>Ga0116144_10001969_pt1 | contig 23216 bp, 17 predicted proteins | sample AD_UKC035_MetaG_FD_89746 | JGI IMG/M metagenome (GOLD analysis project Ga0116144, IMG submission 89746) | Active sludge microbial communities of municipal wastewater-treating anaerobic digesters from USA - AD_UKC035_MetaG | ecosystem: Engineered > Bioreactor > Anaerobic > Digestate | place: USA...
ATTAAGTGGGTTAGTCCAGCTACCCGCCTGCACGGAGTCCCAGAAGTTCTTCGCCTTCTGAATGTAGCTAACCGCATCAGAGAAAGGACTTATGGTGCTGGTCGAAATCCGGAAGCAGATCATTACGCCCAGAACCGCAAGGCCAAGAAGCAGGCAGAAAAGAGGGAGAAACTCAGTTCTCGTTTGATCCCCACCGCTCTTCGTTGCCCGCGCAAAAGAAAACACCATGATTGACCTCAGAACATCTATTCCATAAAGACATAGAAGATCAAAGAGAAAAGGATATCTATGCCTTACTCGGTGCAGCAGCGGGGATACCGCGTTTCGCGACTACAATTCCATTAATCTTTCGTGCCGATCCAACGAGCAGACCTAATCATCCCCCGTTCGGAACTGACTCCATCCGTTCCTTCGGTGGGACTACCTGTTAGGTATCGATTACGTGCAGTCCCAGAAATTTCGCCATAGGATCAAAGTCCCTGTCATCATGCAGCAAAGGCAGGTGGTAATGAATGCAAAAGGTTCCGATCATGACGTCTATCGTCTTTCTCACGGTAACACCATTCTTCCTCAGCTTCCTGTAATTAACGGCGCTCTGTATTGACAGATCACGCCCGTCCATGGCCATAAACGGCATTGCCAGGAGCAGGTCCTTTGCAGTTTTGAAGTCCTTGTCGTCCTGAAATCCTTTAAGCACTTCGGTGAGAACCAAATCACCCATGAGGATAGGAGTGTTTCCTAGCGACGAGTCAAGCCAATCCGATTGGGGTGTTCTCCTGCCGACAAAGTAATCGATCCAAACCGAGGAATCCACAAAAATCATTTGTCTGCCCGCATCTCTTCAAGGTTGCCGGTCCATTTAAGTTTACCTCGAAAAGCCTTTATTTTTTCTTGGCCTTTCATCCGTACCAGAAGCCTCAATCCTTCTTCGATGGTATCTCTCTTTGTCTTTTTTCCTGATGCCTTAAGGGCAGACGCCATGAGATTATCGTCAATAACCACGTTTGTTCTCATTTGACACTCCTATGTGTATTCATTTGCCATATTATACACATTACAAAAGGCCAAGTAAAGAGCTGCTTTCCCGAATTCCGCTTCGTTTCATCCGGGCTACGGTGTTCGGTGGGATAAAACAGAATTGTCATCTAGATACGAGGTCGGCCAAAATTATTCGTTAGACGATTCCTTGGGCGCTACCCTGCATTTACATACGTTTTGCCGGAAAAAACAGACACGCCATTGGTCGTTGATCAGAAACTGGTCAGGTGCTTCTGGGAGTTCTTCAAAACAACAACCACATGCAAATCGATCTGGAATGTTTCGTCTTGTAACCGGCAGCAAAAATTTGATGGTAATAGAAAGGTGGTGCGTTGTCAAACGGGTCTTGGGGAATTCCATAAGGCGTTCAAGCCAATAGAACCACCCGCTTCGCTCGAGACACAGAGGGCATCGATACGCAACGACACATGTCTTACACAGATTGTCATTCCGGGCTTGACCCGGAATCCAGTATGTGCCTGGATCTCCGCCTGCGCGGGGATGACGTATTGTGTGATGACTTATGGCGCTAGGTACAGAAAAGGAGAAAGTAAAATAAAAAAGAGCTTAGCGGCCTGCCGCAACTTTGAAGGGAGGTTGGGGAATGGTGAGCGCCTCGACCAGGACGTAGGCCGCCTGCAGATACGAGGTCGGACACAGGGGAAAGCATTCCTTGCAGTTCCAGCACTCCTGAGCGGCGAGATGCGGAACGAAGTTTATCTCTCGCCGGGTGCCGCGATCAACAAAACCAACAGCGTTCTTCTTCTTGATCTCAGTACAGTACCGTACACAGAGACCACAATGGATACAAAATGAAGCCTGCTTTTCATAATAGTCTTTATCTGCTCCATACTGCTGAGCCAATGCTTGCAGCTGCACGGAGTCCGGGGCATGCGCCAGCAGCAGCTCTACAATAGTCTTGCGAATTCGATGTATCTGTTCAGATGTAGTTCTCACGATCAAACCTGCTTCCACCGGATGAACGCAGGAAGCAACCAAACTTTTTCTGCCATTCATGTCTGCTTCCACGATGCAGATTCGGCATGCTCCATAAGGTTCCAGTTTCTCATGGTAGCATAGTGTGGGGATAACTATTCCGGCGGCACGAGCTGCTTCGAGTACTGTCATCCCTTCCCGTGCTGTTACCTCCTTGCCATCAATCTGCAAGAGAATGTCACTCATTGGTATTCGCCTTTCTCACAGTAGTTCGTTCCGCTTCAGGGAGAGGAGCAGGAACCGGTTCGCCGGAAATCTTCTGCACCGCTCCAAAACGAGGAGGACATACCTCAAAGCAGGTTCCGCACTTGGTACACTTATCCTGGTCAACCACATGGATCTGATTCTTGCCACCGACAATCGCACCGGCAGAGCATTTCCGCAGGCAAATCATGCAAGCCTGACACTTCTCCGGGTCGATATGGTAGGCAATCAGTTCCTTGCAGGATAAAGCCGGGCAGCGTTTCTCCTTAATGTGCGCCTCATATTCATCCCGGAAGTACCGCAATGTACTCAAAACCGGGTTGGGTGCACTTTTGCCCAGAGCGCACAGTGAGGCGGTGCTGGTTACCTCGGCTAAGTGCTCCAGGCGCTGAATATCACCTTCTTTCCCCTTTCCGGTGGTGATAGCAGTGAGAATTGTATGCATCTGCCTGATGCCTTCCCGGCAGGGGACACATTTACCGCACGATTCATCCGTGAGAAACTCAACGAAGTACCTGGCAACATCGACCGGACAGGTATCTTCATCCATGACAATCATTCCACCGGAACCCATTATCGCACCGACCCTGGTCAATTCGTCAAAGTCGACGGGAGTATCCAGATGGGCTTCAGGGATACATCCGCCTGATGGCCCTCCGGTCTGCACGGCTTTGAACTTCTTGCCCCCGGGAATCCCGCCGCCCACTTCAAAAATAATGTCGCGCAAGGTTATCCCCATTGGCACCTCGACGAGACCAGTATTGTTCACTTTGCCAACCAGCGAAAATATCTTGGTTCCTTTGCTGCCTTCAGTACCAACCGAACTAAAAGCCTCCGCTCCCCCATTGATAATTAACGGAACATTGGCCCATGTCTCCACGTTATTGATCGTAGTTGGTTTACCCCAGAGCCCTTTGGTAACCGGGTACGGTGGCCGCGTTCGAGGTTCGCCTACCTTTCCCTCCAGAGACATGAGGAGCGATGTTTCCTCACCACACACGAAGGCTCCGGCTCCGCGGTGCACCGTGACCGAGAAATCGAAATTCGAGCCGAGAATATCTTTCCCCAGCAACCCATACTCTTCGGCCTGTTTGATCGCCAGTGTCACATTCTCCACTGCCAAGGGGTATTCCTGCCGAACGTAAATATAGCCTTCGTGAGCACCGATCGCATAGGCTCCGATGATCAATCCCTCGAGCACTGAGTGGGGATTTCTTTCCAGGAGCGCTCGATCCATAAATGCACCTGGATCACCTTCATCAGCATTGACGATCACATACTTTGTGTCACCAGGAGCATTGCGCGCGCCTTCCCATTTTTTCCCGGTAGGAAAACCTGCTCCGCCTCTTCCCCTCAGATCGGACGTTTTGACCTCTTCCACTACCTGCTCGGGAGTCATAGCGAAGAGCACTTTCGCTAAGGCGGTATAGCCGCCAATGACCAGGTAGTCTTCGATGCTCTTGGGATCGATCTTGATGTTATTCCCGATTATGGTTCGTCTTTGATTCCGGTAGAAGGGAATATCAGATTCGCGAACTGCTTTTGCTTTCGTGGTCGGATCAACATAGAGAAGACGATCGATAACCTTCTTCTCCTTAATCGTTTGCGAGACAATGTCGACCACATCCTGCGGCTTCACCTGAAGATAGCATATCTCCTCAGGATAGATAACCACCACCGGCCCCCGCTCGCAGAATCCCGGACATCCGGTTCCTTTCGTATCCACATCAGCCTGCAAGCCTTGCTTTTCAATCTCGGCTTTAAATGCAGCAATAACCTCACCTGCTCCGGCAGCAATACAGCCAGTACCAGCGCATACCGAAATGCAAGGTCTCTGTGAATCTCTTTTGGATGCGAGTTCCTTTCTGATACTCTCTAATGCTTCAGGCGACTGTAATCGCGGCATAGTCTTACTCATAGTTTTTCAACACAGCTTCTGACGTGGCAGGCATCAGCTTGCCATGGTATTCGCCATCTATTACCATCACCGGTCCCAGTGCACAGCAGCCGAGACAATTAACCGTCTCCAGGCTGTACTTCAAATCCTGGTCTGTTTCGCCAGGTCTGATTCCGGTCACTTCCTGAACCGTGTCGAGAATTCGCGATGCTCCACGAACATAGCAGGCGGTACCCATGCAGACGTGCACCTGATGGCGTCCTTTGGGAACCAGACTAAAGGCCTTGTAGAAGGTGGCGATATGCTGTATCCGAGTCATCGGAACCTGCAGTCGTTCGGCCACCTGCTCCAGTGCTTCTTTCGAAAGCCAGCTGTCTTCGCTTTGGATCTCCAGTAATATCTGAATGAGTGAACCGGGTTCACCGTGGTGTTTATCAATAATCTGATCGATTTGCTTCCTATCCATTTCCGCTATTCCTAAGCTTCTTTCTTCCTTTTACCCACCTGTTCCTAGACGAGAGCAAAGCACTTGCGGTTTACATCGTATCTGACCAATCCCTGTCGTGATGAACTGTTCATGTACTTTGATACATCGGACGGAGTCAGACCGAGAATTTCGGAAATTTCACCGGTCGAAAGGGGTTGCTCCCGCAGGAGTGACGTGATCGTGCCGATAGCGACCTTGTTCAAAACGAGTTCAGTGAAAAGTCGGTTTACCTCATCACTGGCAAAGTACTCAGCACACTCCTCTTCCGATCCATACGAACCTCTCAGCCTTTCCCTTTCCACCAGTCTGATGTACGGGACAAGATTGGCAACGGTCTGGAGCTTGAGCTGCAGTCCCTTTTCATCCAGACCTTCAGCTTTTCCAAACGGTCCGAGATCTTTAATGGTCTTGACAAAACCATTGACATTCTCGACAAAGAGATTGGCTTCAGCGCCGGACATGAATGCGATCCTCACCCGCTCCGGGTTTAGCCCGATATGCTCCAGTACCTTCCGGCAGATATGCACCAGGCTCAGGGCATGGTAGTTTCCCTGAGTGGTGTAGTTGCACTCATTCAAACGGCAGGCGCCAATAAATACTCCATCCGCTCCTTTCAAAAATGCCCGGAGGACAAATGCCAGGTCGACTCGACCGGAACACATGACGCGGATGAGCCTCATTTCAGGTGTATAGTGCAGTCTGGAAACTCCAGCCAGGTCAGCAGCTCCGTATGCTCACCAATGGCAGACAAAGCCTACGATCCGTGGCTTAAATGGTAATCCTGTAGTCATTCGTTCGTACCTCGTTGTATTAACGAGATTAGCAGATTCCCGCCTTCGGCGGGGGATATTGAACTGACGCGCAACGCTTGGAGATACAAAGTCCCCCTTTTAAAGGGGGATGCAGGGGGATTTGCAGCAGTGCTCTAAAATCCACCCCGACCCTCCTTTGCAAAAGGAGGGAGCAGAAGGAAGTAGCCCTTTCAATCAAGCATTCGTGGTTCCTATCCATTTCCCACCGCTGCATCAATTTCGCTCAAGAGCTCTTCATCGGTAAAGTGTTTAAGGGAAACAGCGCCGGTAGCACACGCGGTGTTGCACAACCCATCACCCTTGCATAAAACGGGATTGACCCTGGCCTTCTTGCCGGCTGGGGTTTCACAAAACTCTATAGCACCATACGTGCAGACTGAAATGCAGGCGCCGCACGAGACACACGTATTCTCATCCACCTCACATACAGAACCTGAGGCCACGACGCTATCGTGAGAGAGAAGTGTTAGCGCCCGGCCCGCAGCTCCATACGCCTGGTTAATCGTTTCCTGGATAAACTTCGGATAGTGTGCCATCCCGGCCAGATACACGCCGTCGGTACCAAATTCAACCGGTCTCAATTTCACATGGGCTTCTTTAAAGAAGCCATCCGGGCTCAAGGTGACCTTGAACAATCCGGCTATGTCCTTGGTTTCGGCAGCAGGAATGACCGCAGCAGCCAAAGCAAGATAATCGGCATCGAGGCTAAGCGTCTGCCCTAAGATAGGATCCGTCACGGCCACGCGGAGCAGGCGCCGACCGTCCTCCTCAACGGCTTCTACCACTGGCTTGTCGTCCGCTTCATAGCGGATGAAGGCAACACCCTTGTTTGCTGCTTCCCGGTAATAGTCTTCTTTGAGTCCATAGGTTCTGATATCCCGGAAGAGAATGTAAACATCCATACCGGGCTTCTTCTCTTTCAAGGACAATGCATTCTTGATCGACTCACTGCAGCAGATCCGGCTGCAGTAATTCCTGTCTTCGTTTCTGCAGCCGACGCACTGGATCATCACGATACGTTCTGCGTTCAGCACCTTACCATCGCCGGAGGCGATTTTCTCCTCCAGCTCGAGGTGGGTCATAACCCGGTCATCTTCTCCATAGAGATATTCGGCAGGTGTGTGTACCTCAGCCCCGATAGCAATGATGACCGCGCCGTGCTGTATCGCTTCAGTTCCCCGCTCAGAGGTCACCGTGGTCACGAAATTTCCCACGTAGCCGGTGGCCTCAACAATGCTCGCATGATGATAGACATGAACCAAAGGATGCTGATATACCGTGCGAACCAGATTACGCAGGTGCGCCTGAACATCCATCCCTTCCAGAGTGGAATACATTCTTCGGGCCATGCCTCCCAGGTCAGCGTGCTTTTCGAGCAGGTAAACCTCATGACCTTGCCTGGCAAGGGAAAGCGCACTGGTCATGCCAGCTACGCCCCCTCCGACCACCAGGCTGCGCTTGTTTACCGGCAAATCGAATTCTCGCAACGGCTCCAGATGGCGGGCCCGGGCTACTGACATCCGGATGATATCCTTTGCCTTCTGGGTGGCTTCTTCTTTCTCTTTTGAGTGAACCCAGGAGTTATGCTCCCTGATATTTGCCATCTCAAGGTAGTACTGGTTGATTCCCGCTTCTCGAAGAGTATCCCGGAATAACAGCTCCAGGGTTCTGGGACTGCAGGCAGCGACGACTACTCGATTGAGACCTTTCTCCTTTATGACCTCCGTTATTTCTTTCGCAGAATTAGTGGCACAGGAAAACAGCTGTTCCTGAGCGTAAACGACATTGGGCAATGTCAAGGCATATTCCACAGCAGAAGGAACAGTGACGACCCTTCCGATATTAGCCCCGCAATGACAAACAAACACTCCTATCCGGGGCTCCTCCGTAGAAGCATCCCGTTCCGGAGGATAAATCCTTTCCCGGGCAAGAATTCCTCTCCGATAGTCAAGGAGTTCCCCGATTTGGGAGCCGGCTCCGCTGGCACTGAAAACCGACTCAGGAATATCGATCGGTCCCTGAAAGCCTCCGCTGACAAAAATTCCCGGCCTGGTGGTTTCCATAGGATTCCTGGAATTGATCTTGCAAAAATCGTGAGGGCTGAGCTCAATACCGAATGTTGTTGCCATAGCCTTTACGTCAACAGGAGGATTCAATCCCACGGACAATACCACCATATCGAATTCTTCCTCTTTTACTCCTTCATCGGGCGTAGAATATCGTATGGTTACATTCTTGGTTTCCGGGTCCTCTTTCGCTATGGATACGTAGCTTCTGAAGAAGCGGACACCCGGAAGGTTCTCAGTCCTTTCGTAGAATCGCTCAAAATCTTTCCCGTAGGAGCGAACGTCATTATGGAATATCGTGCACTCGGCATCGGCATCATGATCTTTGGTCACAATCACCTGCTTCTGGGTATAGGTACAGCATACCGCGGAACAGTAGCTATTACCGCCCGGAGTAACCTGCCGGGAGCCGACACATTGAATCCAGGCTATTCTATGGGGATGCTTCCCATCGGAAGCACGCAGTATCTGGCCCTCGTACGGTCCGGTGGAACACAACAGCCGTTCAAAATCCATGCTGGTCACTACATTCACGAACTCTCCGTAGTGATACTCTTCCTTCAGCTTCGGATCAAACGGCTCCAGGCCAGGTGCAAGGAGTATTGCCCCTACCTGTACCTCGACCTTCTCCGGATTTTGATTGAGATCGATGGCGTCATTCTGGCAGACGCCTTCGCAGATGCCGCATTTCTTTTCTTTAAGGTACAGACAGCTCTGATCGATATAGGCGACCAGGGGAATTGCCTGAGCGAAGTAAATATGGACGGCTTTGTTCTTCGATAGTCCCTGGTTGAATTGGTCAGGGTACGTCACCGGACAGTACTCAGCACAGGTAGTACAGCCGGTACATTTATCCTGATTAATGTATCGGGGCTTCTTTATCAGCGTTACCGAAAAATTTCCTGCTTCCCCGTGAACGCTGTCCACTTCGGTATAGGTCAGGACCTCGATATTGGGATGCCGGTCGACCTCGACCAGCTTGGGTGCCAGTATTCACATCGAACAGTCATTCGTGGGGAACGTCTTATCCAGTTGGGCCATATGGCCCCCGATGCTCGGCGATTTCTCAACCAGGTATACCCTGAAGCCCGCAGCAGCAAGATCAAGAGAGGCTTGAATACCGCTGATGCCCCCACCAACGACCAGTACGTCGCCGAAGGTGTGGTTCCCAGAACCTTTGCGGACCTGTTGCATAGTATCTTTCAACGCTGTTACGCTTTTCACTTTCCTTTACCTTTTTCAGTTCCAGTAAAAGTAAGGAGTAAAAAGTTAGAAGTTACGAGTAAGGTTTAATGTTGGTGCGCATGGCGCACCCTACAATCTTTCAGATTCTTGAATTTTGGTGCTCCCGTAAGAAGTCAAAAATCCGTCACTCCCGCGCAGGCGGGAGTCCATGCATATCATACGTATCGAGAATTCCTGGATCCCCGCCTGCGCGGGGATGACGAAGCACTGCGATTGCCGATTCTTACGATGCCGTCACTCTTGAATCTTGAATGTTGAATCTCTTACCACCCTGTTCGCCGGGTGTTCAAAAAGGTGTAAATGCAAGGCGACGAGGGAGCGACGACTGAGGCGTATAGCTCATACGCCGCAAAGAGGAGCGACTGAAGGCAACGCCGCAGATGCGCCTTTTTCAACACCCGGCTTTCATAGCTTCCTGCACCACTTCCGTAATATCCTTAACCTCTAATGCTTCGCTGTATGGCAGGTTCAACCTGCTGTCCTCGAGCATGGTAATGCAATAAGGACAGGCCGTAACCAGCACCTCAGCTCCGACCCCGATCGCTTGTTCTACTCTGAGATCAGAGAAGCGTTCACCCTTCGGCGTTTCCATCCAGACCCTGCCGCCTCCACCACCACAACAGAGACTATCCGCCCGGCAATCAGGCATTTCGTTCAGCTCTAAGCCGGGTATCTGCCGTAAGACCGCTCGGGGCTCAGCATAGATGCCGTTGTGACGTCCCAGGTAACAAGGATCATGATAGGTAACCTTCTTCCCATACTCCTTCGCGAGCTCAAGCTTTCCTTCCTGAATAAGCTCGAACAACAATTGGGAGATATGAACCACCTCGAAGTTCACCTTGAATTCAGGATATTCATTCTTGAAGGTATGATAACAGTGCGGTGATGAGACCAGGATTTTCTTCACCCCATTGTCAATAAACGTTTTGATATTTTCCTGGACTAAGTGTTTGAATACGTCCTCATTGCCCGTCTTGCGAATGCTTTCTCCGCAGCAGTTCTCTTTGGTACCGAGGATGCCGAATTCAACTCCCGCTTTTTTCAGAATAGCGGCAGTAGCTCGAGCCACCTTTTTCAACCGGGGGTCATAGCACAGGTAGCAGCCGGGAAAGTATAAGAGGTCCATTCCCTCAGTAAACAGCGGCACCTCCAGTCCCTCGGTCCAGTCGGCTCGTTTACTGCGTGCTTCACCAAGGGTGTTACCCTCAGCAATGAGGCTTGCACTGACACCGCGCACCGGGCTGACCGCTGCTGGGAAGACCCCGTATTCCGTGGCTGCTCGTCGCAAAGCTACTCCGGATTCTATCTGGCGTACATCTCGAGGACATCTCTGCGGGCATCGCCCGCAGGTGGTACAGCGCCAGATCTCTTCATTCTCTATTTCAGTCAAACCGAACACTGCCTGCCGTATGATCTTGCGCATACTGAAGGTTCTGACACGGTTCCAGGGACACAGCGTGTCGCACAATCCGCACTGATAGCACCGTGTAAAGGTTTCTCCGCCCTTCGCTTTGATGACCTCGATAATCTCTTTAGATGGAGCTACCGTTTCCACTGTCTTCCGTAATCCCCTTTATATGCCATACTGGTTAGCCTTTTTTCGACAGAGACATTCGGGAAAGAGCATCCAGTATCCTCTCAAGTCCATACTTGTCCGCCAATGATGCCAACCCTGCTTCCATGTCTCCCAGCTTCTCTTCTTCACCTTCCTCCTCTCGCTCTGCATAGGTGAGAGCATGAGGTCCGCACCACTGTACACACATAGGCTCTGAAAGCGGTGGATCGCTCTCACACATATCGCATTTGAGCGGAAGACCGGAGTCAGGTTCCTTGAAAAGATCCCGGGATGGGCAGGATGCTCGGCAGAAGCCACACTCATCATATTCTTTTCCATCGATCGTATATCTGTCTCTCCCCGCACATTCAGCTTTGGTGTACTCACCGGCATATACCGGAACATAGACGTCGCGGAGCGGGTCGTGCATTACCCGAACCCGGGACCTGGCCGGATTCGTGCTGCTGTACTGCGGTGTAGCGTGAAAGGCTGAGCAAATCAACTCACAGGCCCGGCAGCCATTACACTTATTGACATCAATGTGTATCGTCTTGACTATTCGCTTTTTCTTCTCGGCCATACTGGGTATTACCTTTGTACGTTAATTCTTATCCGTCTCAGCCGACGTCTCGTTGGAAGAAGCACCTTCGGTATCGGTCAAGATTCCTCTGCGAAGGAATTCTTCACTCACGTAATCCAACTTCAGTTCGTGTAACGACTCCTGCGTGGGAACGCCATCCTTGTTCCATCCCTTGAACGCGTAATACGCATCGAGCAGCTGCTCTTCAAGTTCAGGAAATCTGTTCTTCCAATGGTCCTCGGGCGGTTTCTCATCAGCTCGGCGCAAGCCTCTGAGCACACTGACGGCCCTCACTAATGTTCGATTTCGCTTCGTTATGTGCGTCAGTTCAGATTCATCGATATCCATACCGCTCGCTGCGGAGATAAATTTCGGCAAGTTGTGAATATGGTAAGGAGGCTTCAGAGGAAACGCCGACAGACCCGAGCAGAGCCCGAGCGCATCGTCGATGTAGTGCATCTTTTCCTGCCAGTCGACAATATCACAGGTTGCCGGAATATCCGGGTAATAGGGAATCGAAAACTCGCCCCGCGGCTCCCACTTTAAAAGATATTCCTTGAATTTTTCATCAGGAACCTGAATCCAATCCTTTATAAAATCCTGTCTCGCCTCCATTGTCGGAAAAGCAGCCTGAGGAAAGTTCCCTTCGATCTGGGTAATATTTGCCTTCTCACCAGTACAGTACATAAGGAAGTAAATGGGGTTAAGCATCGCCAGCTTGAGCGGCAACTGCTCATGCTTCCTGATATTATTATGAGCAAATGCTTCCGCGCCCTTGCCGATCTCCTGAGCGGCCCAGTGCGTACCCTTGGCCAGAACATCGCCGATCCCTTCCCGCCGAACAATGCGGTCAAGCAGCCAGTAAAATCTCTCGGCATTGTCAGATGGACATCCGGCAAAGTCCTCATCGCTCAGGATACCGGCTTCTCTAAGCTCAAAGCCGAAGGCCATCACCTGCGGAGTTGAGTATCCATCCAAACCATACTCAGTAGCTCGCTGAGCAATCTTGAAACCAAAATCCAGGTCATCGACAAACGCCGCCATCGTATAGGTGAGTTTCGAAAAGCACTTCATCATGTAGGTTGAAATGCCGGGAACGGAGATGATCGCCCCGCATTTCATCGGGCAGTTATAGCAGCTGATCAATCGCGTCCGCACCTTTTCCATGGACTCCGTCCACTTCTCTTCGATTTCCTTGGTCCAAAAGCCCTTCCTCCGGACCCTGGAGTTTCCCCAGGAAAAATTTTCGGTGTGCCATTTCTCATCATGAACCGCCATCTCTTTCGGTGATCCCAGCCCGGCGAGAATAGGCATGACCCCGGGAACCGGATGACTGTCGCGATCCGGTATAAACTTCAGCACCTCGTTGCACAGCGCGATGAATTCAGCAGGCCGGGCAACAGTGACGTCCTTGGTTCCGCGAACAGCTACGGCCTTCAAGCCCTTGGAGCCCATCACCGCGCCGACTCCAAGCCGGCTGGCACTGGAGCGGCTGTGTTCGATAGAAGCCATGTACACCTGATTTTCACCTGCCAGTCCGATCGCAGCAACCTGGGCCTTCGGCTCATTGAGTTCCTTTCGAATGAGCTCGGCAGTTTCAACAGCTCCCTTCCCGTGCAGATGAGAGGCATCACGTATTTCCACTTTGTCATTGTGTATCCATATATACACCAGGCTGGAAGACTTTCCGCGAAAAATGATCTTGTCGTAACCGGCGTACTTCAATTCCGGGGCGAAAAAGCCACCCATCATGGAAAAAGCCATGAACAATGTTTGAGGAGAAATCGTGGAAATAATCGTACGATTGGCGCCGGTAGCAGCAGTGCCGCCCAAGAGACCGGCGCTGAAGATCAGGAGATTATCAGGAGAGAAAGGATCGATTTCGGGCGGCACCCGGTCCCAGAGGATCTTGGCATTCGTGCCTAGTCCGCCCAGATGAAGCTCGGTCAGTCGCGGGTCAGTCTCTACCCGCTCAATATTTCCCCGGGATAGATCTATTTCCAGATTAAATCCTGTTTCTGCATACCTCATTGCTTCTTCCTTCTCGATATCCTGAATCAGGGGAATATTTCTGTCTGATCATGATGGAATCTTAACAAGTCGGCAACCAGCCACTTCTGTCATTCTTTTCGGAGGGGGACAAAGCGCTAAAGCGCGACCCGCTAAGTCGGACTGCGCATTAGATCAATATCCACCCGTCGAGCGGGTTATCTCGTCATTCCCGCGCAGGCGGGAATCTACTATTCAGAGTTGATGGCCTTGAAGAAAGCTGTCTTCCAGAGAAGACCAGCCACCGATTTCATGTTTAACTCAGGGTGCTGGATTCCCGCCTGCGCGGGAATGACAACTTTTGGACTCTCTTACGAGGCAATCAATCGTGGATTACACGCAGGCACCTGAAATACGCCTCCGCCGCCCATGGGATCAACATGCTTCACCACCTCGCGGTCTATCAAACATTATTCAGATAGTATCAAGAATTATGGTTGCCCGCCAGCCACATTCTCTGTTTTCGGCCTCTACCCGAAAAATCCCGATGAGCAAACATACTGTCACGTTATAGCAAAAACCAGGAGGCAAATGCTAGTTAGCATTAAAAAAAACAGCATGGATCAAAAATGAGTGCTTTCCGGGTTGGCAGGGCGACTGCCGAATCCGGGCACTGGATGCTGAAAAGAGTGCGATTGGAATACCTAAATCAAAGCATCTGGCATCTGCACTCGCGACAGCCATAAAAGGATAGGACAAGAATCTGCTTCCTTTCAATCATCACCTTCCTGATCCGGAGCAATCCTCACAATATTGCAAATATGCACTACACCAAGGTCATGAGAGAACAGTACTATGAGCAAGCAGCTAACATTGTTCGACAAGTTTAGGTTTCTGCCAACCACTTGGGGTCGGACCAGACTAACCGATTAATCAGGCAAAGCCTTTATTTATATATAACGTCAGAAATGTGTGCGCATAACGGTCCTTCCTGGTATAGTAGAGGATGAGGAGAAAGGAGGGTGACATGCGCAAACTTGAAATCAAAGAAGCCGCACTTATGCGGCTGGCACTGCACGATGAGATCAGGCGCTCGGAGGACTCTCGCTAAGATCACCGCTTGCATGGAGTGTTGCTGGTGTGCTCGGGGCTGAGCTGTTATGCGGTTGCCGAGCTGTTGGGCCAAAGTCCTCGTACAGTACACCCTCTTTTTTGTCGTCAAAGACACACCCGTAAGCCGTTGTTTGAAGCGAGCATAGAGAGCATTATCACTGGATAGCATGATTTCCGAACCAGACAAACAGAACGCATACTTAAGCAAAAAGCTTACTCAGCATCATTAACACCCAAGAATATATGTTCTCAAGAATCTGTTTGGCCATGGCAACGAGATTCTGCTTACCCTCTTCTATCGATACGGCTTTACCCTCCAGCTGAGCCTGTAATCGCTCGGCTCTTTTTTGCGAGTCCGGATGGCTTGAGAGAAAGGAATGATCCTTGCCCAGTGCGGCAAGCTTCTTCAGTGCTGATACAGCATGCTCAGGTGGAACCTTCTGTCGTTTAAGAAAGGCTAATCCGTAATCATCAGCCTCTTTTTCCTCGAATTGCGAGAATTGAGCATTCGCCAGAGATTGTGCTAAATCACCAAACAGGGAGCGAGCGACGCTTCCGGCATCGTTGTTCTGTGAGGCAATGCTCTTTCGAACCGCACTCGCTGCATAGGCGAGCTGGATTTTCTTGCGGATGTGGTTCTTGGCCATGTGCCCCATTTCGTGCCCGATAACAAAGGTCAATTCCCCATCGTTCAGCATGTCCATAAGGCCGCTATACACACGGATGGTCCCGTCTGCCATAGCAAAGGCATTGACTTCGGGCGATAGGTAGACTCCATAGGTAAAATTCAGATTATTCTCCTTACGGTGTTCACCAACCAGCTGCTGGAGACGACGTGAATAGGTGCTCTCCGGTGGTGCTAATCTGTTGGCCAGGTCTGAATCCCGGACGGCTCGTTCACTAATTGCAATGACATCCTGATCAGAAAGCGTAACCGCTCTGAGCGCATCCATTCCCGCGTCAGTTGCGGTCTGCACATCAGTGTTTTCGCAGCCATTCAGGAAAAGCATACAAAGCGAGAACAGTACTGACACATACTTCAACATAAGCGCTTCACTCCGCATCCTGTAGTTGCACAGTAATCAGAAGCCTCCGCAACCATCCCAGCCAGCAGGAAGGCTGCGCTCTACGATGAAAGAAGTCATCTCACGCCTCAAGAGAATCCCTTTCCTCTTAGGATAAAACGGCTTGGCAACGCACCCACCATCCAGCTAGGTGATCACGGTACTTACCTCTCATCAGTCGCTCGAACGGTCTCCTTGCGAAGATTGTATCTGAACATGAACAAAACTCCTGCCATGACAGAGAGACCGAATACTTCGACAAGAGGCGTCAGTATTTGTTCAGAGACATTCTCATGAATACCAAAGAGACCGAAGCCGATAAAAACGAGTGCGGCTGACCACTTTATCGTTCGTTCTGGTATGTGTTTATTGAGAATAATCCCTAGGATGATGCCAAAGGCGTCAGCAATGAGCATGGCGATATTGGTTCCAAACCACACCCCGATTGGCGACTGGTATTTTGCCGCAAGCGCCACGGTAGCTAACTGCGTCTTGTCTCCCATCTCAGCGAAGAAAAATGCGACAGCCACAGTCCAGAAGGGACTAAAGGAGAATTTTTTGTCTTCACCTTCAAGCTGATCACCACGGATTGTCCAGAATCCGAAGAGAATAAAGGATACTGCTGCGGCAATCTGGATGTACTGGAGTGGTAAGAATACGGTTAGGTAGTTGCCGACAGCTACAGCCAGCGCATGATTTAGCGCTGTGGCAGCGAAAACACCCGAAAGAACTACCGCTGCCTTGTAACGGGTTGCGAATGCCATGGCGAGTAACTGCGTCTTGTCGCCCATTTCAGCAAGCACTACAAAAATAAACGATGCCCAAAATGCCGCCATCCGTGCATCCCTCCGATAATAACTATGACAAAAAAACGAGACCTCCAACACATCCCTTTGAGGATATGCTGAAAGTCTCGCTCATTAGCATACGCTAACGACAAGGCCAGGCGTTATTACACCAGGATGTTGACCTTGTCTAAAGTAAGCTACTCCCTTTCAGATACAACGTTTTTATATCATATCGATCTGCAATGCAATGGAAAAGTGATCGAGAGTAAATGCCTTGGTTGAGACTACCCATAGTGCATCAACGATGATAAAACTCAACGTGTGGTTCTTTAGCCTGCTCGTTTCCAGCACGAAGATGCAGAGGCATGGTGAACAACACGTATCTCACTGCCCTGAGGCAACACGAGAGGTAAAGAGGCTTCAAAGGCCGCTTTCTTCTGGTGGCATGAAAGGTACCCGCACTCTGTGGATGTTTGAGCCACGATTCTGCCTTCTGCATTGCTGATCGTTATATCAACATGCCCGTGAATGGTTGCGTGAGGAGCCGATGGTTTCAACGAAACGTTTCCACTAATGATAGTTTCCGTGCCTTCTTGGTACACGTATGCCGATGATACTTCAACGTGCTTGGAATGCTCCCGCACGACGTGAACAGTACCATTCCGCACCACGTTAACTCCGTTGGAGACACAGCCCACAAGAACCGAAACGATTACACATAATGACAGATTAAGTGCCTTACTCATACCTACACTCCTGTTTGTTCACGTTTGCTCCTCTAATCAGACACTGTTCATTTTTTGTTATGAGTCTAAGCCTTGAATCAGACACGCTTCTTTATCACCTTTTTGTTTTGCTCCCGTTTCTCTAACCAGGATTCCACCATGCTGTAAAGCACCGGAAGCACAATCAGAGTGAGAGCCTGTGAAGAAATGAGTCCGCCCATGACTACTACGGCCAGTGGTTTTTGAATATCAGCTCCGGAGCCGGTGGCGTAAAGCATGGGCAGGTGGCCGATAAAGCTCGTGAGAGCGGTCATGATGAGGGGGCGAAAGCGTAAGGTGCAGCCTTCCCGCACTGTTTCAGCAACGCTTTTTCCCTGGCTCCGCAGCTGCGTAAAGAACGCCATGAGCACCACCCCGTTCTGAACGGCAATGCCCAGCAGGACGATAAAGGCTATATACGCTGAAACGGAAAGCTCCATCTGAAAGAGAACCACTCCGATGATCCCGCCAACCAAGGCAAATGGCAGGTTCAACAGCACCAGCAACGACGGAGAAAGCGAGCTCAGGGCCAGATAGAGCAGAATCAGGATCAGGAGCAGGGCAATGGGAACAACCACCGAAAGACGCTGCATGGCCCGCTGCTGATTCTCAAACTGCCCTCCCAATTCAAAAAAGTATCCAGGTGGAAGATCTCTCTGAAGGATTTCTATGCTTTGCTGCACCTCGGCCACAAACCCGCCTAAATCGCGACCCCGGATGTTGCACTCGACCACGACCCTTCTCATCCCTTTCTCCCGGCTCACTTGCGCCGGCGCTTCAACTTCACGGATCTCAGCAAGTCGCGCCAGGGGAACCCGCTCACCATTCGGCGCTGGGATCAACAAGCGCTGAAGGTCTTCGAGATCTCTTCGCGCCATTTCGGAATACCGGACGATCACGGCAAAACGTTTTTGTTCCTCCAGCAAGGTGGTGATGTTCTTTCCGGCTACGGCCGTTTCTATCACATTGTTGATGTCAGCGATGTTGATGCCGAATCGGGCCGCTTCGTTCCGGTTGATCGCAATGTCCCACTGGCTCATGCCCGATACCTGTTCAACTTTTACGTCACTGGCCCCTTCTATTGATCCCAGGATCGCGGCGACAGGATCTGCGTATGCTTTAAGCTTGTCGAGATCAGGCCCGAATATTTTTATGGCCACGTCACTTTTGACTCCAGAGATGAGTTCGTTCACGCGCAAAGCAATCGGCTGGGAAAAGGACAGGCGCAAGCCGGGAATGAGCGAGAGGTCACTATTTATGGCTTCTACCAGTTCGGCCTTATCGCGTCCGGTAGTCCACTGATCTCGGGGCTTCAGCATAATGAAAAGATCATTTTGTTCCGGCCCCATGGGATCTTCGGAGATTTCCGCTCGCCCGGTTTTGGAAACCACCGTTTCCACTTCCTGAAAGGTAAGCAACCGCTTCTCCATAAAGTCCGCCACCTTCACCGATCCATCGAGAGAAGCATTGGGCAGACGCACTACATTGACGGCAATGGCACCTTCATCGAGCGGAGGCATAAACTCTGTACCAATAAGTGGAGTAAGGGCCACAGCCATTACCAAGGCGGCTGAAGATATGCCCACAGTAATCTTGGGGTGAGTCAGGGCTCGCTCCAGAAGGCGAAGGTAGCTGCGATGAAAGCGTTGGATGAACCGAAATTCCTTCTCCTTTTCCTGCTTAAGGATCATCTCAGAAATAACCGGGACCACGGTGAGGGACACCACCAGCGATACCATTAGAGCGATAAGCATCGTGGAGACTAACGGTGCAAACATCTTCCCCTCGATTCCCTGCAGGGAGTACAGCGGAGTCAGGATGATGACAATGATGAGCACTGAAAAGGCTACAGGGTTTGACACCTCCTTCACCGCCCGCACTACTATGCGGCGACGCTGCTCCGGCTCGCGATGATCGGCGAAATGACGGCGAATATTCTCCACCATCACAATGGAGGCGTCCACCACCATTCCCACTGAAAACGCCAGTCCCCCCAGGCTCATCAGGTTGGATGAAAGCCCTGTCTGCCCCATGATGATAAAGGAAACCAGAAAGGTGAAAGGGAGCGTGAAAACCACAATCAGTGCGGTTCGCAGTTCAGCCACAAACAAAAACAGCACCAGAATGACGAAGATACTTCCTTCCTCGAGAGCACGCATGACGGTATCTATGCAAGCCTGAATCAGGGAGGTGCGGTCATAGAAAACGTTAAGGTTGACTCCTTGCGGGAGCACATTCTGGATTTTTGGAATAGCCTCTTTGACCCGGGTTACGACATCTTTCGAATTTTCTCCCTTGAGCATGATCACCATGCCGGCTACAACCTCACCCTTACCATCGCGGCTCACTGCGCCTTGCCTGATCTCACCACCGATAACCACATCAGCGACATCCCGCAAGTAAACAGGCGTACCATCCTTGGTGGCCACGACAATCCGCTCAAGATCGGGAATGCCTTTTAGTAATCCCAGGCCGCGCACATAGTTCTGCTCCCAGCCCTGCACCAGCACTCCTCCCCCGGCGTTGGCATTATTATCTTCAATGACTTCCGTTACATCTTGAAGGGTCAGACGGAACTTGAGAAGTTTGTCGGGATGAACCAACACCTGATACTGCTTTACATGTCCTCCAAAGCTATTCACTTCGTTGACGCCGGAAAGCGGCTTGAGCATGGGCGCTACCACCCAGTCCTGCAAGGTGCGCAGTTCCATAGCGGACAAGCCCCCACCCTCCAGGGTATACTGAAAAATTTCTCCCAATCCGGTGCTGATTGGCCCCATCTCAGGCTCTACGCCCGCGGGCAAATCGTCCCTCGCTTCCCCCAGACGCTCATTCACCACCTGGCGGCTCCAGTAAGTCTCGGCGCCATCCTCAAATACTACTACCACCTGGGAAAGCTCTGACTTGGAGAGAGACCGCACCATGGTGACCCGAGGCAAACCACTCATGGCTTGCTCCAAGGGAAAAGATACCTTTTGCTCCACTTCAATTGCCGCAAGACCAGGCGCTTTGGCTAAAATCATTACTTGCACATTGGTAACATCCGGAAAGGCATCGATGGGGAGATGTTTCCACGCCAGTATGCCGCCTAAACCCAGAACAATCGTAACCATGAGAACCAGCAGGCGCTGTGATAGAAGCAACTTTATGAAAGCGGTAAACATTAAAGCCTCCAGGACCTTGGTTGGGTCAATAACTCACTACATGGATGGATCAAGTCATTTAATCGTTTGCACACGTTGCTCGAAACCAATGCATATCCACTTGCTCCCTGTTACTATAGTGGATGTCTGAAACAAGTTGACCAAACAACTGCAGCGGTAACGTCATTCCCGCTAAAGGCGGGAACCCACCGTATAAAGGTAAAGGGATTAAGCACAGGGGAATAACAAACAACCAACAGCATCATCTAACATCATTTCACTTATTTGTGACGTTACCTACAGAATCAATCCGCGCAACCCGCGCCCATTTTGGAACGCAAGGTATCAGACTTCAGAAGAAAGGCGCCGTCGGCGACGATCAACTCGCCAGGCTCAACACCTTCAACGATCTCTATGTTTCCGGCATATTCACGGCCTTTCGTAACCCGCCGCCGCACATAGTAATCATCCTTCAGATGCTTATAGATGAAGTGGACACCCTCATCGCTGAGAAGCGCCGGCTCAGGCACTGCCAGGACTTCTTCTTGCCCGACGAGTAAGATTGTCACTTCGCAGAACAGGCCGGGACGAAGATGTTTGTGGTTATTTGCTATCGCAGCTCGCACTTTTACCGTCCGGGTTTTTTCATCCATGGTTGCCCCTACATAATCGAGCTGCCCACGGAACAGTTCGTCGGGAAAAGCACCCTGTCGAATTTCGACCGGTATGGGACCATCCTTCCTTTTCTGCAACAAGGAACGAAAGTCGCTCTCATAAATGTCGGCCCATACCCACACTGTATTCAGATTTGCCAGAAGCATGACATCGCTCGCCGCTTCCACCCGCTCGCCCACCACTGCATGTTTCTCGATGATCGTGCCGTCTGAGGGAGCCCGAATGGTAAGATTCCCCGTCAGGTCGGCGTCGTCAGCGAAACTGGCGTTCGCAATTTCGTGCTCCGAAAGGCCCAGCACCTGAAGCCGTTGTCGAGCCGCCTTGAAAGCTGCCTCAGCTTCGTGAAGGCTGGCTTTCGCCTCCAGCATGTCCTGCTCAGGCGAGATTTTCTGTTCAAAGAGTGCTTTTTCCCGGGCAAAGGTCTTGGCGCGGAGTTCAATCAGGGACTTGTTCTTGAGATACTCAGCCACCGATTCGCCTAACACAGGGCTTTCAATCGTAAAGAGCGGATCGTTCTCTTGTACCTCTGCACCAATATCCACTGCCACGGATCGGATGATCCCTTCGATAGCCGGCGTGATATGAACAGCGGCATTTTCATTGAGCTGCACCTCACCGGTGGTATTGAGAGCAGTGGATATCTTTTGTATTGTCGCCGGGACAACCTTTACCAACCCCTTCTCGGGATCTTTTTCGTCAATGAGAAGAGATGTATCCACCTTGGCGACTCCCACCTCGTAGCGGCACTCCGCACACTGATAGGTCGGCAGCGCATGTTCGCATGACGCCTGGAGAATCTCTTCGATGGTCAACGCAAGATCATTTCCTTTTTCACCTTCATGCGACTCTTCTTCGTCATAACCATGATTTCCCTTGCTGAGACACTCATGGTGGTGTTTCTCTGATGCACCCTGCACGAGCGCAGCGATCACGAAGAAGATAATGACCGGGAAGAGGAGCCATGCTTTCCTTTTGAATGAGCGTTCTTTCTTGTTTCTCATAATTGTTTCTCCTTGAGTGACTCTGCGGAGGCAGTTTCAGCCGTATCCATGCTCTGGCCGATTAAACGGTCCACGGTGACTTTCTCTTTTTGAAAGCGTGCCACTGTTTCAACATACTGGCCTTTCACCTCGAACAAGGTGCGTTGAGCGTCTAAAACATCCAGGAAGCCGAATTTACCCTCCTGGTAGCCGAGCTGCGCAGAGCTAAAGGCTTGCTGCGCTGAAGGCAGGACCTGATCCCGCAAGGCTGAAGCCTCAGCGTGGGAAGCAGCCAGAGCTTGATATGCCTCCACGAGTTCAGCATTCAGATTGACCTCAACGGCTTTGCGCTCTGCTTGTGCCTTGGCAAGATTCGCCCGAGCTTCTTGAATACCGCCCTGGTTCCGGTCAAACAAAGGAAGCGGGAGTCCGATTCCCACCACCAGGGCGTGATCATCGCTTTCGGCAAACTGCCGCACCCCTCCGGAGAGGGTAACATCCGGAATGCGGTTGGCCTTTTCCAATTCAACTGCAGTCCGGGCCTGCTGGAGTTCTGCATCCCGGCGCGCAATCTCGGGGTTTTGGTGAAGAAGGCGTTGGAGGGATTCCAGCGGCGGAATGGCTGCAAGCGTTTGCAGGTCCCCTCGAGCTTCCTCAAATCCGGGCGATCCGGATCCCCACCAGGAAGCAAGCCGTTGACGGGCGGCGTTCAGATTACGCCGAGCGGTTTGCTCGGAAATCTGACTAATAGTGAGATTAACCGACGCTTTGGTTTCTTCCAGAGGTGAAACCTTTCCGGCTTGGATGCGTTTTCTTACCGTATCCAGCACCTGTTCAGCAAGGCGAAGAGTTTCGCCGGCGAGCCGAATCTGCTCCTGCAAGGCGAGGACTTCTATAAACGCCAGGGTGGTTCCCGTTAGTACATCGAACCGCTTGGCCTCATAATCCCACGCAGCCACGTCTCGTTCCAGGGCAGCGGTTTTTCCCCGATGGAAGCGCTTGCCACCCAGCTCGACAAGCTGGCTTAACTGAACGGTTGATTCAGCAGCGTCAAAGCTCTTGGTAGCGCCGCTGCCTCCAAAATTTTCTATCTCCACTCCCAGCTCTGGATTGGGGAAGCGGGAGGTCTGAAGCATGCGAGCTTCCTTCGCCCGCACCTCCCAGGAATAAGCCTCCAGAGTCTGGTTTTTTACCAGGGCTTGGGAAAGTGCGGTTCGCAATGTGAGTACTCCGGTTGGTTCGCTGGCGACAGTTGCCGATAGAGCACACAGGTCGGATGATACCGACACCTGGTACTGAGGGACACTGGGCGCCGAAGCCGCCACAGGTACAGGTTCCTCTGCGTGAGTGAATAAACCAGGAGCGCATCCCCCTGCTCCCGATACGAATAGCGCAAGAATAATCAACAGTGTCATCCTCCTAAGGATTACCTGATACATGTCATGTGTCCTATCATGAATGGGAAATCTGTTTCCGGGGATAGTCGTGAACCACAAACCAGTCCACTGTCTCATACCGGTCATTGCGCAACGCGGGTATAGCTGCCTCTGTACACGCTGGCGAGTTGTACCTACGCTGGTTCCCGCAGCATGGCTCGGGACAAACGTCCGGGCCGGCGCTGCACTCGGTGGAGCACGAACAAAGAATAAAGGCTTACGCTCTCAGATGAGCAGAATAACGGAACGGATTGAGATGGCCGGAGGGGATAGCCAGGTGTGTTCCGGTTGCGGTGAGGAATCCGCTTCCGAGGGAGCGATGCTCCCTGCCAGAGATTCCGGAATCGCGTCTCCCGGAATCATCTTCCCGGATAGTTCCCGCTG
>Ga0116144_10001972_pt1 | contig 23185 bp, 18 predicted proteins | sample AD_UKC035_MetaG_FD_89746 | JGI IMG/M metagenome (GOLD analysis project Ga0116144, IMG submission 89746) | Active sludge microbial communities of municipal wastewater-treating anaerobic digesters from USA - AD_UKC035_MetaG | ecosystem: Engineered > Bioreactor > Anaerobic > Digestate | place: USA...
TCTCCGACGACCTTGCGCCTCACCAGATCGTCCCCAACATCAGAAAGGCCCATCCCTTCAAGCGTTTTGCTCGTAGGAATCCCTTCACTTGTCCACCCTCGTATCGTGTATACCTCGCTTATCATAGTATCGAACTTCCCGTGATCTAACTTTTCCCCCCTGTCAGGCGTAGGAGGTCCTTCCTTAAAAAAGATTTCCGGCGGTCTGTCGTCCTTTCTTCTAATTCCACAGCGCGCATTGTAAGCTCGAATGAGGTGTATTACCCTTTCAGAAATTTTGTTAAGCATCTCTTCGTCCATTTCAACCCCTGTCGCGTGCGAGAGAAGCCTTGCCTGGAGATCCCTGGTTAACGGGTAGAAAGGAATCACTCCTGTGAAGAACTTGCAGATGCCTAGCAGGTCCGCAATATTTCCACAGTGCTCAAGAGATGTAAAAAGCTCGGCCTTGCCTGCGTAGTCATGGTGTAGGTGTTTGGCCAACCTTTCGCTAATCAACCCATGCGCTACGTGGAGATCAAGAAATTCCTTGGGTGACTCCATCAGAAAGTAGGGCATGACCGTGCTCGATTTATAGAGGCAACCCGTCTCGCTCAGTGAAACCGTTAAGGCCATCAGCTTATTGTTGACTCGGTGATGGCCGAGTTCAAGACCCTTCACGGCATACGCGTATTCCTCTGCACCCTTGCCGATAGTCCGGGCCGCCTCAAGAACTCCTTTTGCGAAGATTGCCCCGATGCCTTCTCGCCGTGCTATTTTTGTAATAAGGGTACAAAACACATTTTCGTCGCCCCACTCTAGGTCGAGGCCCTCTGTATCTGCTTTGGATAGGATGCCCCTTTTGTACAGATCTACAGCAAAAGCTGTTAGAGCAGAGGTTGAGAACACATCTAGCCCATATTGGTTGCATAGATGAACACACTTGGCATTGAACCAAAAATCCAGTTTTTTCCCCCTGACACCAAAGCACACCCACGGTTCACAACTGAGGGATATAAGCTGCCCGGATTCAGGGTGACGGACTGCCGATCTACAAGCAATAGGGCAGTTGTAGCAGGATCGTTCCCGGATAATTGATGTCCGGCAAAAGTCTTCCATGTCCTTCCCAATGCTCTCCATTCCCGATAAGGGAGGCATCTCGGTATTGCCGAATCCAGAGTGAAGAGGCACTGATTGATCAAACATTATCCAGATGTCACTAAAACACTTTCTTAGGTCCACCGATCTCTTCAGGATGTTCCGGGACATTTCAATGAAGTCGGTCTTCTTGGCTATGACCACATCCTTGGTTCCCCGGACCGCAATGGCTTTGACGTTCTTACTCCCCAAGACAGCCCCGGCTCCCCCTCTCGCGCCAACAGCGTCTGCACCGTGATGTACCGAGGCAGCGCAGACTTGGTTCTCCCCAGCCGGCCCGATGCACACAATCTGTAGATCTTCCCTTTTCAGTTCTGATCTGATAAGCTGCTGCGTTTCATAGGTATTTTTGCCCCGAAGATGATCTGCCTCCCGAAACTCAACCCTATCATCCTCTACGAGCAGATAGATAAGCGAGGATGCCTTTCCAGACACAATTATCATATCGAGCCCGCTGTATTTGACCTCAGCTGGCCAATAACCGCCGAAGCTTGAGTGGGCAATCATCCCGGTCTGCGGGGATCTGGTGATGATACTGCATTTTGCTGCAGCTGGTGCAACTGTTCCGGTTAAGGGCCCGGTTGAAAACATAACCACATTATCGGGAGAGAGTGGCTCAACTTCAGGAGGGACTCTGTCCCATAAAAACTTCGCAGCAATACCTTTGCCACCCAAAAAGTCCTCTAGCACCTTGGGGGCTAGCGATTTTCTTGTCGCCGTGCATCGCGATAGGTCAACTTCTAGGTAATTTCCTGTCCATCCGTAAGGCATACATATTCTCTACAAGAAAGAATTGCTATTCGGCTAATTTCTTCAGCAGTTTCTGTTATGTTTTGGGCGGCAATATTTGTGAGCCCTAAATTGCCAGGCATCTATACTCTCCATGTAACGACCCGCCTGCATCAAAGCTACTCTTAGGTATTGCTGTCCCTCTCTTTGAGCACCCTATTGTGTGCTGTATCCTCGAATTTAAAACTGGTATGTTATTCTTCCAACAGTTTCATTAACCCAGTCAATCCCGCCGAACCTACCAGGCCGCGTTTCCGACCCAGAACAGTACACTGTGTAGAGATCAAAATACCAGTGATCCCCGTACTTATAATTAACAAAGGGCCTGAGGTAGGAAGCGTCGTCGGTATCGTAGACCCACAAGAGACTCAGTTGGATGGTGTCGTGACGGAAATTTTGAGTTAGCAGGAGTGTTATGAATTCATCGGTTTTGTCGATCTCTGAGTTTTCTGGGCCCAATATGTCATCCTCGTCCCCTTCCCTAACCGTTTGGGAAAACTGAAACTGAATCATCATGGCACTGGTTGGTCGAGGAAATACAAACGTCTGCCGGTCAAGCCTGATCGCATAATTCCCGGTGCCTTGATCGGTGATATCATTGCTACGCGCTGCAAAGGCCTTGGCATCTTGATACGGCTGATCCGGCGTCCAGGTCCCTTCGAAAGTGACTACGGTATTAAAGGGAGCAATAAAATAATTGGCGGTAAGCCCCAGGACATCTGTCAGAGGATACTCTTTATCAATCAACATGGCATAGCGCCTAAAATCAGGCGGAAAAAGAAGAGGAACTCCGTGTACCGGGTCCGGAGTAACCCCCGTCGTCTGAAGAAGGAAGTCATTGTTGTACAAGCGCATGTAGTTAAGGGTAAAGTAAATGTCTCGAAGCATCCCGCCGACTCGAGCGCCCCATTCCACATCTCCCCTTCGATCTTGGTCATTAAATCGAAAGAAAGGCGGAAAGCTCTCTTCGCCGTTTCCCAGATAAAAGGGTGATCCAAAATCCGCATACTGATTTGGCATCACATCGCCAGGGATCACGAATGCTTCCACCATTGCATCACTGAGTGGCCCGATTATGCCAAATTGATACCTTCCTCGTATCGACCATTCCGGAATGCGGATGTTTTCGAACTCTTCCGGATCGAAGAGGAAGTTGCGGGTCATATCTATGGGATTGATAATATCCAGGATCCTGGTGGAAATCATCTCACCCCAAACAATCTGCTGCCGGCCTGCACGCAGCCACAACTTATCACAAGTCAAGTCCGCATACAGTTCCCACACCTCGGCGCGCGATTCATCGTTGCTTACCTTCATCATCGTCCAGTCATTCTCAGGCACATCGATGGGAAAGGCATCATAGTCATGAAGAGCGTCGTCCCACTGATCAGTTTGGTCTGCCATCAGACGAATCTTTGCAAATACTTTGAAATTATCCGTGGGCTTTGCGGTCAATTCGGTTTGAAAGAACTCACGGGAAAAGTTAAAGTCATTATTCTCGGTTTGCTCAGTATTGTAAGGATTCCTTGACCCGGTATGGACTCCCAGCTCATACCTCACATTTCCAGTCAGTGAAAGCCAGTCTGTTAACTGGATCTCTGCCTGCGCTACGTTAGCTCCTGCCATTGCCAAAATGCTACTTAAAGCTAGTAAGAAGATTGCTTTTTTCATTCCCATCCTATCCCCCATTCTCCTAGTGTTGTGGCAATAAAATCTTAAATCTTCGGTTGATTTCATAATGGTTTGATGCTACCTCCTTTCTCAATTACGTACGTGTTGTCTCTTGGTTTCATCTCTCTGTGCACATATACTAAACCACTAATCTGTTGCAGACTGAGACAGTGCGGGAGAGAAAATGACGTATGAGAATCGAAGCAGCTAGTATCTGAGAGATCAAACTCTATTCAGCACGGACATTCAGGCCGCTATGACCCATATGGCTAAATCAGATCCACAAGCTTCCGACTGGCAGACTCACCGAGTATCGACTGCTCAGTATAGACTCTGCGTTCCATATATAATCAGTAAGGCGAAAATCCTGTAACGCAGGGTTAGCATTTTTTAGGTGCATAATGCTCAAACCATCTCCGCTGCCGTGGTAAAAGTAATTAATAGAAGTCATCAACGTCCCTTAAAACTGTGTTTCATTCTTATTGATACATTTCGTATTTCCAAATATGCACAACACGTGCCGGGGGGGGGAGCATTATTCTCGTATCCCAATTATGTTCAATATTACTGATACTTAGACATCTGGCTCTTAAACAAAACGCATATTTTGTTAGAGGTACTATGAAGCACGTTGGGTATATTGCCTCGCTTCTCTATATGCAGGGGAAGTGCGAGCATAGCAGTGCCGTTGCCTTTCAGAGGCAACAAGTCTAGTCAGCTAGACTAAACTCGTTGACTTTATTTTGGCTTTTTCTGTTTACGCAGCAAGTTTGAGCGCGGGCCCTCAAGAGAAGGCAAGAAAGGAGTCGCAAAGCGGTACTGTATAGAAAATTATACAATATAGAGATACCTCTACACTCTTTGGGCGCTCGTCTTTCCCTGAAACGTTGGGAAACATATCAAGGTCGTACTGATGGTGTCGATGCGAATTTAAGCTATGATTTTTATATCAATTTATTGGAGCACATTGCACACGGCTGCAGAGTGAAAGAAGAGTGGTAGTACGGTTATCTTTAGTTATTGTCCAGCTAAGCACCAGAAGCATCTTCGGGAGATGATTCCGAAACGTGTGTCACCGAAAATGAGGCGCCTTCATCGAAGAGTCAGAGGAGCATTATCAGGTTCGCAGTTCCTGGTGCCGCGGGAGCACTGCGGACGATTGATCCATGCCGCCGGTAGCATTGCAAGAGCCGTAGCTTATCTGTGAAGTAATTCGTTCGCATGCTGATGGCAGTCGCACGCAAACTGCTCGTTGTGCCAACGCCCGCAGCAGCTTGTACTAAGCAATTAGGCATCCGCGGGATTGGTGTTCGACTACTGGTCAGGTATCGGTGTATTGATCACAGGCACCTTTGAGCACGTGAGCATCTGCGGTGAACAAGAGTGAATCATCGGATCTGCTTTCGTCTTTTGTCACTATGCCGCCCTTCACGCATTTGTTAAGCGGTATATATCTCACCTACCACAGCACTACTGTTGAAATCCGTCTACACAGTAGGGTGATTGCTACAAAGACAACAACTTCTAATAACACACTTATATTTGAAAGTACCATGAAGTAGTTGAAACCTCATGATGTTTTAGTATCGATGCGAAAGCACAGTCAAAGGCATGTTGCTTGCACTAGGTACAGAATGAGCCAGTTGCTCTATATGTGAATCGACCAATTCAAGAACAACTGCTTAAGCCAGAAAAGGTCAACCAAATGATCTGCTAAGGCATAATGCCTTGATGGCCGGGTAGAAGATGTACTTATTGGCGGTGAAGTTGAGGGTAAGGATTGGGATGGAGAGAAAGTGGGAGACGCGCATATCTTTTTTTGACACTGTCAGTCGTTTACGGCGTCAGTCGCTTGTTTAACGTAAGAAAGATTAGAATCATACCTTGAGTAGTCAGGGAATGGTTCTTTTTTTTGCACGTGTTTATTCAGTACCTGGAAGTGATGAGGTGGGGTAAGAAGTTTATGTAATGCAGTAGTTGGCCCGCTATCAAGTTAAAAGAGAAGCAGGGGCTGATAAGAAATCACAATGAAGCGTTGGATGCGCTGAGGGATTAGGCCCCCCGCGGCGCGTACAATTAGTAAAAACCCGGATACCGTTGCAACGGGCGGTATTCGGGTTTTTTGTGGCACATCTGGAAAAAGGAGGACGCGAAAATACCAGCATTAAACAGGGAGGAGAGATAAGAAGGGGGAGGACACAGAAAATTCACCTATCAGGCAGAAAGGAGGTGATGCCGAGTACATCACGACTAAGGGAAGTGTGTATTGATTATTGGAAACCTATTTATTATAGGGAGAGAAGACATGAGGAAATTGCTATTAATTCTTGGCGTAGTTTGTATTCTGTTCGGCGCAATTGGGTCTGGACAGGCGGGCATGGTTTACGAGCTCGATGGAACGATAAGTGTTCCTGGCATGCCGTTGACCTTCCCTTCTAATGCTGGTGGAATAGGAGCGACAGCGGGTGTTGCCTACGAGGGGATCATCGTGTTGACATTTGAAGATGGTTTTACACCAACAGCAGATGGCACTTTCACGGCTGCTGATATTGCAGATATGGAAGCGTGGTCTGTGGATGGGACGAATAAGTTGTGTTATGATTGGCTTCCGTCTCCTCAGGCACCAGCATTTTGGGATGTAAGCGGCACCTTTGGCGCCGACCCTACTCAGATTGCTACCGCTTATTTCACAACCAGCAATCCCGGATCTACTAACACTTTTAGCGCGGCGACGGGGCTGGTAGTAATGAATCCGTTTGGAACGGCTATCACCGACGCAACCTGGACGACAACTGCGAGTCCGGTTCCTCTGCCTGCCAGCGTACTGCTTCTCGGTACGGGTCTGCTCCCGCTCCTTAGGCTACGAAAAAAAAGCTGAACCTTGGTGTGCTAGAGACTTCTATTCACGGGTGTGATCCTTTATCAGGATCACACCCACTCTTCCTTAAATGTCCGGCGAACTAAACGCAAATAGAAGTAAGCCTCTTATTCTCTTGAAGCACCAAGGTAAGGGAATACAGGTACTGCCTAGCTGAACAATTCAGTTCAACCAAAATCCAATCCCCGGAAGGGGGCGTGAGCGGTTTTTTCGCCGGGAGTCTTTACCAGAACAAGGCGCTATGGAAAGGGGGGGCAAGCCACATGAAAACAGTAACCACTTTGATAGTGCTGTGCACTGCTGTGCTCGGTCTTACGCTGATACCGAATGTCGATACAGCATGGTATACCGGTTCCATCAGTGAGGGCAACGGTCTATCGAGCACCGTAGCGTGATTCGGACGCCGCGCTGAGTGCACCGTTGCTGATACGACAAATCCGGTGTTCTTGGCATACAATCGATGGAGCAGGGGTACCTGGCTTTTTGTTGTGTAAGCTTCTGGGGAACGAGTCGTGTCGTTTTGATGTGGCGACGAAAACCTCATGACAGAGTCATTGGCAGCTAATTCGATCTTCGAGCAGACTGCACCTCATATTCCAGGTTGTACTGTCTGATTTTTCGATGCAGGCAGGTGCGGTGGATGCCCATCATCTCTGCACATCTGGTAATATTCCCCGCCGCCGCTCGTAGCGTCTCTCGAATCAGCTGCGCCTCCTGCTCCTGCTTTATGCCTTTAAGCTGGCTTAACTTCTGCAAAGATTGCCGGAGCGGAGATTCAATGCTCAATACCGCGGTTACATCCTCTTCGGTTATTGTCAAAGCCGTGCCGTGCGGGTTGTCTGTGTCTAAATGGTTTATCGCTTTTTCCACAATGTTTATCAGTTCTCGCACATTTCCCGGATACCGATATCGTTCCAGTACTCTCAGCGCAGCAGGTTCAATGCTGATCTTCCCTAACCCTAGCTCCTGACCTTTTTGTTTAAGAATTCTCTCCGTCAGAATCTCTATGTCTTTGATTCGTTTCCGTAATGGAGGGATGTTGATCTTTAGCACATTCAGCCGGTAGTAAAGATCCTTCCTGAACGCCCCCCGTTCTACCAGCTCTCCCAAGTCTGTATTCGTTGCTGCGATCACCCGAAAGTCCGCCCGAAATGGTTGCGTCCCCCCGATGCGGTCTATCTCTTTTTCCTGTAGCACGCGCAACACCTTGCTTTGCATCTGCAGCGGCATATCTCCTATCTCATCCAAAAATATCGTCCCATTGTGTGCCAGCTCAAACTTCCCTTTCTTCCCACCCTTGTTGGCGCCAGTAAAAGATCCTGGCTCATAGCCAAACAGCTCTGACTCCAGCAGCTCTTGTGGTATTGCTGAGCAGTTTACTCCCACAAAAGAACCGAGTCTTCGCTGGCTTTGATTATGAATGGCGTGAGCAAAGAGCTCCTTGCCGGTGCCGCTTTCGCCGATCAGCAGCACGTGGGCATCCTTTTGGGCTACTTTCTTTGCTTCCTCTCTTGCTTGCTTGATAGCTACGCTCTCACCAATAATATCCTCAAAGGAGTAACGGGCTGAGCATATGGCCTTCAGCGCGTTTTTGTAATACGCAAGCTGAGCTTCGAGACGGGTCATCTTCTTGTTTATGACATCGACCTCTTTAATATCAAAAAGAACGATGCCGGCAGCTCCAATCACCTTACCGTTCTTCCTGATCGGCCATCGATTGGCGATAAACTCCCGCCCGCCATCCTCCAGGATACACAGCAGTTCAGGTTCGCCCGTTCGAATAACGTTCATAAAGCCCTGAGCGACTTCAGGGCTTGCCATTTCACTGATATGTTTGTGCAGCACTGATCGCGGAGGAGTTTCAAAATACTCACCATGTTTACGGTTCGTATACTGAATGACCCCTTCTGCGTCTAGAAGAATGATTCCTTCGTAATTCTCATTGATAAATAGTTCGATAAGCTCTACAAGCTCCTGGAGTTCACTCACATTCTTCACTGAATCATTAAACCTGAACCAAGCTTCTGCTGATCCTTTCACTGGTTTTCGAATCATCGCTTCCTAGCCCCAAACTTAAGCCGCCTAAAAGATTTCAAAGCAGATAAGGATTAACGGAACGTGGAACAAACATGAGACACTTTCATCGAAGAGTAAGAGAAGCATGATCAGGCGCACAGTTCCTGGTTCTGCAGGGTACTGCGTACCGATTGATCCGTGCCGCTGGTGGCACTGCCAAGAGTGGTATCTTGCCTTTGAAGCAATTCGGTCGCGTGCTGAAGGCTGCCGCACGTACCACGGCTCGTTGTGCCAGCACCCGCAGCAGCTTGTACTGAGCGGTAGTAAAGCGTCTGTGGGAGTAGTGTTCGACTACTGGTCAGGTATCGATGTATTGATCACAGGCACCTCTGAGCACGTGAGCATCTGCGGTGAGCAAGAGTGAATCATCGGATCTGCCTTTATCTTTTTTCCCCACGGCTATGCCGCCTTTCACTCATTTGGCAAGCAGTAAATGTCTCAACTATATTGTCACAGAGGAGTTGAGGATCTAGGAATCCGGCATGTCTCCATCAAATCTCGCAGCCCCAATCTGAATGGAAAGGTAGAGAGGTCTCATATCACAGATGAGCTGGAGTTTTATCAATATCTCGCTTATACTGATTATGTTAATCTAAATAAAAGGTCAGCAAAATCGAAAAGGTCTTACACTGTTCACGGCTTACCAGCACTAGACCGAGAATAACCAACAGCACCGTGAACGCAGACAACTACATCTTCATTGTCTTCCGCCACAGACAGATTTCTCCAAAAAGCCTTTGCGAAAAAGCGGAGAAAATCGTCAACCATCGTGTACCGTGGGTTCCAGCAGTTGTAGTCATACATAAGAACTGCTCAGCCATTGCAGGGGCTGCATACTTCGTTACCCACGCACCCTTAAATCCCAAGATCCTCACAGGGCCGCTGCATCGCCGCTACTTTTTTTAAAAAACAGCTACTGGGTATGTCACGCTTTACGCACCCTGCACAGAAGAGCACTGTATGGCCATGTGCCGATTTCCTTACTGCAATATTCTTCGTTGTCGGGACAGAGGCTGTTGGAGTTTGACTCAAAAACCCCATACAACGACGGCAGCTTAGCTTCTTTTTCCGGAAACCACCAGCCGTGTTCTACACTGATCATTTTCTCCTGAACCCTGTTGGTCACGATTGCCTTAAACCGGGCACTTCCGTGGCTGTTTTCGACGATAACCCATGCACCATCTACAATACCCTGTTCTTTGGCATCAACAGGATTGATCATCATCCGAGGATCCGGCCGCAATCTTCTTGCTGATTTAATCTGCCTGAGTTCTGAATGATACATGGGCATAAAACGCGTTCCAGTTAAGAGTATGAAAGGATACTCTTTTACTATCGTGGGATCGCTCAGCAGCGATTCCGGCAGTTCCTTATAAACCGGCAGCGGATCGATACCCAATTGCTCAAAAATCGTTGAATACAACTCAATTTTGCCTGTTGGTGTAGCAAAACCGTACTTTTTGTATTTTTCGTATTTTCGTTCACTGTTGATCCAATAACGATCAGTGAGCTCAGCGAACGAAATCCCTAATGGCTTTGTACGGTAGTCAAGTGCCTCTTCCATTGTCTGCCAAGGCCAGTGCTCTTTTTGGCCTAATCGCATTCCGAGTTCTTTCCATAGATAGTAATCATCTTTTCTTTCGTACAACGGCTCAAGCGCCTTAGGACATGCAATCGCCCAGCTTTCAAAACCGTAATGATCTGCAATGTCGGACCGTTCCAGAGTACCGGCGGCAGGCAGCACAAAATCGGCAAGTGCGGCAGTTGGTGTCATGTAATAGTCGTCCACTACCACCAAATCGGCTTTGCATAGAGCCTCACAGGTTCGTTTCGGATTGGGCAATGTCACCATCGGGTTACTCGCCTGGAAAAAAGCGGCCTTTACCGGATATGGTTTTCCGGTCAGCATCGCGTTCAACACCGCTGGTGCGTGGGCTGATGCTCCGAATTCAGCCACCGGCGGATGCGCATACTCGCTCGGGAGCTTTGTGACCGCCTTTTCTATCAGCTCCCATCCGGGATACGCCATGAGCTTGTACGTGTCGGAGCCTAATTGCTTTTTTCTTTGTCCACTGCTGAGCTTCTCATTAAGCTCCATTTCATAGTCCGTAATGATCGCCTTCGAGTCTTTTCCGACAAATTGTCCGCCCTTCCGATCAAGATTTCCGGTAATTGCTTGGAGGATCACCCGCGCCCGGGAGGCCTGCTGTGCATTCACCCCCTGCCTGTCGATGCCGAGTCCCCACGAGAAGATAGTCGCTGGTGCATGTGCGCACATTTGCCCTGAGGAAAAAATAAGGTCTTTCGAGATACCGGTAATACGTGCAGCCTCGTCATGGGAATGGTTCTTTACCGCCTCGGCAAGTTTGTCGAATCCATAACACCAGTTATTCACAAAGTCCTGATCATATAGCTTTTCATCAATAATAATCTTGATCCATGAAAGCATGAGCATCACATCGGTTCCCGGTCGCACCGGCAGCCAAATATCTGCAAGATCCGCTTCAGCATTTTTCATGGGATCAACTACAATCAGCTTCAGTCCGTGCTTCTTTCCTTCCTTTAATCCCTGCCACGCGGGTAGTACGGATTCCTGCAGGTGAGCACCAAAGAGCACTACCAGCCTGGCGTTTGGCCCCCAATCCGGTGAAAGAGCGGACCCACATGTTGCATATTCCACTGTCCATGAAGGGCAACGGCATATAGACTGATTACCGCAGATATTTGGGGAGCCGAAAACATTAAAAAAACGCTTCAATGGCCAACCGTATGTTCTATACGTCCCGTGGAAAAATGCTAGAGTTTCTGGTCCATGAGCATCGCGTAACGCACCGAGCCGATCGGCAATCTCGTCGAGCGCCTCATTCCAGGAAATCCTTTTCCATGCATTAGATCCCCGCTCACCGTCTCTCTTAAGAGGAAAGTTGAGTCGGTCCTTGTTGTACAGGTGCTCAATGTTTGTCATGCCCCTATGACACTGAAAGCCCCTGCTCATAGGGTGGTTTTTATCCCCCCTGACCGATATCGCTTTTCCATCCTTCATTTCCAGCAGCTTACCGCAACGTACATGGCACGGTCCACACCATCCTCTTACAGTAGAGGCAGCATCACCTGACAAGGGGCCAAGCAAGCTATCCCCCTCGGAGATTCCAAAAGCTCTGCCCGCCGAGCACGCAAATGCGCCCAAGACTGTACTTGCCGCCACCTTTGTGAACGTCCTGCGGGACACGTGAAGTGTCGGCTGCACACAATCTCTTTCGTCTTTTTTACTTGTCATTTGATAGCCTCCTTATGCGATAAAGGAATAGTCAGTCGCCAAGCATGCATAAGACCGTGGGTTTAATTTGGTAACTAACATCTAAATCAAAGATGTGCACTCTATATCTGCTTCCTTATGTGTACAGGCGGTATCATGGCTTCTTTCTTACCTCTTTTGAGGTAGTCATTTGTGTCGTCAAATAATATTTCTTTAAGCTGTTGTCATTAATGGTCAAGTGAATTGATACAAAAGCAGAATACATGCCAAGCAGAAAATATTTATTTTCATCTTTAAAATCGTTTTAATTTGCAGTAGCTTACAATTTGAGTTTTTGGGCTAAAATGTTGTATGAAACATGTATCTTGGAGTATGTTACTCGTGTTGTTATGTTTTTTCTGTAAAGGATTTTTGACTGAATCAGAGTCTTAGTCTTCCAAAGAAAAAGAGAATCTAGCCATCTCGACTAATGTTACTGCATTTATGTTACTTTTTATCGGGACGCAACAGACTTAAGCATGATAGATAATTGAGAAAGGCGGAAAGAGGGTGTAAAGCAGTACTGTAGAATAGCTTCTACAATGTAGAAACCTCTCTACACTATTTTTCGCTATTGACTTTCTCTGAAATAATAATCTTCAATATTTTTCTCTCTTCTATGAAAAAACGAACGGCTCATAATTCTACCATAATTACGCCAGATGTTCTTAAGACCGTTGTGGATGAGGCCTTCGAAGGATTCATTATTCTGGACGAAAAGGGATACGTTCAGTATACCAACGAAAGAAACTTCGAGTATCTTGGAACTCCTCCGCCGGAGACCATAGTCGGGAAGCATATTACAGAATTGCCGATGAACGCCGATGTGGCCCAGGGATTCATGGAAATACTTCAAACCGGCAAGAAGGAACTTCTCACGGTTATCCAGGACCGGGGAAGGGAGTTTGTTTGTCACCGATTTCCCTTAATGAAAAACGGCACTGTTATCGGAGCAGTGGGAATAATCCTTTTTGACGTTAAAGATGTCTCAATTATCAATAAGAAGATAGGGTTACTTGAACACAAACTCAATTATTACAAAAAGCAACTTCATAAAATCAGCTACTCTAAATACTCGCTTGAAGATATCATCGGCGAAAGTGAAAACTTTAAACAAGTCAAAGAGGAAGCCCTAAAGGCCGCAAAAACCAATGCAAATCTCTTGTTGACGGGGGAAACGGGTACGGGTAAGGAGCTATTCGCTCATGCCATTCATAACTTGAGCAAGAGAAAGTTTGGTCCATTCGTAAAATTAAACTGTTCTGCCATTCCAAGCGAATTATTGGAGTCAGAATTATTTGGGTATGAGCCGGGTTCTTTTACAGGAGCACAAAGAACTGGTAGGAAGGGGAAATTTGAATTAGCTGATAGCGGCACGATTTTCCTAGATGAAATTGGAGACATGCCGTTACAAATGCAAGGTGGGCTGTTGAGGGTCTTACAAGAAAAAGAAGTGGACAGAATCGGTGGAGGCAGCTCAGTAAAGGTCGATTTTCGGGTAATAGCTGCTACCAATAAGAACTTGGAGGAATTAGTTGAAAAAGGCTTATTCAGGCTAGATCTTCTCTATCGGCTCAATGTGATAAACATAGATCTGCCTCCTCTGCGGGAGCGCATTGAAGACATATCTGTGCTTGTAGAATTTTTTTCCAAACAAAAGACCGAAGAACTAGGACTGCACAACCTTACGATTTCTCCTCAAGCGCTGAATGCGCTCAGGAGATACGATTTTCCCGGAAATGTAAGGGAACTAGAGAACATATTGGAAAAAGCTATCAACCGAAAAAACATTGATGACCTCTCCAAGGGATTTTTAACTATAAGCGAGGAGGATATAACCACAATATTGAAGCTTAATCTTGTCTCTAAGCCGAAGAAACACTTCTCTAATCTAAATAAGGTTAGAGAGGCGAAATACAATCAAGAAGTAAAAATGATTAGGGAAGCGATAGTAGCAACTGGAGGAAACCTAACCGAATCCGCTAGACTGTTAGGTATGCACCGAACCGGCCTTCATCAAAAGATTAGATTATATGATCTGGAATCTGAGGTATCAGCTGCACGAAAAGGCGTATAAGAAAACCCTCATCGAATGATATGTCAGATAATCGATCACTCTCTTGGGCATACAAGAAAAATCAAGCGGTTAAAAGGAATCAGCAGGAGTGTGTGCTGATTCCTTTTTTTGCTGCTCGGCCCGGTGAGGGGAGCCAGCTTTCCCGAAACAAATTTCAGCACTCGTATGAGCCGCTCTGAAGGGAGAGATGTGTCTATTTCCTTACCGAGTAACCCCCGGTTGAAATCATCCAGCACGTACACAATATGAAATGTTCTTCCTGTTACCAACCAATCATCTGTTGCAAATATGCCATCATACGGAGTCAGTGGAGACCTCCGACCGGAATAGGCAGCTACGTCAAAGCTCGGCTGGAACAACGGAAAGGGATCTCTGGTCAAGGATTCTTCGTTTGGACAGTCCTGCTGTTCCCAGGGTGTAGCCGGATCCAGTTTCGACAGAAACTATAAGAGCGCTGGTTGCCCGCGCTACGCGGATCGCCGGCAATGTGTTTAATGCAGCGTCGAGAGCACGGATAGCAGCGTCCCTGTGCGATTCCAGGAACTCAGCCCGAACAGTGAGCCGTTCTTGTGTGCTGTATCGGTCAATCGTGGCGCTGAAACCTAGAAGCCCTTCAATTGGGCACAATGCATCCTCAAGATCAGGCATGGTGAGTCTCGCTCCCTCGGCTAACTCCACAGAACCGGAGACACGATCCTTGATGCGATCCAGCCTCCTCAACATAGTACCGCAAAGGCATGGGTCTGGAAGAAATCGGCTCACATCCCCGGTTCGGTAACGGATCAGGGGCATCCCGCCTGTAGTCAAGGTGGTAAAAACAATCTCACCTTCTTCTCCCGGTGGTACCGATACACTTGTTACAGGGTCAATGATCTCGAAATAGAGATCGCTCTCCCGAGGGTGCAGGCCGACACGAGCACCACATTGAACGGCGCCGCCGAGCCCCATCTCGGTCATGCCATAATGAATGAATGCGGCGCAGGCCCACTCTTGCTCGATCGTAGCAATCAATGCAGGGGAAACGTAATCACCGCTTAGAAGAATGCTCTTTAACCTGTAGGGACGAGTTGTTCTTCTCAATGCCTTACCTCTGGTGAGGGCGAGTATCTGGTATGGGATGCCTACGAGGCAATCAACCTTTTCCCCTCCTATGATATCCAATGTGGAGGAGATGTCGTGCACTAGGCCGTGCGGGATTCCTCGAACTCCGATGCGATCGAGCGCTCTCAACAGCAAGTCGCCGGCGCTTCCCGGCCGTTCTCCGGGAAAAAGGATCAAGACTCGGTCCCCGGCTTCGACCAGCGCAGACATGCCGACCCGAAAAAAATCCATGGTTTCTTCCTGGTCTTGCCGAGTGAAAAAAATTCGCTTCGGTTCCCCAGTCGTGCCGGAGCTGGCAAGTGTGACTACCCGTTCGATTTCATCCTGGGACCCGCAAATAAAGTGAAGAGGATTGTTCCGGATATCCTTGCTGGTAGTAACAGGCAAGGCCGCAAGGTCCTCCAGAGCATTTAACAGGACAGCACGGTTACCCAGGTGTGCGCGATAAAAAGGACTTTTCTGCTGCACATAAGAAAGCACTTCTCGGAGCTTTCGCAGCTGGAAGGCACGGATGGCCTCTTGTGTCAGGGCGAAAGGAGAAATGCCGATTTTTGTGGCAGTCCAGTCATGGAGCGGTGTGATCTTCACTTTTGATTGCCTTGCTTGCCTTGATAAAGACTCCTGCCCTGAGCGCTGGTAAGATAGTAGCTGCAGAAGGGGACCAAGTGGCCCTCAGGGCTCATGACGTGTACATAACACTCCTTGAGACGGGCCAGGTCAAGGTTCCAGGCATCCTGAAACGCCATGCCCGAGACGCAAAAGCTATAGTTTTGAAACCGCTCCAGGAACATGTCCCATCCCCCCAGCGATACTGAAGATGTTGTCGGAGATTCCTGCAATGCAGCTCCGTATCGCCAGCTTCTGGAGACAAAGTCCCTCGCCCGTATTGACCCCTCGCCCTTACTCTCCTGCCCGCAGCCACAGCAGTCATCACTCGCCCGCTTGGTCAGGGGAAGCAGCTTTCCATCCGGCATGACCACGTAATGGGCGTAAAAAGAGCAATAGGAATTTGTCCCTCGCGAAGGCTTGAAGTGCTTTTGCTGCAACAACCCCTCGGTTTGGTTTTCCAAGCGCCGAAGCACCTCCGGGATAGTAATTCGGTCCGAATCGTTGGGGACCGAGGGGTAACGCCCTAGATAACTGATCGGCTGAAAGTGCACCCCTCGCACCGCTGGAAGCTGCTCAAGGCTGAAACGAATGAGAGCGCCCAGGTCGTGCTCATTCACACCTGGTACCAGTGTGGATACCAGTACCACCCCGATCTCTTGCTCAGCACAATGGTCGATCGCCCTCTTCTTTTGGTCCAACAAATCGCGGCCCCGTAGCCTGCGGTGAATCTCCGCCTGAGTGCCGTCAAACTGCAAGAAGATGGTGGAGGCACCTCCCTGCTTTAAGGCCTTCAGAAACGACTTGTCATGAGAAAGCCGCAGGCCGTTGGTGTTAATCTGAATAAACGGAAATCCCTTGGCTCGACCCAATTCCACTATACTCGGTAAGTCATCTCGCAGACACGGTTCACCGCCGGAGAGTTGAACATTATAGGGTCCGCCTCGATCGGACAAAATCTCATACCACTCTCGAATGGTACTCAAGGGGGGATCAACCTGCGTTTGTACGGCAGAGTCGGCGAAACAGATGGGGCATCTCAGATCACAACGGCTGGTTACTTCCAGAAGCACACAGCATGTTTTTTGCAGATGGTCAGGACAAAGACCGCAATCGAAGGGACATCCTTGTTCAATTTTGGTCTGGGTGCGCGCGGGGGATGAAAGACCAACAGGTGCTTTCCAGGAAGAAAAATTCTCAGCCTCATCCCAGACGATTGTGCGAAAGCTGCCGTGCTCTGGGCAGACCTTTTCCAAATACACCCGCCCTCCCCTTACGTGGTGGCAGGCATCTATCCTCTTGAGACAATGAGGACAGACACTGGTGGTGTGGGAGAGTACTATTCCCCCTGTGTTAGTCATCTTCATGATCCCCCAAGGCAAAGCCAAAGTCATTAAGGATTTCCTTGACCTTTTGATAGGTCATCGTAATCAAGGCAGGACAGCGACTTGTCTTGTCCACCGGATCGTTCTCCAAGATATCGTTGCAGCGGTTGCTTCCGAAAGTCTGGTCATATTCTCTCTGGAACCAGTGCCAGAGAGTCGTCACCATCGGGGCCAGAAGGCCGCCTTCCGCTTCTTCCTCCGTTCCCCTGCCGCTGTATAAAGCCAAGAGGCATGCTCCTCCGGTTAACGCGCCGCAGACGTCTCCACAGTGGCCGATGCCCCTCGCCAAGCCGTGCATGGCCTTGACCAAATCAGGGTTCGACTTGCCTTGGGCTTCGAGCCCCATCATTATAATGATCTGGCTGCAATAAAATCCTTTCGTCTTCAAGACCATCATTCGCGAGAGCTCTTCCAGGCTTATCTGCGCATGTATCTCCGCCATGTTCCCTTCCCTCCGAGGAAGTTTTCACTGCTAGTGTATTGCCTCCACAATGCTTTCCCGATTTTGTCATTTCAGCCTTGATCCGGAACCAGCATTCTCGGTCTGAATTTCTACTTTCGTACTAATGATACCGTAAAGCCTTGTATGGGACACTCCACTAGCTAATACTCCGCTTATTCCTTAACCTTGGCGGCAATGCCCATAAAGTATCCTAGACTTACCCGATCTAATCTCTCGTGGACCTCTCCACAAAAATTGCCACCTGCGGCAACAAGCGGCAGTGCGGGGTCGAGGGGACAGCCGGCAAGAATGGTTTGGGCGGCAAAGACCTGCAGTGCCCTAGTGTGATCTTCCCATTGGATGATTTGCAACCCCCACTTCGCTAGTTCCCTCTCCCATTTCGATTTTGTCCAAAAGTGTTTGAGGTACTCGTCACGTCGAAGATAGTGGGTCAGCTGTGCCTCTACATCCTTGAGGAGGTACACATCGCTCAGAATCAGCTTTCCGGCAGGCTTAAGCACTCGGCAAATCTCGCAGAAGACCACACAGAGTTCAGTCATCAAGGAAAGGACGCACTCAGCCACGACCGCATCAAGGCAGCAACTCGCTACTGGCAGATCCTCCGCTAGAGCTCGGATAATCGGTAAGGGACTAGGGACTTGGTGCGGAGAAGAGGGTATTCGCGGCTGCAGATCCATTCCCACCGCCTGTAAGCCGATTGAAGTGTTCAAGTAATCCACGGTGAAACCAGCACCGCACCCTATGTCCAGAACCTTGGCCTTTTCTGGCAATCCGATACGGGAGAACGCACGTTGGGTCAGGGGCAAGCCTCCCGGATGCAGCACATTGGCACAGCTCAAAAGCGAAGAATAGCTCATTGGATCACCATTGCACTCCTTCAAGGGGTGGCGGCTATTTGTCTTCAAGCATCTTCTCAACTTCAGCCATCTTCACGATGGCTAACTCTTCGGAGATATACACCAGGCCGCACTGCGGACACTGGGGCACGTTCACCGGAAAGGAGTATTCCATGTAGGCGATGTTCACCGGACGCATTTCCAGAGAAGCTCCGCACTGAAAGCACCTCCATTCTGTAGCTTCGGTGTGCTCGGTCTTTGTGGTCATGTGTGTGACACCTCTTCGGCCTGCATGCGGTGGCAATAGGCATTGTGCACCACATAGCGAGCTTGCGCAATGCTGTACTCCACCCAGTAGGTAACTGAGGTGGGTCGAAAAGAGGCAAGGAAATGTCCTGTCTGCTGATTGACCAGCTTCCGGCCGCTGGCTTCAGCGTGATAAATGACTTCCTGCACAGCCTCCAAAAGGATCAGACGCTCATCCAGGCGCGCCTGAATTTCCGCAGAAACCACTAATGCAATCGAATTCCACTCTTCCTTCACCGACATCGTCTCACTCCAGTAAGTGCTGAACAGCCTTTCCTCGAGCCAAGCATAATTTCTTGACCTTGGTAATACCTCGCCTCCTCACGATCATCAAGAACGGGATTGTCTCCGTCGAGAATGCAATCCAGCAGTATAAGTTGAATAGGAAGCAGTGTATCCTTTTGGGTTGCATGCAATCAACAGACAAGAAGACAATACAAGCAAAAACTGTACCACAGAGAAAAAAGTTGAATCAAGGAGGGTATACGAAGTACTGGAGGAGATAGCGCGGCTTCAGGCGATTCTTGATGTTCCGTATCACTCTTTTAATCAACTCGACCTGCTTGTTGTAGGTTTGCGTGGCCTTGATTAAGTACTCACTTTAATCAGGCTTTACTGTGCCGTTCACCTGAGACGCAGCACTGGGAACATCTTAAAATCTCTTGCTCGCAACTTCTGGAAGCAATTGCACCCGGATATCCAGGATTGCTTCTGTGCTTGACCCCTCGGTAGGGCTTCGCCCTTCGGTATGCTTTTTCCAATATCTCGTGCCTATTATTTACTGACATGATCATTGCTATGTCTTCTGGTCAGAAATCGATACCAAAGATTCGGTATTCTTTTGACCAAGGCTGCGGTTCGCTAGCTCGCCCTTTGTATATCTGATCTCAAAAGCCCTATAGTTCATTCTCGTTGCTTCCCGGAATGTTCCTAAGACAACCGGCTAGTCTCCTGATGTTTTCGCTCAGATAAACGGAGTGTCCTGCGGAGCTAGGTACAATACCGGGCTCCCCAGTCACCACTCAATTACCAATTCCAAGAAATCATCCCCATTACCTTCTTTTTCCTCTTAGTTAAAAATAGTCTGCTGTTTGGCCTAAGCTCACGAATTTAGACAAGGTTCTTACTTCTCACCACTTCCTAATATTTCCCAAGAATTCCCTTGAAAATCTTTCGGTTTGCCTGAAGGGCAGTGGGATGCCCGTGGGGGTTCAACATACAAAAAGCAAAAAAGGAACCAGCGCTACGACGCCGGCTCCTTTTTTGCCTATGTACTGATTCGATCAGTTTGCTTGGTCTGCCCCAGTCCACCAACGAATTTTCGTGTCACGCCTGATCACCTAATCCAGGAGCAACAGCAGCATCGGACTGATTGTGCTCCCGCCCGTGGCGGTGAAGGACTGAAACACCTGTATACGGTCGTTGTAAGTGTCCGTCACGAGGACCGTGCCGTTGCAGGCCACAGCGATGGCAAAGTTCGTGTTGAACTGGCCGGGGAGGTCGCCGAGCAGTCCCCGCTGGCGGATGAAGGTTCCGGTGGCGGTGAACTGCTGGATACGGTTGGCGAAGGTATCCGCTACACAGACAGAGCCGTCAGGGGCCACGGCGATGCCCTGGGGACCGACAAACTGTCCGTAGCCGAAACCCCAGGTGCCGTCTCCCCAGGCCCGGATGAAGGTCCCGGTGGCAGAAAACTGCTGGATGCGCGAGTTATTGGTGTCCAGTACGTAGACTGAGCCGTTGGGGGCGACTGCAATGTCCATGGGATAAAGAAGTTGGCCGTCCTCGCTCCCCTGGCTGCCCCACTTACGGATGAAGGTTCCGGTGGCGGTAAACTGCTGGACGCGGTGGTTCAAGGTGTCCACCACATAGAGCGAGCCGTCGGAGGCTGCAGCAATTCCACTGGGATGGGAAAGCTGGCCATTGCCGCTCCCGGTACCACCCCATTTCCGGACGAACACCCAATCGCGTCCGTCGGTTGGATCTTGATCGTGGAACTGCTTGACACGGTCATTGGAGTTGTCCGTCACATAGACCGTATCGTTGCCTCCCGCGGCAACATCCCAGGGGCCTTGGAACTGCCCGTCGCCAGTCCCGCTGCTGCCGAAAGCGCTGTCGAAAGCACCATTGGCCCGGAGTACCTGGATGCGATGGTTATGGGCGTCCACCACATAGACGGTGCCATCTGCGGCCACAGCGATGCCCTGGGGATTATGAAACTGACCGTCGCCGGTGCCTGAATCGCCCCAGACGAACAGGGATTCATCGTCGAGGTAGAATTGCTCGACGCGGTGGTTGCCCGTATCAGCCACATAGACCGTGCCATCGGCGGCTGCGGCAAGTCCCTCGGGGAGATTGAACTGACCGTCATCGCTGCCCGAATTACCCCACGTACGAATAAAGGTTCCGGTGGCAGAAAACTGCTGGATGCGGTGGTTGCCGGTGTCTGCGACATGCACCGAGCCGTCAGCGGACGCGGCAATGCCGGTGGGGGAGCTGAACTGGCCATCGCCGCTGCCCGCACCGCCCCAGGCTGAGATGAAAGCGCCGGCAGCGGTAAATCTCTGGATGCGCTGGTTGCCGGTATCAGCGACAAAGATTGAGCCGTCGAAGGCAACGCTGATGGCCCGAGGAGAGCTGAACAGGCCGTTACCGCTGCCTGGAGCACCCCAGGTGCGGACGAATGTCCCGTCGGGCCCGTATTGCAGAATGCGGTTGCCTGTCATATCGACCGCATAGACCGAGCCGCCGGAGGCCACTGCGATCCCTTGACAGGGACTGGCCCAGCTGCGGATGAAGGTGCCGTCGGCACCGAATTGCTGAATGCGGGCGTTGCCGGTATCCGCCACGTAGAAGGAGAGGTCAGGTCCCACCGCCACGCCATTCGGCAAAAAAAACTCTCCATTACCGCCCCAGGTGCGATTGAAATTACCCCATTGGTCGAACTGGACGATGCGGTTGTTCTCCCGATCCGCCAGATAAACCATGCCATCGGGACCCACTGCAATGCCGCTCGGATGATCGAACTGCATGCCAATGTTGCCATAGCTGCCCCATTTGTCGATGAAGCCGTGGTCTATGCCGAAGCGCTGGATGCGGCTGTTGTTCGTGTCCGCCACATAGATATAGCCGTCGCTGCCCGCGGCGATGCCCTTGGGATCGGCGAATTCCCCGTCGTCGCTGCCCCCGGTGCCAAAGAAGCAGTTGTCAATACAAGTACCTTCGGACATGAAGACCCAGATTTGATTGTGGTACATATCGCCAACAACAACGAGGCCGTTCGGGAAGGCGTCTATGCCCCAGGGGTTTTGGAACTGGACGTGAGTGCCCCAGGTGCTGATGAAGGTCCCCTCAGCATCGAAACGCTGGATTCGATCGTTGCCGCAGTCAGTCACATAGACCCAGTCGTTATAGCCCACCGCGACGTCACGGGGGCCGGCGAACTGGCCATCACCAGTGCCGTAGCTGCCCCACTTACGGAGGAAGGTCCCATCGGCCTGGAACTGCTGGATGCGGTTGTTGCCGGTATCCGCCACATAGACCGAACCATCGGAAGCGACGGTGATGCCGGTGGGATAGGAGAACTGGCCGTCGTCGCTGCCGTAGGTGCCCCACTGGCGGACGAAAGCCCAGTGACGGGACTCCGTCGGATTATCGTCCCGAAACTCCTGGATCCGGTTGTTGTTGGTGTCCGCCACGTAGACATGGACTTCGTTCGGGGCAACGGCCAGAACCGCAATGCCCTGAGGCAGCCAGAACTGACCTTCCCCGCTGCCCCACTCACCCCACGTGGAGTCGAAGTCTCCGTTCGCCTTGAACACTTGGATGCGATGGTTGCCCGTATCAGCCACATAGCTCGTACTATCGGCATCCACGGTAATGGCATAGGGATAGTTGAATTGGCCGAGGTACTGCGCGTCGCCCTCGCTGCCCCACTTACGGAGAAACTGCGCGGGGTCGGCCGCTTGCGCCATACTTAAAGACAGTGCCTGTGCCAATGCGCATATCAGTACTGCCAGAAACACCTGACAGCAATGATGCCACACCAGATCTATCCGGGTCATTATCCAATCCCAGCGCATGATCTTTTCCTCACTATGATTGTTCTGGAAGGTTCGCGACCTTCGGTCGCGCATGAAACGATGTCGGTGGAAAAGACATCATACCATGGTGAAGATAAACCATCAACTCGGTAGCTTAGAAAGAATTGGTCCAAAGGTTGTTTTGATTCTGGTGGTAGGAGGATCTGCTTCGGTAAGGGCATTTCTTGCGTGGTCATTTGTCGGTGCGCCGTGGTCGGATCACGATAAGTCACTGATTATCCAAGCCGAAGGTTCCAGAAATGGTTTTGGGGCCTATATCGCTGTTTTCAGCCCCAAAAGAGCCGTATTGGATAGTACGCAGCAGCTCTCTCCTCTCTACTGCTGCTTGGCTGTGACTTAGATGCTTTAAACAACGGAATGTGTCAATGAAAATGAGACACGGTGTTTAAGAATTTAAGCTACAACCGGAACTGCGTCCTGATCGGTCATAGTAAGCATCTGCTGCTGAGGCGGATTAATCCATGCA
>Ga0116144_10001975_pt1 | contig 23157 bp, 20 predicted proteins | sample AD_UKC035_MetaG_FD_89746 | JGI IMG/M metagenome (GOLD analysis project Ga0116144, IMG submission 89746) | Active sludge microbial communities of municipal wastewater-treating anaerobic digesters from USA - AD_UKC035_MetaG | ecosystem: Engineered > Bioreactor > Anaerobic > Digestate | place: USA...
CGTCGCGGGTCTTCAGGCCGATGTTCTGCACGCGCAGGTGGCACGGCACGTGGTAGCTGACCGTACCGAGCGTGCCCACGAAATCGGTACGCAGCAGCCCCGCCTTGTGGCGCAGCATCAGGTACTCGAACGGATCGAACATCGCCTCGGCGACCGCCTTCACGTCGGCGTCGCCGGGGAACAGCAGCGGCAGCTCCTGCTTGAACATCAGCACACAGGACGGGATCGGCGCGACGATATCGTGGCCGGCGTCGACCAGCGCCTTCAGGCGCGGAATGTTCGCCTCCTTGTAGCGTGCCACCGTCTCGAGGTCACCGAGTTCGAGCTTCGGCATGCCGCAGCAGCGCTCGCTGCCCACCACGGTGACGGCGATGCCATTGTGCGCGAACACCGCGACGAGATCCTCCGGCAGCGCAGTCTCGTTGCGATTGCCGTAGCAGGTGACGAACAGCGCGACCCTGCCGCGGGTATCGTCGGTGGGCACGGCGGCACCCGGGGCGCCCTCCGCCGCGCTGCGACGCAGCTGCGCATTGGCGCGTGCGCGCCCGGACTTCGAGTGGTATTCGGGGACCGGCGCATTGCGATCGACACCGAGAGTCTTCTCGAGCAGCGCGCGCCCCGCACTGCTGCGATTGGCCGCGTTGACGATCTCGGCGACGACCGGGATGCCCGCGAGCGCCCCGACGACCCCTGTGGCCGACAGCACCTTGTCGCGCAGGCGCGGGCGACCCTTCTTGTTGCCGACCGACTTCGCCCGCAGCATCAGGTGCGGGAAGTCGATGTTGAACTCATGCGGCGGCACATAGGGGCACTTCGTCAGGAAGCACATGTCGCACAGGTAGCAGTGGTCGACGACGTCCCAGTACACACGCTTGTCGACGCCTTCGAGCTCGCCGCTGTCGGTGGCGTCGATCGCGTCGAACAGCACCGGGAACGCGTTGCACAGCGCAAAGCAGCGCCTGCAGCCATGGCAGATGTCGAACACCCGCTCGAGTTCCTTCTCGAGCGCGTGTTCGTCATGGAACGCCGGACTGCGCCAGTCGATCGGGTGGCGCGTCGGCGCTTCGAGGCTCCCTTCGCGGGAGCCGCGGTTCGCCGTCACAGCGTGTCCAGGGCCTTCTGGAAGCGATTCGCGTGCGAGCGCTCGGCCTTGGCGAGGGTCTCGAACCAGTCCGCGATTTCGTCGAAGCCTTCGTCGCGCGCCGCCTTCGCCATGCCGGGGTACATGTCGGTGTACTCGTGGGTCTCGCCGGCGATGGCTGCCTTGAGGTTCAGCTTAGTTTCGCCGATCGGCAGGCCCGTGGCCGGGTCGCCCGAGGCCTCGAGGTATTCGAGGTGGCCGTGCGCGTGGCCCGTCTCGCCCTCGGCGGTCGAGCGGAACACCGCCGACACGTCGTTGTAGCCCTCGACATCGGCCTTGGCTGCGAAATAGAGGTAGCGGCGATTGGCCTGTGACTCCCCAGCAAACGCATCCTTCAGGTTCTGTTCGGTCTTGGTGCCCTTCAAAGCTTTCATGTGGGGAATCCTCCGGTTGTTAGACTGAGTCTAATAGAGTGACGCAATGTAGTCCGCTATCCCGGGCTCGTCAATTCGTGTCGCCCCGCAGCACGCGTTGCCCGACGTGGGCCGCATGTGTAACGTTGCCGCCACTTTTTGGGCCGGGGGACAAGGTGAGCAAGGCAGCCAAGGCGCCGGATTTCGAGCGGACGCTCGGCGAGCTCGAGCAGCTCGTCGAACGTCTCGAGCGCGGCGACCTGCCGCTCGACGAGGCGCTCAAGACATTTGAACGCGGCGTGGCGCTCACCCGGCAGTGCCAGGAGGCGCTGAAGTCTGCGCAGGCCAAGGTCGAGATCCTCGTGTCGCGGGGCGATGCGACGGCAATCGAGGCGTTCGAGCCGGACGACGATACCGAGTGAACGACCCGTCCTTCGAGGCGCGCATCGCCAGCCTCCAGGCGCGGATCGAAGTCGTGCTCGATCGCGCCCTGGCGCTTCCGGATGCCGCCACCACGCAACTGCGGGCTGCGATGCGCTACAGCACCCTCGATGGCGGCAAGCGCCTGCGACCGATCCTCGTCTACGCGAGCGGCGCGGCGTGCGGCGCATCGCCGGACCTGCTGGATGCCCCGGCCGCCGCCGTCGAGATGATCCACGTGTACAGCCTGATCCACGACGACCTGCCGGCGATGGATGACGATGACCTGCGCCGCGGGCGCGCAACCTGTCATCGGGCGTTCGGCGAACCGACCGCACTGCTCGCCGGAGATGCGCTGCAGGCACACGCCTTCGAAGTGCTGGCGACGGCGGGCCCCGCAACGATGCCGGCCGATGTGCGCCTTGCGCTGGTGCGCGAACTCGCCGCGGCGATCGGCACGCGCGGCATGGCCGGCGGGCAGGCGATCGACCTGGAGGCGGTCGGCCGCACGCTCGATCTCGCGACTCTCGAGAACATGCACCGGCGCAAGACCGGCGCGCTGATCCGCGCGAGCGTGCTGCTCGGCGCAATCGCCGCAGGCTGCACCACCGGCGCGCGCCACGCGGCGCTCGCGCACTATGGCGCGGAAATCGGCCTCGCCTTCCAGATCCAGGATGACGTCCTCGACGTCGAGGGCAGCGCCGCATCACTCGGCAAGCGCCCGGGGAAGGACGCCGCGCACGCCAAGCCCACCTACCCGAGCCTGGTGGGCCTCGCGGAGGCCCGCCGTCTCGCGCAGGCGGCGCGCGACCGCGCGATCGGCGCCCTCGCCCCGCTGGGCGACGCGGGCGCCGAGCTCACGCAGCTCGCGCAATACGTCGTGTCCCGCGAACAGTGAGCGCGCGTGTAGAATTTCCGCATCCGCCATGAGCATTCCCGCCGACACCTACCCGACACTGGCCGCCGTCGCGCGCTCGCCCGCCGATCTGCGCACGTTGCCCGTTGCCCGCCTCGGCGAGCTTGCGGACGAACTGCGTGCCTACCTGATCAGTTCGGTGAGCACGCGCGGCGGGCATTTCGCGGCGGGCCTCGGCACGGTCGAGCTGACCATCGCGCTGCACTACGTGTTCGAGACGCCGCGCGACCGCCTCGTCTGGGACGTCGGCCACCAGGCCTATCCCCACAAGGTGCTGACGGGACGCGGCGACCGGCTGCACACGATCAAGCAGAAGAACGGCCTCGCGCCGTTCCCGTCGCGCGCCGAGAGCGAATACGACACTTTCGGTGTCGGCCATTCGAGCACCTCGATCAGCGCGGCGCTCGGCATGGCCGTCGCCGCGGCGCTGCGCGGCGAGCAGCGCAGCGTGGTGGCGGTCATCGGCGACGGCGCACTCACGGCCGGACTCGCCTGGGAGGCCATGCTGAACGCCGGCGCCAGCAAGGCGGACGTGATCGTCGTGCTGAACGACAACGACATGTCGATCTCCGAGAACGTCGGCGCACTGTCGAATTACCTGGCGCGCGTGCTGTCGAGCCGCGCCTACGCGCAGTTGCGCGAGCGCGGCAAGCGCATCCTCGAGCAGATGCCGACGATGCGCGAGCTCGCGCGCCGCTCCGAGGAGCACCTGAAGGGCATGGTGCTGCCCGGCACGCTGTTCGAAGAACTCGGCTTCACCTACCACGGCCCCGTCGACGGACACGATCTCAAGGCGCTCGTGCCGACACTGCGCAACCTGCGCGGCCGCAAGGGCCCGCAGTTCCTGCATGTCGTCACCCGCAAGGGCAAGGGCTACGCGCCGGCCGAGGCCGACCCGATCACATGGCACGGACCCGGTCCCTTCGACCCGGCGAGCGGCACCATCTTCAAGGAAGCGGCGCGCGGCCCGAGCTACTCGCAGGTGTTCGGCGAGTGGCTGTGCGACATCGCCGCGCGCAACGAACGCATCATCGGCATCACGCCCGCGATGCGCGAGGGCTCGGGCCTCGTCGAGTATTCGAAGCGCTTCCCCGGACGCTACTACGATGTCGCGATCGCCGAGCAGCACGCGGTGACCTTCGCCGCGGGACTCGCCTGCGAGGGTCTGCGGCCGGTCGTCGCGATCTACTCGACGTTCCTGCAGCGCGCCTACGACCAGGTGATCCACGACGTCGCGCTGCAGAACCTGCCGGTCCTGTTTGCGCTCGATCGCGCCGGCCTGGTCGGCGGCGACGGCGTCACGCACCAGGGCAGCTTCGATTTCTCGTTCCTGCGCTGCATACCGAACTTCGTCGTGATGGCGCCGGCCGACGAGAACGAATGCCGCCAGATGCTCTACACGGCGACGACGCTCGACTCGCCGGTCGCGGTGCGTTATCCGCGCGGCACGGGCTCTGGCGTGAAGATCGTGCAGCAGATGACCGCACTGCCGATCGGCAAGGGTGAAGTGCGGCGCGAGGGTCGCAGCGGCCTGCTGGTGCTCGCGTGGGGCGCGCTCGTCGAGGCGGCGGTTGCGATCGGGGACCGGTTCGACGCCACCGTGGTCAACATGCGCTTCGTCAAGCCGCTCGACGACGAACTGGTGCTGCGACTTGCCGCCCGGCACCGCGCCGTGCTGACGCTCGAGGAGAACGTGGTGGCTGGCGGCGCCGGCTCTGCGGTCACCGAGTTGCTGGCTGCCGAGCAGCTTGCGGTGCCGGTGCTGTCGCTCGGCATTCCCGATCGCTTCATCGAGCACGGTTCGCGCGAGGACTGCCTGGAGGCAGCGGGCCTCGATACGCCGAGCCTGCTGGCGGCCACCGAGCGCTGGTGGTCTCTACTGACGGCCGGTCCGGCGCGCGTCCGTATAATGGCCCCATGACGCCACCAATAGAGGACGTGCAGGGACGCGCCGACAGTCGCAGGATTCCGATCAACAAAGTCGGCATCAAGGACATCGCGCACCCGGTGCGCGTCAAGGACCGCGCCGAGGGCGAGCAGCACACGATCGCCACCTTCAACATGTACGTGAACCTGCCCCACAACTTCAAGGGCACGCACATGTCGCGCTTCGTCGAGATCCTGCACGCGCAGCGCGAGATTTCGGTGGACTCCTTCCGCGCGATGCTCGCGGAGATGACCCGCCGGCTCGAAGCCGACGCCGGCCACATCGAGATGTCCTTCCCGTTCTTCGTCATGAAGGCCGCGCCGGTGTCCGGTGTGAAGAGCCTGATGGACTACCGCGCGACGCTGATCGGCGAACATCGCCGCGGCGAGAACACGCTGTGGCTCAAGGTGGTCGTGCCGGTCACCAGCCTGTGCCCGTGCTCGAAGAAGATCTCCGAACGCGGCGCGCACAACCAGCGCTCGCACGTCACGATCGAAGTGAAGCTGCGCACGCACATGTGGATCGAGGAACTGATCGAAGTCGCCGAATCGGAGGCGTCGAGCGAGCTGTACGGGATTCTGAAGCGCCCCGACGAGAAGCACGTGACCGAGCACGCCTACGACAATCCGAAATTCGTCGAGGACCTGGTGCGCGATGTCGCAGTGCGCCTCAATCGCGACGACCGGATCGCTGCCTACACCATCGAGGCCGAAAACTTCGAATCGATCCACAACCATTCGGCCTACGCGCTGATCGAGCGCAACAAGGACGACGAAGCCGCGTCGGGTCGATAGCGCCGGCGCGGAAAGGCGCCGGCCACGGATCCGCCCGGGGGTACAGATCCTGGACAGCAGCCAAACGCCGGTCTCGCTTGCCCCCTACAGGCCCGTGGAACTGCCGGGCATGATGCGTGTCGGGCGCGACCACGATGGCGGCTACGTGCTGCCGCGCGACGTCATCGAACGCAGCCACACGCTGCTCAGCCTCGGCGTGAACGACGACTGGTCGTTCGAGGAGGCCGCCTAGAGATCAATGCGGGGCTGCGCGTCACCTGCGTCGACGGAACGACGGGCATGAAACCCATTCTCGCGAAGGCGCTGAAGCGCTTTCCGCAGATGATCGGCCACGCACTGACGCTTCAGTTCTACAAGGCGCGACGCGACCTGGGCTGCGTGCTGAAACCCATCGGGTTCCGGCGGTTCTTCTCCAGGCACGAATTGTTGCCGTTGATGGTGGGCCCGGCGGATGCCCCTGGCTGGATCTCATTGCCCGCGCTGCTCGAGCGTGCCACGTCGGGCCATCGGGGTTGGGTCCTGCTGAAGGTCGACATCGAAGGTGGCGAATACGCCGCGCTCCCCGCGGCGGTCCGGCACATGGAGCGTGTGTCCGCATTGCTGATCGAATTCCACGCCCTCGATCGGGAGTGGGACACATTCGCGCGATGCATGCGGGAGCTCGCGCCGCGGTTCCACATCGCCCATATCCACGGCAACAACTTCGATCCCTGCATCCGGGGCACCCGCGTGCCGCAGACCATCGAGTTGACGCTCGTGAACCGCGCGCTGGTTCCCGGAGAGCCGCAACCATCGACCCGGGGCTTTCCGAGCCCGGGCCTCGACATGCCCAACACGCGCAAGCGGCCTGAATTGCAGCTCACCTTCGACTGAAGCCGCTATCATTGCGCCAGACTCAGCGCAAGGAAGGCACGCCATGCACCTGCCAAGAAGCGGACTGGCATTTTTCGTTCTGTCGATCGGCGGCATGCTCCATGCGGGCGCCACCGCTCTCGATCCGGCATCGATCGCGAAGATTCCCTTCGTCGGTGACGTGCAGATCAGCGCCGACGGCAAGCGCATCGCGTATGTCGTGACGCATGCCGACCTCAAGAAGGACGGCTACCAGAGCGATATCTGGCTGATCGACGGCGAGAGCGCGCCGCGCCTGCTGGTGGGCGGCGCGAAGGACGACGCGCGGCCGCGCTGGTCACCGGACGGCTCGCGGCTCGCGTTCATTTCCGACCGCGCCGAAAAACGCCAGATCCACATCCTCGACATGCGCGGCGGCGAGGCCTGGCCGCTGACCAGCGAGAAAGCGGGAGCCGGCGCCTTTGCCTGGTCACCCGACGGCAAGCGCATCGCCTACCTCGCGCGCCCCGCCCCCGCGAACGACGGCGAAGAGCCGAAGGGCGCCGGCAAGGCGCGCATCACCGAACGCCTGTATTACCGCGTCGACGGCGCGCCGGGCTTCCTGCCCGAGCAGCGCTCGCAGCTGTGGGTGGTCGATGTCTCGCCCGAACACGGCGCGCCGCTCGGTCCGCTGTGGGACGGCCGCACGGAACCCTCCGAGCCGGCATGGACCACGGACGGCGAGGCGCTGCTGTTCAGCGCACTGCCCGATCCGAATCCGCCGGTGGCGCCGGTCAACAGTGAGCTGTTCAGGGTACGGGTCGCGGCCGGCAGCCAGGCGGTCGCCCTCACGGTGCGCGACGGGCCGGACAACGGCCCGGTCGCCGTCGCGCGCGACGGCCGTGTCGCCTGGACCGGCTTCGACGATACCGTACCGCGGCGCAGCTCGACCACGACACGCCTGTATGCCGCACCGCTCGGTGCTGGCGGACTCGGTGCCATCGCCAACGTCACCGCCGGCTTCGATCGCAATGTCGGCGAGACTTCGATGAGCGATGTGCCGCCACCCACCGGCGGGCCGGGGGCGCGGGCGCGGTTCGACGCGAGTGGCCGGACACTGTATTTCATCGCGGCCGATCGCGGCCTCGCGCAGCTCTATCGCATCGCCGCGCGTGGCGGCGAGCCGCAATCGATCTCCGCGCAGCTGCGCGGCGACCTGCGCGAGTTCTCGATCGCCTCTGGCGGGCGCATCGCGGCGGTGTTCGGTTCGGCGACGGAGCCGTATGAGGTCTGGACTGCCGACCGGCCCGGCGGCAAGTGGACCCGGCGCACGAGCCATGGCCACGATGCGTTCGCCGGCACCACGCTGCTGCCCTACGAGGAATTGTGGGTCGAATCCTTCGATGGCACGCGCATCCAGGCGTGGCTGCTGAAACCGCCCGGCTTCGATCCGGCGCGGCGCCACCCGCTGCTGCTGTACATCCACGGCGGCCCGCATGCGATGTACGGCGAGGGCTTCTTCCACGAGTTCCAGATGCTCGCCCATGCCGGCCTGATGGTGCTGATCGCCAACCCGCGCGGCAGCACCGGCTATGGCGAGGAATTCGCGAACAGCGTCCAGTACCGCTATCCCGGCGACGACTATCGCGACCTGATGGCGGTGCTCGATGCGGTGATCGCCCGTGGCCACGTCGATACCGCGCGACTCGGCGTCGGCGGCGGCAGTGGCGGCGGCGTGCTGACGAGCTGGACGATCGCGCAGACGGATCGATTCGCGGCCGCGCTGGTCGAACGCCCGGTGGTGGATTTCGCGTCGCACACCGTGGTCGCCGATCTCAGCAACATGTTCGCGCAGCGCTGGTTCCACGACCTGCCGTGGCGCTCGCCGCAGGAATACTTCGAGCGCTCGCCGATCAACTTCGTGGACAGGGTGAAGACACCGGTACTCGTGATCCAGAGCGAGCAGGACTATCGCACGCCACCCGACCAGGGCATCGGCTATTACAACGCACTCAGGATGCTCGACAAGCCGGCGAGGCTCGTGCTGTTCCCTAATTCATCGCACGGCCTGTCACGCAACGGCCCGCCCAGCCAGCGGATCGAGCGGCTCGGGATCATCCGCGACTGGTTTACGGAGCGGCTTCTGCCGCCACCCGCTGCTCGGCATTCTGCAGGCGACTGATCATGCCGCGCAGGAACACTCGGTTGAAGCGCAGCTGGCAGGACGCCGAGACCTGCTCGAGCAGCGTCGAGCTGACCTTGAGCACCGTGACCGGGCCGTTGGCCCTGACCGTGGCGGTGCGCTTGGCGCCCTGCACATAGCTGGTTTCGCCGAAACAGTCGCCACTCTCGAGCACGCCGAGGCGCCGTCCGTGGCGCTCTACGACGCACTCGCCGGCTACGACGACGTAGAACCGGTCATCCATCTCGCCTTCCTTGACGATCTCTTCCGACCCTGCGTAATCCTGCCAATTGCTCGCGCGCAGCACTTCCCAGATCTCGGCGTGCGAAAACTCGTGGAAAAACTTCAGCCGTCGCAGTGTCGCGAACTGCTCCTGCTGGTCGATGCGCGCGTGGCGCTGGCGCAGCTTCTGGTGCACGCGGGTGAGTTCGGCCGCGAGATCGAGGCCACTCTTGTAGCGCTTGTCGGGGCTCTTCTGCAGCGCCGTCGCGACCACGGCCTCGAGCTCTTCCGGTACATCCGGCGCGAGCGTGTGGATCGGCGGGGGCGTCGCATACACGATCTGGTGCAGCAGCTTGGCAAGGTTGCCGGCGCGGAACGGCCGCACGCCGGCGAGCATCTCGTACATCACGGCGCCGAGCGAGTACAGGTCCGAGCGGCTCGTGAGCTCGAGGCTCTGCACCTGCTCGGGCGACATGTACGAGGGGCTGCCGGCGATGCCCTCGATGCGCGAGATGTCCGAATCGGCGACCAGCGCGATGCCGAAGTCGATGATGCGTACGTCGTTGTCCTGCGTCAGCATGATGTTCGACGGCTTGATGTCGCGATGGATCACGCCACGGGAGTGCGCGTAGTTGAGCGCCTTGGCGCACTTGTAGATGATCTCGACGACATCGTCGATGCGCAGCAGGTTGTCTGACTTGCAGTAGGCCGCGAGTGTGCGCGCGCCGTGCACGTGCTCGGTGACGATGTAGCAGTGGCCGTTTTCCTCGCCGGCGTCGTAGATCGGCAGGATGTGCGGGTGCTGCAGCATGCCGACCATGTGCGCTTCGGACAGGAACATCTTGCGCGAGATGCGCGCGCGCTCCTCGTCACCGCCCGCGTCGATGCTGTAGACCTTGATCGCGACGTCGCGGCCATAGTACGGATCGTGCGAGAGGTAAACGGTGCCGGTACTGCCCTTGCCGACCTCGTTGATGATCACGTACTTGCCGATCTTGTCGGGAACCTTGTCGTGCTGATTTGCTCTGGGGGCGGGAGTGGCCATCGCTCGGCAGGATAGGTGCGCCTCCGGAGGCGATCTGTGATGCGCCTCGCGGATCGCCCGGGGCCCGTGCGGGCTGTGACGCGTGGCGTCAGACCCTGAAGTGATCGAAGCCGGAATGCGAGAACTCGATCACATTGTCGCCCCGCCGCAGCCGCAGGCCGGGTGCTTCGACGATGCGTCCGATCGCGGTACAGGGCAGGCCCGCGAGGGCACCGAGTCGGGCGGGCGGCACCGTGAAGCACAGTTCGTAATCGTCGCCGCCAGTGAGTGCGTACTGTCCGGCGGCATCGTCGCCGACGCAGGCGCGCAGCGCGTCGGACAGCGGCAGCAGTGCGTGGTCGATCTCCGCGCCGCAGTGGCTCGCCTGCGCGAGCTTGGCGAGATCGCCGGCGAGCCCGTCCGAAATATCGATGCAGGCGCTCGCGATGCCGACGAGGCGCAGGCCGATGTCGGCGCGCGGCTGCGGAAAGAGGAAGCGCTGGCGCAGCCCCTCGATTGCCGCCGCCGGCGCGTCGACTCGCGGCTCATGCCCCTGCAGCAATGCCAGCCCGCACGCGGCCTCGCCGGGCGTACCGGTGACATGCACGATGTCGCCCGCGCGTGCGCCGGTGCGCAGCAGCGCCTGTCGCTGCGGCACGAAGCCGAGCACCTGAACGGTGACCGACAGCGGTCCCGACGTCGTGTCTCCTCCGACGAGTTGCACGCCATGCGCGCGTGCGAGCTCGCCGAAGCCCCGGGTGAACGCGGCGAGCCAGGACTCATCGGCTCGCGGCAGCGTCAGGGCGAGGAGTGCCCAGGCGGGGGTTGCGCCCATTGCCGCGATGTCGCTCAGGTTCACGGCGAGCGCGCGGTGGCCGATCGAGCGCGCGTCCGAACCGGCCGGGAAGTGCACGCCCTCGACCAGCGTGTCGACCACGGCGACGAGGTCCTGTCCGGGCGGCGGCATCAGTACCGCGCCGTCGTCGCCGACACCCGTGCGCACGTCGGCGCGCGCTCCCACGTCACGGAAGTAAGCGTCGATCAGGCCGAATTCGGACAGCGGCATCGCGGCATCCGCGTCAGTGCTCGTGCGGACGCAGTTCGCGGGCCGCACGGTCGAGCACCGCGTTGACGAACTTGTGCCCGTCGGTGGCGCCGAAGCGGCGCGCGAGGCCCACGCCCTCGTTGATCACGACGCGGAACGGCACGTCCGGCCGCGCGCTGAGTTCGTAGATCCCCACCAGCAGCACCGCATGCTCCACCGGATCGAGCTCCGCCGGCGGGCGGTCGGTGAAGCGTGCGAGCAGGTCGTCGAACCGCTCGGCATGGCCGGCAATCTCGCGCACCAGCTCATGGAAGTACTCGCCATCCGCCTTCGGCATGTCTTCGGCATCGGCGAATTCCTGCACGAGGTCCTGCCACGGACCGGCATTGACCTGCCAGCGATAGAGCGCCTGCACGGCGACCTTGCGGGCGACGGCTCGACGGTGGCTCGCTGCGCGCGGGCTGACGGGCTTGTCGGTCATGCGAGTCGCGGCAGCAGGTTGGCCATCTCGATCGCGCCGAGCATGGCCTCACCGCCCTTGTTGCCGGCACGGACCGCGGCGCGCTGCACGGCCTGCTCGACGGTCTCGACGGTCAGCACGCCAAACATGACCGGCACGCCGGTGTCGAGCGCAACGCGCGTCAGGCCGCGCGCGCATTCGCCGGCGACGTAGTCGAAATGAGCCGTATCACCGCGGATCACGCAACCGAGCGCCACCACCGCCGCGAACCGGCCGCTCGCGGCGCACTGGCGCGCCGCGACCGGCAACTCGTAGGCGCCGGGCACGCGCGCGATCACCAGGCGCTCCGCGGCGCCTCCCTGCCGCTCCCAGGCTTCGACCGCGCCGCGCAGCAGGCTCGCCACGATGAAGTCGTTGAAGCGCGCCGCGACGACCGCGACCGACAGGTGCGCGGCGGACAGGTCACCGGTGTGGGTGGCAGGCATGCAATCAGTATAGCCGCGGGTGGCGCCTCAGCCGTCGTTGTCGACATAGCCCTCGACCTCGAGGCCGAAGGCCGAGATGCCGTGCATCTGCTTGGGTGCCGACAATACCTGCATGCGCCGCACACCGAGGTCTTTCAGGATCTGTGCGCCCACGCCGAAAGTGCGCAGCACCTCGCCCTGGGCCGCTGCCTGGGGCGGCTCCTCGTCCCTGATGGCGGCGATCACGTCGCGCGGCGGCTCATTACGCCGCAGCACGACTATCACGCCGGCACCCTCCCTGGCGATGCGTGCCATCGCCGCGCGCAGGCCCCACGAACGCGGCGCGCCGAGATCGACGTCCAGCAGGTCGCGCAGCGTATCGGCGAGGTGCACGCGTACGAGCGGCACGGAGCCCTCGCCGATCTCGCCGCGCACCAGCGCCAGGTGCACGTCCCGCTGCACATGGTCCTCGTAGGCGTACAGGCGGAACTCGCCGAACCCGGTCGTGACGCTGCGCTCGGCGATGCGCTCCACCGAGCGCTCGTTGCGCAGCCGGTAGCGGATCAGGTCCGCGATCGTGCCGATCTTGATGCCGTGGTGGCGCGCGAACTGCTCGAGCTGCGGGCGCCGCGCCATCGTGCCGTCGTCGTTCATGACTTCGACGATCACCGCGGCCGGCTCGAATCCGGCGAGGCGCGCGAGATCGCAACCGGCCTCCGTGTGTCCGGCGCGGGTCAGCACGCCGCCCGGCTGCGACATGATCGGGAAAATGTGGCCCGGGTGGCGCAGGTCCTCCGCGCGCGCGTCGGGCCGCACCGCCGTGCGCACCGTGTGCGCGCGGTCATAGGCCGAGATGCCGGTCGTCACGCCCTCCGCGGCCTCGATCGACAGCGTGAAATTGGTGCTCAGGTCGCGCTGGGTACTGCTCACCATCAGCGGCAGGCTGAGCTGGCGACAGCGCTCGGCCGTCAGCGTGAGGCAGATGAGCCCGCGGCCGTAGCGCGCCATGAAATTGATGTCCTCGGGACGCACCTTCTCGGCGACCATCAACAGGTCGCCCTCGTTCTCGCGGTCCTCGTCGTCCATGATGAGCACCATGCGGCCGGCGCGCAGGTCGCCGAGGATCTCGTCTATCGTGTTCAGTTCCACCGTCTACCTTCCGATCAGTCGCTCGACGTAGCGGGCGACCTGGTCCACTTCGAGGTTTACGCGCCGGCCGGGCGCCCACGCGCCGAGCGTCGTCACCGACTGCGTGTGCGGCACGAGGTTCACGTCGAATACCTCGCCATCGACTCCGTTCACCGTCAGGCTCACGCCGTCGACCGCCACCGAGCCCTTGCGGGCAATGTAGCGCGCGAGCTGGCGCGGCACGCCGATCGTGACCCGCACGGAGCGCGCGTCGGGCTCGATCGCCAGCACCTCGGCCACACCGTCGACATGGCCCGACACCAGGTGCCCGCCGAGGGCATCACCCGCACGCAACGCCGGTTCGAGATTGACACGCGTGCCACTCGCCAGCTCCGCCAGGGTGGTCACCGCGAGCGTCTCGCGCGACACATCCGCCGCGAACTCGTCCGCGCCGACCCGCGTGGCGGTCAGGCACACGCCATTGACGGCAATGCTGTCCCCCGGTCGCACTCCGGCGAGTGGCAGCCGATCCACCGCGAAGACGAATTCGGTGTCGCCGCCGCGCGGCGTGACGCCACGGACCGTGCCGACGTCCTGGATGATACCCGTGAACACCTTCACTTACCTCCCGGCAGCAGGCGGATGCGCAGGTCCGCGCCCAGCTGCGCCACTTCGGCGATCGTGAACTCGCGCGCGCCCTCGAGCTGCCGCAGCGGCGCAAGCTCCGCGAGCGGCCGTGCCTGCGGCCCGAGCAGTTTCGGCGCCACGTAGTGCAGCCATTCATCGACCAGCCCTGCCTCGAGCAGCGCACCGGCCAGGGTGGGACCGGCCTCGACCCATAGCTCGTTCATCGCGAGCTCGCCGAGCCGATGCATTGCTGCCCCGAGATCGACACGCCCCGACGCCTGCCCCGATTCGGACGCGATGCGCTCGACGCGCGCGCCGCGCGCCGCGAGCGGGGCCGCGGCCGCATCGCCCGTCGCATGCAGCAGGATCACCTGCCCGGCCGCATCGAACAGCCGCGCGGCCGGCGGCGTACGCAGGTTTGAATCGATTACGACGCGCGCCGGCGCACGCACGAGCGGCGTCGGCCGGCGTACGTCGAGGCGCGGATCGTCCGCCAGCACCGTGCCGACGCCGGTCACGATCGCCGAACTGCGGGCGCGCCAGTGATGCACGTCCGCGCGCGCAGCCTCACCGGTGATCCAGCGGCTCGCGCCGCTCGCGAGCGCCGTGCGGCCATCGAGGCTCGCCGCGCTCTTGAGGCGCAGCCACGGCCGGCCGCTGCGCATGCGCTTGAGGAAGCCCACGTTGAGCGCACTCGCCTGCGCTTCGAGCAGGCCGCTCGCGACATCGATTCCCGCCGCGGCGAGGCGCGCGGCGCCGCCGCCGTCCACACGCGGATTCGGATCGCCCACGGCGAACACCACCCGCGCCACGCGTGCCGCGATCAGCGCATCCGCACACGGCGGCGTGCGGCCGAAGTGACTGCACGGCTCGAGCGTGACATAGGCCGTGGCCCCGGCCGCGCTTGCGCCGGCAGCGGCGAGCGCCACGATCTCGGCGTGCGGTTCGCCGGCACGCACATGCCAGCCCTCGCCGACGATCCGGGTGCCCTGCGCGATCACGCAGCCGACGCGCGGATTCGGGTCGGCGCTCTCCATGCCGAGCGCGGCGAGCTCGAGCGCGCGCGCCATGGCCTGCCGGTCGAATGCGGTGAACTCGACCATCATTTCTTCGGGTCGCCGTCCGCACCTGGCAGCAGCGGCAGCTGGTTGCTGTCGACGCGCTGGCGCGCATGGCGTCGCAGCTTCTCGACCTCGTCGCGGAATGCCTCGACGTCCTGGAAGCTGCGATACACGGATGCGAAGCGCACGTAAGCCACCTCGTCCAGCTGGTGCAGTTCTTCCATCACCAGCTCGCCGATGCTGCGCGAGGGCACCTCGCGTTCGCCGAGATTGAGCAGCTTGCGGCAGATGTGGGTCACCGCAGCCTCGATCGCCTCCTGCGATACGGGCCGCTTCTCCAGCGCCTTGATGATGCCATGGCGCATTTTCTGTTCGTCGAACGGCTCGCGGCTGCGATCGCTCTTCACGACCATCGGCAGCACGAGTTCGGCGGTCTCGAAGGTCGTGAAGCGCTCGGCGCATTTCAGGCACTCGCGACGGCGGCGGATCTGCCGCCCTTCACCGGCGAGACGTGAATCGGTGACCCGGGTCTCCTCGTGGCCGCAGAACGGGCAGTGCATGGCGCGCCCCGCGCGCTGGGATCAGGGACCGTAGACGGGGAAGCGGCGGCAGAGCGCGAGCACCTCTCCCCGCACGCGTTCGACCGCCTCGGCGCCGCCGTTCGCATCGAGCACGTCGGCGATCCAGCCTGCCACTGTCTCGACCTCGGCTTCCCTGAAGCCGCGGGTCGTCGATGCCGGCGTGCCGATGCGCAGCCCGCTCGTCACCATCGGCGGCCTGGGATCGTTCGGCACGGCGTTCTTGTTGACGGTGATGTTGGCGCGGCCGAGCGCGGCGTCAGCCTCCTTGCCCGTGATCTCCCTGTCGGAGAGGTCCATCAGGAACAGGTGGTTGTCGGTGCCGCCGGAGACGATCCGGTAGCCGCGCTGCATGAGGCGCGCGCTCATCGCGCGTGCGTTGGCAAGTACCTGCTGCTGGTACACGGTGAATTCGGGCTGCAGCGCCTCGAGCAGCGCCACCGCCTTGGCGGCAATCACGTGCATCAGCGGCCCGCCCTGCGTGCCCGGGAATACCAGCGAGTTGAATTTCTTGGCGAGTTCCGGATTCTCGCGCGCGAGGATCAGGCCACCGCGCGGGCCCCGCAGCGTCTTGTGGGTGGTGGTCGTCACGGCGTCCGCATGCGGCACCGGGTTCGGGTAGATGCCCGCGGCCACGAGTCCCGCGACATGCGCCATGTCGACGAACAGGTACGCGCCGACCTCGTCGGCGATCGCGCGGAACTTCGACCAGTCGATCACGCGCGAATAGGCCGAGAACCCGGCGACGATCACGCGCGGCTTGCTGGTACGCGCGAGCCGCGCGACTTCGTCGTAATCGATTTCGCCGTTGTCGGGACGGATGCCGTACTGGACCACGTGGAACAGCTTGCCGGAGAAGTTCACCTTGGCGCCGTGGGTCAGATGTCCGCCGTGGTCGAGGCTCATGCCGAGGATCGTGTCGCCGGGATTGCACAGCGCCAGATACACCGCGGCGTTCGCCTGCGAGCCCGAATGGGGCTGCACGTTCGCATAGGCAGCGCCGAACAGCTGCTTCGCGCGGTCGATCGCCAGTTGCTCGGCGATATCGACGTATTCGCAGCCGCCGTAGTAGCGCCGCCCGGGGTAACCCTCGGCGTACTTGTTGGTCAGCACCGAGCCCTGCGCCTCGAGTACGCGCGGGCTGGCATAGTTCTCGGACGCGATCAGCTCGATGTGCTCTTCCTGGCGGCGGCGCTCGTTGGCGATGGCGGCGGCAAGTTCAGGGTCGAAATCGGCAATGGCCATGGAAGTGCGGAACATGGACGGTGACTTTCGCGGCAGCGGGCAGCCCGGGGAACTGATAATTCTACCCGATCCCGCCTCGGCGCGGGGTCAGCCGGCGAGCGCTTCGACGACGTTGTTCCATGCGGCGGCAAGGTTGTCGCGATTGTAGCCGCCGCCGCCGAGCGCCAACACGCGGCCGTGCCCGAGGCGGTCGGCCAGCAGGCACAGGTCGTGCGCGACCCGGCCGTGGACGCTCGCGGAGAAACCCATGTGCGTGATCGGGTCGCCTGCGATGCTGTCTGCGCCACACTGCAGGATGATGAACTCGGGGCGCGCGGCCTCGACGAACGCCAGCACGCCGGGCCAGACGGCCGCGAACGCAGCGTCGTCGGCGCCGGCCGGCAACGGAACGTTGAGTTTGGTGCCCGCGGCCGCACCCTTGCCGGTCTCGCTCGCGAAGCCGGTGCCGGGATACAGCGTGCTGGCATCCTCGTGCACGTCGGCGAAAATGACCGCCGGATCGTCCTCGAACGCGTAGTAGACGCCGTCGCCATGGTGCGCGTCGATGTCGATGTAGGCAATGCGCGCCAGTCCGTGCTCCCGGCGCAGCACCTCGATCGCGACGCCGATGTCGTTGAACACGCAGAAGCCGGCGGCACGTTCGCGCGCGGCGTGGTGCAGACCTGCGATCGGCACGAATGCCCGACGCGCCGCGCCGCCCATGATCGCGCCCACTGCGACCAGCGTTGCGCCGACCACCGCTGCCGAGGCCTCGTAAACTCCCCGGAACGCCGGCGTGTCCCCGCCGTCGAGGCAGCCCTGCCCCGTGCACGAGCGCTCGTGCACGAAGTTCACGTAGCCCGGCGTATGGAACAGGAGCAGTTCGGCGCACTCCGCGAGCCGCGGCGGCGCGATCGCCACGCGGGCGCCGAGGCCGCGAGCCTCGAACTGGCGCACAAATGCGGCATGCCGATCGACGCCGAACGGATGACCTGCGGGAAACCCGTAGCGGGCGATCTCATCGCCCATCACGACGAGTACCGGTGCCACGGCGCGGGAGCCTAGCACACGCCCGCCGGCTACCCCATAATGCGCGCCGCCCTCTCCCACCCCATCGGAATCCATGGCGCAATACATCTATACGATGAATCGCGTCTCGAAGGTCGTGCCACCGAAGCGCACGATTCTGCGGGACATCAGTCTGTCGTTCTTCCCGGGCGCCAAGATCGGCGTGCTGGGCCTCAATGGTTCGGGCAAATCGACGCTGCTGCGGATCATGGCCGGCGTCGACACCCAGATCGACGGCGAAGCGCGCCCGCAGCCCGGTATCAAGATCGGCTTCCTGCCCCAGGAGCCGCAGCTCGATCCGGCGAACAACGTGCGCCAGGAGACCGTGCTGGGCCTCGGCGAGACCTTCGCGCAGCTCACCCGCTTCAACGAAATCAGCGAGAGGTTCGCCGAGGAGATGTCGGCGGACGAAATGACGGCGCTGCTCGAGGAGCAGGCGAAGCTGCAGGACGCGATCGACGCGGCCGGCGGCTGGGAGATCGAGCGCAAGCTGGAAATCGCCGCCGATGCGCTGCGCCTGCCGCCGTGGGAAGCGAAGATCGACAAGCTCTCGGGCGGCGAGAAGCGGCGCGTGGCGCTCTGCAAGCTGCTGCTGTCGGCGCCCGACATGCTGCTGCTCGATGAGCCGACCAACCACCTCGACGCCGAGTCGATCGCCTGGCTGGAGCGCTACCTCGAGGACTACCCGGGCACCGTGGTTGCGGTGACGCACGACCGCTATTTCCTCGACAACGTCGCCCAGTGGATCCTCGAGCTCGATCGCGGCCATGGCATTCCGTGGCAGGGCAACTATTCGTCCTGGCTCGAGCAGAAGGAAAAGCGCCTCGCGCTCGAGGAGCGCGAGCGCGATGCGCTCAGGAAGACCCTCGAGCGCGAGCTCGAGTGGGTGCGCCAGAACCCGAAGGCGCGCCAGGCGAAGAGCAAGGCGCGCCTCGCGCGTTATGAGGAACTCGCGTCGAGGGAGTTCCAGGAACGCAACGAAACCAACGAGATCTACATCCCGCCCGGCGAGCGCCTCGGCGACCTGGTGATCGAGGTGCAGGGCCTGCGCAAGGCCTACGGCGACAGGCTGCTGATCGACAACCTCTCGTTCAAGCTGCCGAAAGGCGGCATCGTCGGCATCATCGGCCCGAACGGCGCCGGCAAGACCACGCTGTTTCGCATGCTGACCGGTGGCGAGGCGCCGGACGCCGGCGAGATCCGCGTCGGCCCCACGGTCAAGCTCGCCTATGTCGACCAGTCGCGGCATTCCCTCGATGACAAAAAGAGCGTGTTCGAGGAGATCTCCGGCGGCCAGGACGTGATCCGCGTCGGCAACTACGAGACCGCCGCACGTGGCTACGTGGGCCGCTTCAATTTCCGCGGCGCGCAGCAGCAGCAGCTGATCGGGGAGTTGTCGGGCGGCGAGCGCAATCGCGTGCACCTGGCGAAGGTGCTGCGAGCGGGCGGCAACGTCCTGCTGCTCGACGAGCCGACCAACGACCTCGACATCGAGACGCTGCGCGCCCTCGAGGACGCATTGGTCGCTTTCCCCGGCTGCGCCGTGGTCATCTCGCACGATCGCTGGTTCCTCGACCGCATCGCCACCCACATCCTCGCCTTCGAGGGCAATTCCGAGGTTGTCTGGTTCGAGGGCAATTACCAGGAATACGTCGAGGACTACCGGCGCAGGAAGGGTGCGGACGCCGCCCAGCCGCATCGCATCCGCTACAAGCCGCTGACGCGCTGAGTGGGCGCGGTCGGCAGAGCCGGTCGGGGCCGATCGCGGTACACTTGCACGATGACAGCCATCGCCCTGGACGGCCGCAACCTCACCCTCCAGCTGCTCGCCAACGATGCGCGCAAGGCCGGCAGCTTCACGCTCGACGCCGATGCGCACGTCAGACTCGGCGAATCCGCCCGGCAGGTCGCCGCCGCCGCCCAGGGTGAGGCGGCGGTCTACGGCATCAACACCGGGTTCGGCGCCTTCGCCAACCGCCGCATCGAGCGCAGCGCCGTGGCCGCGCTGCAGGTCAACCTCGTGCGCAGCCACGCCTGCGGCGTCGGCGAACCGCTGCCGGATGCCGTCGTGCGCCGCATGTTGATCCTGAAAGCCAATTCGCTCGCGACCGGCTGCTCAGGCGTGCGCCCCGAGGTCGTCGACGCGATCCTCGCGCTCGTCAACGCGAAGGTGCTGCCGATCGTGCCGCGCTTCGGTTCGGTGGGCGCCTCGGGCGACCTTGCGCCGCTCGCGCACCTCGCGCTCGCGCTGATCGGCGAAGGCGAGGCGCGCTGCCGCGGCCGCACGCTGCGCGGTGCCGAGGTACTGCGCGCCGCGGGCATCGAGCCGCTGGTGCTCGAGGCGAAGGAGGGACTCGCGATCCTGAACGGCACCCAGCTGTCCTGCGCCCTCGCGATCGAGGGCCTGTTCGCCGCGCAGAACCTGCTCGCGAGTTCCGTTGCCGCGGGCGCGCTCACGGTCGAAGCGCTCGCCGGCAGCCACGCGCCGTTCGACGCGCGCATCCACGACGCGCGCGGCCTGACCGGACAGATCGAGGTCGCGCACCGCTTCCGCACCTGGCTCGCCGACAGCGAAATCCACCGCAGCCATACCGATTGCGACCGCGTGCAGGACCCTTATGCCGTGCGCTGCATGCCGCAGGTGCTCGGCGCCTTCGCCGACACGCTCGCGCATGCGCGCTCGGTGCTCGAGCGCGAGATCAATGCCGCGACCGACAATCCGCTCGTGTTCGGCGCCGACATCCTCTCGGGCGGAAATTTCCACGCCGCGCCGATCGGCTATGTCGCGGATTTCATGGCGATCGCGACCGTCGATGCGGCATCGATGTCGGAACGGCGCATCGACCTGCTCGATCGCCGCGTCAACCCGCGGCTCACGATGTTCATGGCGGACCACCCCGGGCTCGAGTCGGGCTTCATGATCGCGCACGTCGCGGCGGCGGCGCTCGCTTCAAGCGTGAAGGCGCTGGCGCATCCGGCCTCCGTCGATTCGATTCCGACTTCGGCCGGCCAGGAAGACCACGTCAGCATGGCGCCCTGGGCGGGCGAGAAACTGCTGACCATCTGCGAGCGCACCGCCTCGGTGCTGGCGATCGAGTTCCTGGCGGCGGCGCATGCGATCGACGTGATGCGCCCGCTGCACACGAGCGGCAAACTCGAGGCGCTGCATACCCGCATCCGCGAGCGCGTGCCCTTCCGGCGCGAAGACCATCGCCTCGACGCCGACATCGCCGCGGTCACCGCGCTCGTGCAGTCGGGCGCCCTCGCCGCCTGAGACGCGCCCGCGGCGCCGCGGGAACCGTCAGCCCACCCACACCCGCGCGTTGCGGAACATGCGCATCCAGCCGCTGTCTTCGCCGGCGCCCTGCGGCCGCCAGGAGTTCTGCACGTAGCGGAACGAACGCTCGGGATGCGGCATCGTCAGGGTCACCCGTCCGTCCGCACTCGTGACCGCGGCGATGCCGTGCGGCGAGCCGTTGGGATTGGCCGGATAGTGTTGCGCAACGGCGCCGCGCGTATCGATGTACCGGAAGGCCGTGAGCCCGGCGCCGAGGAAGGCCGACTCGGCGTCGGCGGAAGCAAATTCCGCGCGACCCTCGCCATGCGCCACCGCGACCGGCAGGCGCGAACCCGCCATGCCCGCAAGCATCACCGACGGCGACGGTACGATCTCGACCAGCGAGAAGCGGCCCTCGAACTGTTCGCTGCGATTGCGCACGAAGCGTGGCCAGTGCGCAGCGCCCGGAACCAGCGCCTTCAAGGCCGCGAGCATCTGGCAGCCGTTGCAGACGCCGAGCGTGAACGTGTCGGGACGCGCGAAATACTGTGTGAACGCATCCCGCACCCGCGGGTTGAACAGGATCGACTTGGCCCAGCCTTCGCCCGCGCCGAGCACGTCACCGTAGGAGAAGCCTCCGCAGACCACGAGGCCGCGGAACTCCTCGAGGCGGCGCACCCCCGCCTGCAGGTCGGTCATGTGCACGTCGTGCGCCTCGAAGCCGGCGCGGGCGAGCACCGCGCCCATCTCGATCTGGCTGTTGACGCCCTGCTCGCGCAGCACCGCGACACGCGGCCTCGCGCCGCGCGCAATGAACGGCGCCGCGATGTCCTCGCCGGGATCGAAGCTGAGCGCCACGGACAGGCCGGGGTCCGCCTCGTCGCATTGCGCGGCAAATTCCTCGTCGGCGCATTCCGGCTCGTCGCGCAGGCGGCGCATGGCATGCGAGGTCCGTGACCAGGCATCGCGCAGCTCGCGCCACGGCAATTCGAGCACGCAGTCGGCCACGGCGATCCGCAGCCGCATCGCTGCGGCCGGCGCACCGATCGGGCTCACGCAGCCGGCAAGACCGTGCGCGCGACAGGCGCCGATGACGGCATCGAGCGAAGCGACGGGCACCTGCAGCACGACGCCGGGCTCCTCTGCGAACAACTGCTCCGCCGCCGTGGCGATCATCGCCGGCAATTCGATGTCGAGGCCGCAATGCCCGGCGAACGCCATCTCGACCAGGGTCGTGAACAGCCCGCCGTCAGACACGTCGTGGTAGGCGAGCACGTGGCCGCCTTCGCGCAGCGCACGCAGCGCTGCGGCAAAATCCGCGAGCCGCGGGGCGGAGTCGAGGTCCGGGCAGTCGTCGCCGAGTTCGCCGTGCACCTGCGCGAAGATCGAGCCCCCGAGCCGGCGGCGCGTGCCATTCAGTGCGATGTGCACGAGTCGCGTATCGAGGCCGCGCCGCAGCTCGGGAGTCAGCGTGCGGCGCACGTCGGCGACCGGCGCAAACGCCGACACGATCAGCGACACCGGCGCGACGACGGCGCACTCCCCGCCGCTCGCGGCATCGCGCCACGCGGTCTTCATCGACAGCGAGTCCTTGCCGACCGGTATCGCGATACCGAGCGCCGGGCACAGTTCCTCGCCGATCGCGCGTACCGTGGCGTAGAGCGCCGCGTCCTCGCCGGGCTCGCCGCACGCGGCCATCCAGTTGGCCGACAGGCGAATGTCGCCGAGCGACGCCACATCGGCGGCGAGGATGTTGAGCACGGCCTCGGTGACCGCGAGGCGCCCGGAGGCCGGCGCATCGAGCACCGCAACCGGCGTGCGCTCGCCCATCGCCATGGCCTCGCCCGCGACACCCTCGTAATCGGCGAGCGTGACGGCGACATCCGCGACCGGCACCTGCCACGGGCCGACCATCTGGTCACGGCTCACCATGCCGCCCACGGTGCGATCGCCGATGGTGATCAGGAAGCCCTTGTCGGCGACCGCCGGGAACTGCAGCACGCGCAGTGCCGCCTCGCGCAGCGCGGCCGCGTGGGTCACGTGCGTGGCCGCGGCGAGCGGCGCGCGCCGCGGCGTGATCGTGCGCACGTCACGCGTCATTCGCGGCGGCTTGCCGAGCAGCACATCGATCGGCATGTCGACGACGTCGTTGCCATGCAGGCGGTCGTGCACCACGAGGCGGCCGCTCGCATCGATGTCGCCGATCACCGCGTAGGGTGCGCGCTCGCGCGCGCAGAGCGCATCGAACAGGCCGAGGTCGCTCGCGGCGGTCGCGCACGTGACCGACGCGGCCGCGCTGCGCGAGGCGGCATTGCGCGTGCTGCAGTTCCCGGCGGTCGCCGACAAGGGCTTCCTGATCACCATCGGCGATCGCACCGTGGGCGGCATGGTGAGCCGTGACCAGATGGTCGGCCC
>Ga0116144_10001976_pt1 | contig 23156 bp, 17 predicted proteins | sample AD_UKC035_MetaG_FD_89746 | JGI IMG/M metagenome (GOLD analysis project Ga0116144, IMG submission 89746) | Active sludge microbial communities of municipal wastewater-treating anaerobic digesters from USA - AD_UKC035_MetaG | ecosystem: Engineered > Bioreactor > Anaerobic > Digestate | place: USA...
ACCGAGGTCAAGTGCAGCGAGTTCGCCGACGCGCTGATCAAGAACCTCTGAGCGGTCCGGGTGCGCCCCGCGTGAGTGCGGAACCAGCGCTCGCGGTCGAATGCGCGCGGCACATCGCCGCCGCATTCGCCGATTACAACGCCGAGTTCCGCTCGATCACGCGGCGCGCACCGCAGCGCTTCGATGCACGCGACTGGAAGGGCAGCCAGCGCGATGCGGTCGAGCGCATCGAGCTCTATGACCGCTGGGTCGACCGCGCGATCGCCGAGCTGCGACTGAAGCTCGGCGATCGCGCCTGCGACCGGGAGTTGTGGCGTGAAGTGCGCATGCACTTCGCCAGGCAGATCGAGGGCCTGCCCGACTCCGAGTTCACCAAGACCTATTTCAGCTCGATCACGCGCCGGCTGCACGGCACGGTCGGTGTCGCCCCGGAGATCGAGTTCGTCGCCGCCGACCTCGACCCGCTCGCGAGCGTGACGAGCGAAGTCGTCACCAATGTCTATCTGCATCGCGGCTCCCTGCCGCTGCTGTTCGAGGACGTGCTCGGCGACCTGCGCTTCCGCTCGCCATGGAAGGACTTCGACCGCAGCGTCGCCCACGTCGCCGCCGAAGTCGGCGCGCATCTCGCGGCGCTCGGCGAGCGGCGTGTCCTGACGCGCATCGACATGATCCGACCCGTGTTCTACCAGCTGACCCGCGCGTTTCTCGTCGGGCGCATGAGCGGACGCGGCTTCACGGTACCGCTGGTCATCGCCCTGAAGAACACCGAAAGCGGCATGCACGTGGATGCGGTGATGCTGGCCGAGGCCGACGTCAGCATCGTATTCGGCTTCACGCGCTCCTACTTCCATGTCGACCTGGACCGCGTGGGCGAGGCGGTCGTGTTCCTGAAGGCCATGCTGCCGCGCAAGCCGGTCAGCGAACTGTTCACCGTGCTCGGGCGCGCCAAGCAGGGCAAGACCGAGCGCTTTCGCGAACTGATTCGGCACATGGAGCAGACCTCGGACAAGTTCGTGCACGCTCCGGGCGAACGCGGCCTCGTGATGGTGTGTTTCACGCTGCCCTCGTTCGATGTCGTCTTCAAGGTGATCCGCGACCGCTTCCCGTACCCGAAGAATGTGCTGCGCGAGGAGGTGCTCGGGAAGTACAACTACGTCTTCAAGCACGATCGTGCGGGCCGCCTCGTCGACGCGCAGGAGTTCAAGCGGCTGCGCTTCCCCCGCGAGCGTTTCGCGCCCGAGCTGCTCGAGGAGCTGCTGACCGAGACCGCCAGCACCGTGCACGTGGAGGGCGAGGACGTGATCCTCGACCACCTGTACATCGAGCGGCGCATGACGCCGCTCAACCTCTACCTGCGCACCGCGTCACCCGAGGCCGCGGAGCTCGCGGTGCTCGACTACGGCCAGGCGATCCGCGATCTTGCCTACACGAATATCTTCGCCGGCGACCTGCTGCTGAAGAATTTCGGTGTCACCCGCCACGGCCGCGTGATCTTCTACGACTACGACGAGCTGTGCCAGGTCACCGACTGCCACTTCCGGGACATGCCGCAGGCCACCAACCCGGAGGACGAGATGCGCGGCGAGAGCTGGTTCTTTGTCGCCGACAACGACGTGTTTCCGGAGACCTTCATCAACTTCCTCGCCTTCGACGAGGTGCAGCGCGCGGCCTTCCTGCGGGTGCACGCCGAGATCCTGACTGCCGAATTCTGGCGCAGCGTGCAGAAGCGCCACATCGAGGGTGAGCTGATGGAGGTGCTGCCTTACCACGTGCATCGCGTGCGGGTGGCGAGCAGCGCCTGAACCGTGCCGCACACCGGGTCGGCTCAGCCCCCCGCCGCAGCCAGTGCGCGTTCGATGTCCTGCAGCAGGTCGTCGATGTCCTCCAGCCCGATCGAGAGGCGCACGGTGCCTTCGGTGACCGCCGAGATCGCTCGCTGATCCGTGCTCAGGTCGCGCGACTCGAGCATCTGCGGGGCCATCACCAGCGATTCGGTCGACCCGAGGCTCGCGGTCAGCGCGAACAGCTCGAGGCGTTCGGCGAAGCGGCGCCCCGCCTCGCCGCCACCGCGCAGGTCGAAGCTCACTATCGTGCCGAACTCGCGCATCTGGGCGCGCGCGAGCGCATGCCGAGGGTGGGTCGGCAGCCCCGGATAGTGCACCCGCGCGACCGCGGGATGCTGCGCGAGCCGCTCGGCGATGCGCTGCGCGCTGGCGCTCTGTTCGCGATAGCGCACGAAATAGGTCTTCAGCCCGCGCTGGATCAGGAACGCCGCGTGCGGATCGAGCAGTGCTCCGAACATCGAGAACTCCGCGCGCAGCGGACGCAGCAGCTCGGCGCGCGCGATCACGGCGCCGCCCATCACGTCGCCCGCACCCGAGGCGTACTTGGTGAGGCTGTGCAGGTAGTAGTCGATGTCGAATTCGCCGTGCTGGTGCAGGCCGGCGAAAGTGTTGTCCATCACGGTGAGCGCACCATGCTGACGCGCGAGCCGCGTGATGGCAGCGATATCGGCGATCTTCGTGACCGGATTGGTCGGCGACTCGAAGATCACGAGCCGCGTCGCGGTGGTCGCGAGCGTGTGTTCGATGCCCGGCAGGTCCTCGATCGAGAGCATCGTGTGCGTGACGCCGAAGCGGCCGAGCAGGCGCCGGATGATCCGCCGGGTCGGGCCGTAGGTCTCGACGAAGCACAGCACGTGGTCACCCTGCTTCGTCAGGCCGAGCAGCGTCTGGACGATGGCGTTGACGCCCGAGCAACACGCGAGGCAATCGTCCCGGTCCTGCAACTGCGCGAGCGTGAGCTCGAGCTGGCGCGTGGTCGGATTCGAGGCGCGCATGTAATAAAAGCCCGGCCGCTCGCCGCGCATGCCGCGCACGGTCTCCTCGACCGTGTCGAACTCGAACTTCACCGACTGGTAGATCGGCGTCAGGAGCGGACGGTTGTCCGCGGGCATCTCCACCCGGGGCGGATGATTGACGCGCGTGGGCTTCTTCATCGGCGCTCGCCGCCGGCGACCAGCGTGAAGGGATCGGCATCGCGCTCGACCGGGAAGCGTTCGCGCAGCCCGCGTTGCGCGGCCAGATCGAGCGTGACGGTCGCGGTTTCCGGCCGATCGCCCAGTTCCACCAGGGGCTCGCCGAGTGCATCGATCGCGGCACTTCCGCCCGAGTAGGCGACGCCGTTGCCGTCCGGGCCCACGCGGTTCACGCCGAGGACGAAGGCCTGGTTCTCGATCGCGCGGGCGCGCAGCAACTGCTGCCAAGCGTAGTGGCGCGGCGCGGGCCAGTTCGCGACATAGACGAGGACATCGTAGTCGAGTGTCGCGCGTCTGCGGCTCCAGACGGGGAAACGCAGGTCATAGCACACGAGCGGGCAGAACCGCGCCCCACGCCAATCCACGGCGAGCGGAACGCTGCCGGCCGCGAATCGCCTGTGCTCGCCCGCCATGCGAAAGAGATGGCGCTTGTCGTAGTGTGTGATGAGCCCATCGGGCATCGCCCACAGCAGGCGGTTGTACACGCCCGCGCCGTCGCGGATGAAGACGCTGCCGACGACCGCCGCATCGAGTGCGCGCGCCTGGTCGGCGAGCCACTGGCAGCTCGCGCCGCCCATGGGCTCGGCGCTCTCGGCGCCTTCCATGTCGAACCCGGTCGGAAAAGTCTCCGGCAGGAGCACGACATCGGTCGTGCCGGCCAGTGGCGCGAGCAAGCCGGCGAGGCGGGCGCGGTTCGCCGGCGGATCGCGCCAGTCGAGCGTCGTCTGCACCAGGGAGATGCGCATGTGCGCAGTCTACCGCGTGGGGCGGCCGGCGAACGCGCGCAGTCGTTCTGCGGCAACGTCCAGTGTCGCGTCGAGCTTGGCGACACAGACCCGCACGAAGCTGAGGCGCGGTGGATCGCGGTAGAACGGCGACAGCGGAATGGTCGCCACGCCCCCCTCCTCCAGCAGCCGGGTCGCAAACGCGGAGTCGGACTCGGCAGGCGCGATCGCGCTGAAATCGAGCAACTGGAAGTAGGTGCCCTCCGCCGGCTGCATTCCGAAGCCGCTGCCCGCAAGCGCCGTGACGAGGCGGTCGCGCTTCGCCTCGAAATACGCCGCGAGTCCCTGCCAGCTCTCCGGATGTCTCGGCAGGTACCTCGCGATGGCCGCCTGCAGGGGAGCCGCGATGCTGAAGGTGTTGTACTGGTGGACTTTGCGCAACTCGGCCGTCAGCGCGCGCGGCGCGACGCAGTATCCGATGCGCCAGCCGGTCGCATGCAGGGCCTTGCCGAAGGAGAAGACGACGAAGCTTTTCGCGCGCAGTTCGGGGTGGGCGAGCGCCGACTCGTGGCGACGGCCGTCGAAGATCACGTGCTCATAGACCTCGTCCGCGAGCAGCGCGATCGGGCGCTCGCGCAGCAGCTCCGCGAGCGCGGCGAGATCGCCGGCACGTGCCACCGTACACGCCGGATTGAGCGGAGTGTTCAGGATCAGCAGCCGCGTGCGCGGCGTTATGGCGGCGCGCACGCGCTCCCAGTCGTAGCGAAAGCGCGGCGGTGCCAGCGGAATGTGGATCGCGCGCCCACCGGCAAGGCGGATTGCCGGATCGTAGGAATCGTAGGCGGGGTCGAACACGATCGCCTCGTCGCCCGGGCCCACCACGGCCTGGATCGCCGAATACAGTGCTTCGGTCGCGCCGCAGGTCACGGTGATCTCGTCCACCGGATCGACTTCGAGCTCGTGGCTCGCACGCAGCTTGGCGGCAATCGCCTCGCGCAGGGCGCTCGAGCCCTCCATCGGCGCGTACTGGTCGTGGCCCGCCGCGACCGCCTCGGTGAGCGCAGCGGCCAGCTTCGGGTCGATCGGGTAGTCCGGAAAGCCCTGGCCGATGTTCAGCGCGCCGAGCTGAGCGGCGCGATGCGACATCACGGTGAAAATCGTCGTGCCGACGTCGGGCAGCTTGCTCGTGATCATGCGGCCGCGGCGAGCGCGGCGCCGACGATGCCCGCGCTGCTGCCGAGCAGCGCGGGCACGACCGGCGTGCGGGTCGACAGGTAAGGCGCGAACTCGCCGAAGTGCTCGATGACACCGCCACACAGGATGAACAGATCCGGCCAGAAGAGGCGCTCCATGTACCCCAGGTACTCCGTCAATCGCGCGCCCCATTCCGGCCAGCCGAGCCCCTGCTCGTGACGCACCCGCGCGGACGCATACAACTCCGCCGAGGCGCCGTGCAGCTGCAGGTGGCCGAATTCGGTATTCGGCAGCAGCCTGCCGTCGACGAAGGGCGCCGAGCCGATGCCGGTGCCGAGAGTCAGCACCATGACGGTGCCCGGCACGTCGCGACCGGCACCGAAGCGCATTTCCGCGAGCCCGGCCGCATCTGCATCATTGAGAAACGTCGCCGGGCGCCCGAGTGCCCCGGACAGCAGTGCCCCGACATCGACGCCGACCCAGCTCTCGTGGATGTTGGCCGCGGTCCAGGCCTTGCCGTGCTTCACCACTGACGGGATGCCGACGCCGACGTGCTCGCCGCCCGGCAATCGGGCGGCGATTTCGCCGATCGTGTCCGCTATCGCCGCCGGCGTGGCCGGCCGCGGCGTGATGCGGGTCACCGCATCGCCCGGCATGGCGCCGGTATCGACATCGACCAGGCCTGCCTTGATCGAAGAGCCGCCCACATCGATGCCGAGGTACCAGCGTGCCATGGGCTGGCTACTTGTTGTTGGCTGCGGCCGCCATCTGCATCTCACGCTCGCGGCGGCGCTCCTGCCGGCGCATCCAGACCGCCGATATAGCCACGCCGACCGCCACGATCAGCACCATGATGGTTGCCAGTGCATTGACGTCGGGACTCACGCCGAGACGCACCTTCGAGAAGACCACCATCGGCAGTGTCGTGGAACCGGGACCGGCGACGAACTGCGATACGACCACGTCGTCCCACGAGAGCGTGAACGCGAGCAGCCAGCCGGAGAGTATCGCCGGCACGATCAGCGGCAGCGTAATGCGGAAGAACACCTTCGCCGGTTTCGCACCGAGGTCGAGCGCGGCCTCCTCCAGCGAATTGTCGAAGCCCGCGAGGCGCGACTGCACGACGATCGTGACATAGGCCATCGAGAATGTGATGTGCGCGATCGTGATGGTGGTGGCGTCGCGCGTGGCCGGCCAGCCGATGAGCTGCTGCAGGGCAACGAACAGCAGCAGCAGCGACAGGCCGGTGATCACCTCGGGCATGACGAGCGGCGCGGTGGTCATGCCCGAGAGCATCGCGCGACCGCGGAACGGCCCGAAGCGCGCGAGCACCAGGCCGGCGAGCGTGCCGAGGATCACGGCGCCGGTCGCCGTCATCGCCGCAATGCGGACCGACAGCCATGCCGCGCCGAGAATCTGGTCGTTCCTGAACAATTCGCCGTACCACTTGAGCGTCGGCGAATTCGGCGCGTCCCACACGGTGACGAGGCGCGAGTTGTTGAACGAAAAGAAGATCATCGACACGATCGGGATGTAGAGGAATGCGAGGCCGATCCACAGGCCAGTCTTCGAGAACCAGTGCCTGCCCCGCAGCCTCATTTGGAACCCGCCAGTTCACGCGCCTGGTAGCGCTGGAAAACCATGATCGGGACCATCAGGAACAGCAGCATCGCGATCGCGACGGCGCTCGCCACCGGCCAGTCGCGGTTGGCGAAGAACTCGTCGGACAGCACCCGGCCGATCATCAGCTGGTCGGAGCTGCCGAGCAGCGACGGGATCACGTATTCGCCGACCGCAGGGATGAACACCAGCAGCGAACCCGCGACGATGCCGGGCACCGACAGCGGCAGCGTGATGCGCAGGAAGGACACGATCGGGTTGGCACCGAGGTCGGCGGCGGCCTCGAGCAGCGTGTGGTCGTGCTTCTCGAGGTTCGAATACAGCGGCAGGATCATGAACGGCAGATACGAGTACACGATGCCGATGAACACCGCAAAGTCGGTCTGCATCATCGTGATCGGCGTATCGATGACACCGGCCCAAATCAGGAAATTGTTGATCACGCCGTTGTTCTTCAGCAGACCGATCCAGGCGTAGACGCGCAGCAGGAACGAGGTCCAGAACGGCAGGATGATCAGCATCAGATAGAGGTTGCGGGTCGCCGGGGTCGAACGCGCGATGGCGTAGGCCATCGGATAGGCGAGCAGCAGGCAGAATACCGTCGAGATCGCCGCCACCTTGAGCGAGTAGAGATATGAACTGATGTACAGGTCGTCGGTGAGCAGGAACAGGTAGTTGCCGAAATTCAGCCTGATATCGACCGCCTTGTCGGAGACGAACTCCCAAAGCGGTGCGTACGGCGGCATCGCGAGCCGCACTTCCGAGAACGAGATCTTGAAAACGATGATGAACGGGACCAGGAAGAACAGCAGCAGCCACAGATAGGGCACCGCGATCACGAGCCGCTTGCCGGCCCAGTTGTGCCGCATGTACTGGGTCCAGCGGGGCGGACCGAAGCGGAAGAACAGATGCCACCACGGACCCAGCCTCCCGGTCAGCAGGCGGGTCGACGGTATCGGCGGGGGCAGTCGCGGCATGGTCTGCGGTCCGCTATTGCGAGAGCACCACGGGGCTCGAAGCGTGCCAGCTCAGGTACACCTGCTCGTCCCACAGGATGCGCTCGTCGTCGGACAGCCGCTCGATGTTGGGCATGGTGACCCGCACGATCTTGCCCGACTCGATCTGCACGAGGTAGATCGACAGGTCGCCCATGTAGGCGATCTCCTTGACGATACCCCTGACACAGTTCTCGCTGGCATCGGCCGGCGCGGCGCGCGAAATGTTGATCTTCTCCGGCCGGATCGCCGCCCAGACGATCGCGCCCGGCGCCGCGCTGATTCCATGGTCGACATACACGACGCCGCCCAGCTCCTGCGAACGGATGCGCACGCGATCGGGCAGGTCCTCGATCAGGTGGCCCTCAAAGGTGTTGACCGAGCCGATGAAATCGGCGACGAAGCGCGTGCCCGGGAACTCGTAGATCTCGCTCGGCGTGCCGATCTGCACGATCTCGCCGCGGTTCATCACCCCGATGCGCGACGCGAGGGTCATCGCCTCTTCCTGGTCGTGCGTGACCACCACGAAGGTGACGCCGAGGCGCTCCTGGATGTTGATCAGTTCGAACTGGGTCTGCTCGCGCAGCTTCTTGTCGAGCGCGCCGAGCGGCTCATCGAGCAGCAGCAGCTTCGGGCGCTTGGCGAGCGAGCGTGCGAGTGCGACGCGCTGGCGCTGTCCGCCGGAGAGCTGGTGCGGCTTGCGCTGCGCGAACTCGCCCATCTTGACGATCTCGAGAATCTCCCCGACCCGCTGCGCGATCTCGGCCTTCGGCAGCTTCTCCTGCTCGAGTCCGAACGCCACGTTCTTCGCCACGGTCATGTGGGGGAACAGGGCGTAGGACTGGAACATCATGTTGGTCGGCCGCTCGTAGGGCGGCGTCTCGGCCATGTCCTTGCCGTCGATCAGAATGCGGCCGGAACTCGGCTCCTCGAAGCCGGCCAGCATGCGCAGCAGCGTCGTCTTGCCGCAGCCCGAGCCGCCGAGCAGGCAGAAGATCTCGTGCTGGTAGATCTTCAGGGAGACGTTGTTGACCGCGACAAAGTCGCCGAAGCGCTTCGTGACGTTCTGGAGTTCGACATAAGCCCTGGCAGACGGATCGCGCCAGGGCTCGACCTTCTTGTCGTTGCGTCGTTCGGCCACGGGCAGCCTTCCGGGGCGGGCGCTATGCGCCCGCCCCTTGTGCGATTGTTATTTTCCGGTCTTGAAGCGGGTCCAGCTGCGGGTCAGCTGGCGCGTGAACTCCGCACTCTCGGCCAGATCGGGCACGATCTTGGCCATCACTTCCGGCGTCGGGTAGATCGACACGTCGCCCTTGACCGAATCATCGATCATCGGCAGCGCGGCGGCATTGTTGCTCGCGAAGTTGATGTAGTTGGTGTTCTTCGCGGCAACCTCGGGACGCATCATGTAATCGATGAAGATGTAGGCGTTCTTGACATGCTTCGCATCCTTCGGGATCGCGAAGTTGTCGAAGAACGCGATCGCACCCTCCTTCGGGATGTTGTACGCGATCGTAATGCCCTTCTCGGCCTCCGCCGCGCGGTCGCGGGACTGCAGCACATCGCCGCTCCAGCCCAGCGCCAGGCAGATCTCGCCGTTGGCGAGGTCGTCGATGTACTTCGACGAGTTCACGTAGCGCACGTACGGCCGTATCTTCATCAGCACGTCTTCGGCGGCCTGCAGGTCCTCGGGCTTCTCGCTGTTGGCGTCGCGGCCGAGGTAGATCAGCACGGTGCCGATGACTTCCGAGGGCGCGTCGAGCAGCGTGACCCCGCAGTCCTTGAACTTCGAGACGACCGCCGGATCGTAGAACATGCGCCAGCTGTCGACCGGTGCATCGGGCATCGCGGCGGCGATCTTCTCGACGTTGTAGCCAACGCCCGAGGTGCCCCACATGTAGTTCACCGAATGCTCGTTGCCCGGATCGTGCAGCGCCACGCGCTCGGTGATCACCGGATCGGCGTTGACGAGGTTCGGGATCTTCGACTTGTCGAGCGGCATGAACACGCCCGCCTTGATCTGACGCTCGAGGAACGACGCGGACGGCACGACCACGTCATAGCCGGTGCTGCCCGCGAGCAGCTTGGTCTCGAGCACCTCGTTCGAATCGAACACGTCGTAGTTGACCTTGATGCCGGTTTCCGCCTCGAATTCCGGGATCACGGACTCCTCGATGTAGTCCGACCAGTTGTAGACGTTGAGGATCTTTTCCTCGTCGGTGTCGAGCGCGCCCGGTGCCGCCGCATCGGCCGCCGGCGCAGCTTCCCCTGACGGCTTGCCGCCGCAGGCGACGACAAACGCCGCGGTGGCGCCCAACACGAGTAGACGTAGTGAGATGGACATATGCAAACCCCCTGTGGCCGGCCCGCCAGTTATATAACAGGCGTAGCCGATATCATAGCGCCGTTACGACCAGCCTTCCCGGGCGATCACTGCCGCCGTCTGGTCGAGCGCGCGAGCGAGGCGCGCCACCAGTTCATCAATCTCGGCCGGCGTGATCACGAGCGGCGGAGCGCAGATCATCGTGTCGCGCACCGCCCGCGAAACCACCCCGTTCGCGACGCACAGGTCGCGGCACACGGTCCCCACCTCGCCCCGGTTCCCGAAGAAGCGTCGCGACGGCTTCTCCGGCACGAGTTCGAGGGCGCCGAGCAGCCCGACGGTGCGCACTTCGCCCACCAGCGGGTGGTCCGCAAGGCTGCGCAAACGGGTGGCGAAGTGGGCGGCCAGGCTGTCGCGCACGCGCTCGACGACCTGCTCGCGACGCATGATGTCGATGTTGGCGACCGCGACCGCGCAGGCAGCCGGGTGCCCCGAATAGGTAAAGCCGTGATAGAACTCGCCGCCCTCGGCGATCAGCACTTCCGCGACGCGATCGGCCACCATCAGGCCGCCGATCGGCAGGTAACCCGAGGACATGGCCTTGGCGATCGGCATCAGGTCGGGGCGGGTCCCGAAATGCTCGCAGCCGAACCAGCGGCCGGTGCGGCCGAAACCGCAGATCACCTCGTCCGACACCAGCAGGATCCCGTAGTGGTCGCAGATGCGCTGGATCTCCGGCCAGTAGGTCTCCGGCGGAATGATCACGCCGCCGGCGCCCTGCACCGGCTCGCCGATGAACGCGGCCACCCGCCGCGGCCCGATCTCCTCGATCCTGTCGGCGAGCTCGCGCGCCGTGCGCAGGCCGAACTCCGCCGGCGAGAGATCCCCGCCGCGCTCGAACCAGTAGGGCTGATTGATGTGCACGATGCCCGGGATCGGCAGGCCGCCCTGCTCGTGCATCGGCTGCATGCCGCCGAGCGACGCGCCGGCGACGGTGCTGCCGTGGTAGCCGTTCCAGCGGCCGATGATCACGTTGCGCCCCGGCTCGCCGCGCAGCTGCCAGTAGCGGCGCACGAGCCGCACCATCGTATCGTTCGCCTCGCTGCCCGAGCCGGTGAGGAAGACGCGGTTGAATTGCGGCGGAGTGATCTCGGCGAGCCGCTGCGCCAGCGCGATCGCCGGCGGCGTCGCGCACTGGAAGAAGCTGTTGTAGTACGGCAGCTCGAGCATCTGCCGGTAGGCGGCCTCGGCCAGCTCCTTGCGGCCATAGCCGAGCGCCACGCACCACAGGCCCGCCATGCCGTCGAGGATGCGGTTGCCGTCCGAATCGGTCAGCCACACGCCGTCGGCGCTCGTCACCACGCGGGCGCCACGGGCGGCGAGCTGCTTGTAGTCGGTGAAGGGGTGCAGGTAGTGGGCGGAATCCAGCTGCTGCAACTCGGCGGTGGATGGCGACGGCATTGGCACTCCGGGGACTGGCGGAACTCGGTCCTTCAAACGTTGAGCAGCAGGTGTTCCCGCTCCCAGGAACTGATCACCTGCAGGAACACCTCGTATTCCGATTCCTTGACGATGGTGAATGCGTTGACGAACTTGTCGCCCAGCACGCGGATCAGCGGCGCGCACTCGCGCAGCTTGCGGATGCCGTCGTCGAGCGAGCGCGGCAGCTGGAACGGCAGGTCGTGCGCGCTGACGGCGATCGGCTCGGAGGGCTCGAGGCCCTCGATCATGCCGAGGTAGCCGCAGGCGAGCGACGCGGCGATCGCGATGTACGGGTTCGCGTCCGCGCCGGACAGGCGGTTCTCGATGCGCCGCGATGCCGGGTCGGACATCGGCACGCGCAGTCCCGCGGTGCGGTTGTCGTAGCCCCACTGCACGTTGATCGGCGCGGTCTGGAAACGCGTGATGCGCCGGTACGAGTTCACATTCGGCGCGAGCAGCGCCATCGCGAACGGCAGGTACTTCTGCAAGCCGGCGATGTGCGAGAAGAACAGCTTGCTCGGGGTCCCGTCCTCGTTCGAAAAGACGTTACGGCCGCTCTTGCGATCGACGATGCTCTGGTGGATGTGCATCGCGCTGCCCGGCTCCTTGGCGTGCGGCTTGGCCATGAACGTCGCGTACATCTTGTGGCGCAGCGCCGCCTCGCGCGCCGTGCGCTTGAACAGGAACGCCTGGTCCGCGAGGTCGAGCGGATTGCCGTGCAGCAAGTTGATCTCCATCTGCGCCGGGCCGTCCTCGTGGATCAGCGTGTCGATCTCGATGTCCTGGTCCTCGCAGAACTGGTACATGTCGTCGAACATCGGGTCGAATTCGTTGACCGCGGCAATGCTGTACGACTGCCGGCCGGGCTCCGAGCGGCCCGAGCGGCCGATCGGCGGTTTCAGCTGGTAGTCGGCGTCGGCGTTCGGCTCGACGAGGTAGAACTCGAGTTCGGGGGCGACCACCGCCTCCCAGCCGCGTTCGGCGTACAGCTCGATGATCTGGCGCAGCACATGGCGCGGCGCCATGGTGACGCGGCGGCCGTCGGCGTAGAAACAGTCGTGGATCACCTGCGCGGTCGGCTCGGCGGTCCACGGCACGCGGCGCACGGTCTTCGGGTCGGCACGCAGCACGATGTCGATCTCGGCCGGGCTCATCGCCGTTTCCGGGTGGATCGGATAATCGCCGGTCACGGTCTGCAGGAAGATGCTCTCCGGCAGACGCATGCCCCCCTCCTCAGCGAACTTGGCCGCCGGCATCACCTTGCCGCGCGCGATGCCCGCCATGTCCGGAATGATCGCCTCGACCTCCGAGATGCCGTGGTCACGAAAGAACTGCTGAATCTCACCCGCCATAAATCACCGTTGCCTGCCCTGGGCGCGCACTGCGCTCGCGGCGCCGAACGCCGCGAACAGTGCACGCGAGAATGAATTGCCCATCACCTGCCACTCGGGATGCCATTGCACCGCGAGCGCGAACGCCGGCGCGTCCTCGACACGAAAGCCCTCGATCAATCCGTCGGGGGCGCGCGCCTCGATCGCGAGCCCGGGCCCGAGCCGCTGCACGCCCTGGGAGTGCAGCGAATTGACCCGGATCCGGTCGCTGTCCGTGAGCGACCGCAGTACGCCACCGGCAATGAGCTCGACGTCGTGCGCCGGTGCGTACTGCACCTCGAGCGGCTGCGTCTTGTCCTCGCGATGGTCCATGTATCCCTGCTGCTCCTGCACCCGCTGCCAGAGCGTACCGCCGTACGCGACGTTCATTTCCTGGAAACCGCGGCACAGTCCGAGAACCGGGATGCCCTGCCCGACCGCCAGCGGTATCAGCGGCAGCGTGGTCGCATCGCGCGCCGCGTCGTGTTCGGTCCCGGGCACACTCGCCGGTCCCGAGTAATGATGCGGCTCCACGTTCGACGGCGAGCCGGTGAACAACAAGCCGTCGATGCTCGCGAACAACTCGCCGGCGTCGATCTCTGCACCGAGCGCCGGCACCAGCAACGGCAGTGCGTCGGCGGCATCGACGACGGCGCGGATATATTTCTCGCCGACCGCGTGGAACGGATGCGCCCCGAGCATGCGCCGATCTGCGGGGATGCCGATCACTGGACGCCGCTTCGCCATCGGACTACCTGGTCATCGATTGTTTAGAATATTGAACACGCGGCGATTCCCGGCCCCGTGCCTGTCCATTAGACCACACCTTCCGGGAGGCCGGATGGTGCAAAGCACTATCGGGGTATTAGCCCCTGCCCGGCCGCCACCTGATTTGCCGCGCACGCGCACTGGCGCATAAGCTTGCGACCCGGCTGCCCATGGAGGGTGTCCGAAATCCTAAACGAGGTATCGATGTCCCGCGAAACGCGCCCGGAACTGCAGCGTTTTCTCGAAGCGTACCCGGACACGCGGCACTTCGATGTGTTCCTGCACGACCTCAACACCGTCGAGCGCGGCAAGCGCCTCGACCTCGCCGGCATGGAAGCCGCCTATCGCGGCGGCATGCTGCTGCCCGGTTCGATGTTCGCCCTGGACGTGCTCGGTCATACGGTGGAAGCCACGGGCCTCGGCTTCGACGATGGCGACGCGGACCGGCCGTGCCGGCCGATCCCGGGCACGCTGGTCCCGGTGCCGTGGCAGGGCGCGCACGCCGCCCAGGTGCAGGTGACGATGCACGAACCGGACGGCCGCGTCTTCTACGGCGATCCGCGCCACGTGCTCACCGGCGTACTGCAGCGTATCGAGGCGCTCGGCCTCACACCGGTCGTCGCGATCGAGTACGAGTTCTACTTCATCGACCTCGAGCGCGTGGACGGCGGACTGCCGCAGCCACCGCGCGGTCCGCTGACCGGACGACGCGAGTTCCGCACCCAGATCAACGCGATGGCCGATCTCAACGAATACTCATCGGTGCTCGCGCAGATCACGCGCGACTGCCATGCGCAGGGCGTACCGGCGACGAGCGCGCTGCCGGAATACGGCCCCGGCCAGTACGAGGTGAACCTGCAGCACCTGCCCGATGCCCTCACCGCCTGCGACCAGGCGCTGCGCTTCAAGCGCGTCGTCAAGAGCGTCGCGCGCGCCAACGGACTCGACGCCACCTTCCTGCCGAAACCCTATCGCGACATGGCCGGCAGCGGCCTGCACATCCATCTGAGCCTGCTCGACGGGGAGGGCCGCAACATCTTCGCGTGCGACGAGCCGGCCACGCATGCGCCGCTGCGCCACGCGGTCGCGGGCCTGCTCGACTCGATGGCGGAAGGCATGGCGATCTGCGCCCCGGGGCCGAACTCCTACCGGCGCTTCAGGAGCGAGGCCTACGTGCCGCTCACGACGAGCTGGTCGATCAACAACCGCGGCTCCGCCGTGCGCATCCCGGTCAGCGATGCCGCCAATCGCCGCATCGAATACCGCCAGGCCGGCGCGGACGCGAACCCCTACCTCGTGCTCGCGTGGATGCTGGCGGGAATCCACCACGGACTCGGCGCGCGCATCGAGCCCCCCGAGCCGCTGCGCGGCAATGCGTACGCGCAGCCCGCCGGGCAGCCCCTGCCGACGCACTGGGAAACGGCCATCGAGCGCTTTGCGGGCAGTGACTTCGCGCGCGAGTACCTGGGCGAGCGCTTCCAGCGCCTGTTCGCCACCGTCAAGCGCGCCGAACTCGCGGACTTCGGTTCATACGTCACGCCGCTCGAGTGCGCGTGGTACATGGGCCCCCTGTAATTCCCCATGAGCACGAGCGAGTACGTCGACAGCTATTACGCCGCCTCGCGACACCCGGCGCCATCGCATGCGCCGCTCGCGGGCGACGTCGACTGCGACGTGTGCGTGGTCGGCGGCGGCATCGCAGGCTGCTCGGCCGCGCTGCACCTCGCCGAGCGGGGCTATCGCGTGGTGCTCCTCGAAGCGGCGCGGATCGGCTGGGGCGCCTCGGGGCGCAGCGGCGCACAGGCCCTGTTCGGCCTCGCCGCGGGCGAGGAGAAAACCGAAGCGCTGGTCGGCCGCGAGGACGCCCGCCGCATCTGGGACATGACGGTCGAGGGCCTCGCCCTGATGCGCGGCCTGATCGCACGCCACGCGATCGACTGCGATTACGTACCCGGGCAGATGCACGTCGCAGTGCGACCGCGACAGGTCGGCGAACTGCGCAACTGGGTCGACCTGATCCACGCGCGATACGACTACCGCAGCCTGCGCTTCGTGCCGCGCGAGGAACTGCGCGATCTCATCGCGAGCGAGCGCTACCTCGCGGGAACCTTCGATTCCAACAGCGCCCACCTGCACCCGCTCAACTACACGCTCGGCATTGCCGCCGCGGCGGGCCGCGCCGGCGTGCGGATCCACGAAGGCAGCCGCGCGCTCGACTACGAGGCGGGTGAGGTCGTGACCGTGCGCACCGCGCAGGGACGCGTGCGTTGCCGCCACCTCGCGCTGTGCGGCAACGCCTGGCTCGGCGACACGGCACCCGCGATCGCGCGGCGCATCATGCCGGTCGGCACCTACATCGTCGCGACCGAGCCGCTCGGCCTCGAACGCGCCCGCGCCCTGATCGCCAACGACGCCGCGGTGACCGACATCAACTGGATACTCGACTACTTCCGCCTGTCGCGCGACCACCGCCTGCTGTTCGGCGGTCGCGTGAGCTACTCGGGGCTCGACCCGTTCAATACCGCGCAGGCGACGCGCCAGCGCATGCTGCGCGTGTTTCCGCAGCTGGCCGACGCGCGCATCGCGTACAGCTGGGGTGGCTACGTCGACATCACGCTTAACCGCGCACCCGACTTCGGCCGGCTCGCGCCGAACGTGTACTACCTGCAGGGCTTCTCCGGGCACGGCATCGTGCTGACCGGCATCGCGGGCAAGCTGCTCGCCGAGGCGGTGGCCGGCACGGCCGAGCGCTTCGACGTGTTTGCGCGCATCAGGCACCGCGAATTCCCGGGCGGCGCATTGCTGCGCCGGCCAGCGCTCGTGCTCGCGATGGCGTGGTATCGGCTGCGCGACCTGCTCTGAACGCTCAGCGCGCGCGAATCTCGAAACAGGTGTGGATGCGGGGATTGCGGGCGAAGTCCGCAGGGATAGTCGCGCGCGTGACATCGGTGAGCGCGTAGCGCTCCGCGAGCCCTTGATCGATGCGGAATTTCTGCGCATTGGTCGAGAACACGAGCAGCCCGCCGGGCGCCAGCAGCCGCATGCAGGCGTCGATCAGTGCCGGATGGTCGCGCTGCACGTCGTGCACGCCCTGCATGCGCTTCGAATTCGAGAAGGTCGGCGGGTCGAGGAAGATCAGGTCGAAGCGCTCGCCGAGGCGCGCGGCCTCGCCGAGCCATTCGCGGCAATCCGCCTGGACGAACCGGTGCTGGCGGCCTGCGAGGCCGTTCAGGGCGAGGTTCTGCTGCGCCCACTCGAGATAAGTGCGCGAGAGATCGACGCTCGTCGTCGCGCGTGCGCCGCCGGCGGCGGCGTACACGGTCGCGCTGCCCGTGTACGCGAACAGGTTGAGGAAGCGCCCGCCGGCCGCAGCTTCGCGCAGCCGCGCGCGCGTCAGGCGAAGGTCGAGGAACAGCCCGGTGTCGAGGTAGTCGGTGAAATTGACACGGAAGCGCAGCCCGGACTCGGCGACGACGTGGAACTCGCCACGCTCCGCTTCCTTTTCGTATTGCTCGCCCCGTCCGGTACGCCGCCGCATGCGCACCATGACCTGGCTCTCCGGCAGTCCCAGCACTTCCGGCAGCACGGACAAGGCCTCGCCACGCCGCCGCCGCACCGCCTCGAGCTCGATCTCGCGCGGCGCCGCGTACTCCTGCACATAGGCCCAGCGCATCGGCGAGTCGGCAGCGGTGTAGAGGTCGATCGCGAACGCATATTCCGGCATGTCCGCGTCGTAGACGCGATAGCAGCCGATGCCGGCGCGCGTGGCCCAGTCTCCGAGGCGTTTGGCGTTCTTGCCAAGCCGGTTCGCGAACATGCGCGCGCCGGGCGTGTCCCGCAGCGCGGGGTCGGCGAGGCGCGCGGGCCGGGGACTCGTGAAATCGCGCACGCTCTGCGGCGACACCTCGATGCGCAGCAGACGGCACTCGAGCGCACCGTTCCAGACCGTGTGCGTACGCGCCGCGCGCAGGCCGATCTCGAGGCCCATCTCCGGCGCGCCGGTGATCACCGCCGCGCGCCAGCCGTTGAAATGCTCGCGCAGCACCGCGCCGAGTTCGCGATGCAGTGCGCGCGCCGTTTCGCGATCCTCGAGCCGCACACCGTAGGGCGGGTTCACGCACAGCAGGCCGCGCGCGGCGTTGGGTCGCGCGTCCGCGAGGCGCGCCCGCGTGAACTGCACCCAGTCCGCCACGCCGGCGCGCGCGGCATTCTCCGCGGCGAGACGCACCATGCGCTCATCGATGTCGCTGCCGCGCAGGCGCGGGACACCACCGTCATGCGGCCTGACGCGGGACTGTGCTTCGGCACGCAGGCGCTGCCACAGCGCGGCGTCGTGGCCCTTCCAGCCGGTGAAACCGAAGTACTCGCGCGCGAGACCCGGCGCAATGTCGGCGGCGATCATCGCGCCCTCGATCACGAAAGTACCCGAGCCGCACATCGGGTCGAGCAGCTCGGCGCCTTCGCTGACGAGCTGCCGCCAGCCCGCACGGACCAGGATGCCCGCGGCGACGTTCTCGCGCAGCGGCGCCTCGCCGGCCTGTGACCGGTAACCGCGACGATGCAGCCCCTCGCCGGACAGGTCGATCGACACCGTGACCTTGCTGCCGTGGGCATGCGCATGCACGCGCACCGACGGGCGTTCGAGCGACACGTCCGGCCGGCGCCCGTATCGCTCGCGCAGCGCATCACAGATCGCGTCCTTGACGCGTTGAGCGCCATAGCGCGTGTGATTGATGCCCGGATGCTGGCCCGAGTAGTCGCACGCGAGCGTGCCGTCCGGGTCGACATGCTCGCCCCAGGGCAGCGCGTGCAGCGCCGCGTGCAGCTCATCGGCACTCGCCGCCTCGACCTGCGCCACCTCGAGGAACACGCGGCTTGCGAGGCGCGATTCAAGGCAGGCGCGATAGGCGACTTCGAGCGTTCCGGAGAACGACACGCCGAGCAGGCGCTCGCGCACGTCCGTGCCACCCAGCAGGGTGATCTCGGCGGCGAGCAGGTCGCCGAAGCCGCGCGGGGCGCTTGCGAGAAAGCGCATCACGCCCGCGGCGGCCAGGGCACGACACCTCGCGGCCGCGCCGCCAGGAATCCCGTGAGCGCGCGATAGACGTCCACATCGAATCCGACCGCTGGCCCCTGCACGGCCAGCTCCGGCTCGGGCGGCAGGTCCTCCACGCCCTCGTGGCGCGTCACCGTGCCGAGATAGCGCCAGCCGTCGATGACGTGCCACTGCTCGAAGCCGCCGAATGCGCGCTCGTGGACCGCCACCGCACCCTCGTAGGGCCAGGGCTTCAGGCGCTGCGGCGCGAACGCGAGCTTGCTGCGCGCGAGATGGCGCTGCGGGCTCTCGGCGCCGACGCAGGCGCCACGGCAGCGCTGCAGCTGGTAGGCGAAACACGAGCCCTCGCCGCCCTCGAGGCCGAGCACGCGCGCGCACAGCCCATGCTCGCGCGCGAGATGTTCGAGCGCGCTCGTCGCCTCGCGCGTGGTGCGATAGATACCGAAGCAGTCGCCAGCCGGCCAGCCGTCGTCCAGCGACACGAGCCGCGGCGTTGCCGCGTCGTCTTCGAACTGCCAGCTGAGCGCCTCGCCGCCGCCGCGCAGTCGACGGTTGTAGACCGGGAGCGACTCGCGCACGCAGCGCGCCTCGAGCAGCATTGCGCCGAGCTCGCCGGCGGTCTCGGTCCACTCGACGCGCGTCGTCTGGGTCGACAGGCGGCGCGCCTTCAGGCTGCGCGGCGCGCCGCCCCAGTGCGCGAGTACGCGCTCACGGAGGTTCTTCGCTTTGCCGACATAGAGAGGGGCGTCGCCCTCGCCGTAAAAACGATAGACGCCCGCTCCCTGCGGCAGTTCGTCGGCGAGTTCCGGCGGCAACTGCGGCGGGATCGGTGTCCGGCGCGTGACTTCGGCCAGCGCGGCCTCGAGCCGCGCGGGCGGCCAGCTCGCCCGCAGCACCCGCCAGAACTGCCAGAGCGCCATCGCATCCGGCAGCGCGCGATGGCGCGCCGCGCATGCCAGCTCGTGATGGGCGATCAGCGCGTCGAGATTGTGGTGCGCCATCTCAGGATAGAAACGCCGCGAGAGCTTTACTGTGCATGCGAGGCGCGCGTCGAACGCGTGCCCGGCGCGCTTCAGTTCGTTGCGCACGAAACCGTAGTCGAACCGCGCGTTGTGCGCGATGAACAGGCGCCCCTCGAGGCGCGTGGCGAGTTCGTCCGCGATCGCCCGGAATGGCGGCGCGTCGGCCAGCGAGCCGGGGTCGATGCCGGTCAGGCGCTGGATCGTCGGCGGCAGCCAGGTGCCGGGATTGACCAGTGTCGTCCACGACTCCTCGATCTTCTCGCCCTGTGCGAGCACCACGCCGATTTCGATGATGCGGTGGTACAGCGGATGCCCGCCGGTCGTCTCGACATCGACGAACGCGAGCGGCGCATCGAGCAGCGCGGTCACGACAGATCGAGCCAGGTCGTCTTGAGCTCGGTGTACTTGTCGAACGCATGCAGCGACTTGTCGCGGCCGAAACCCGACTGCTTGAAGCCGCCGAACGGCACCGTGATGTCGTCGGCGTCGTAGCAGTTCACGTACACGACGCCCGCACGCAGGGCGCGGGCGACGCGGTGCGCCGTGCGCACGTCGCGGGTCCAGACCGCGGCGGCGAGACCGTAGTCGACATCATTCGCGATCTCGACGGCCTCCTCGAGCGTGTCGAAGGTGATCGTCGCCAGCACGGGACCGAAGATCTCCTCGCGCGCGATGCGCATCTCGCGCCTGACCCCGTCGAACACCGTGGGCTCGACGAAGTAGCCGCCACTGTCCTCGCGCACGCGCCGCCCGCCGAAGGCGACTTTCGCGCCCTCCTTGCGCCCGGTATCTATGTAGCCGAGGACGCGCTTCATCTGCACCTCGTCGACGATCGCGCCAAGCGTGGTCGCCGGATCGAGCGGGTCTCCAGGCTGCATGGTGCGGCCGATCGCCTGCACGCGCTCGAGCACCGCGTCGCGCACCGTGCGCTGCACGAGCAGGCGCGAACCGGCCGAGCACATCTCGCCCTGGTTGAAGAAGATCGCATAGGCCGCGGCGGTCGCCGCGCGCTCGATGTCGGGATAGTCGGCGAGCACGATGTTCGGCGACTTGCCGCCGCATTCGAGCGATACGCGCTTCATGTTCGACTGCGCGGCGTACTGCATCACCAGCTTGCCGGTGGCGGTCGAGCCGGTGAAGGTGATCGCATCGACGTCCATCGACAGCGCGAGGGCCTTGCCGGCCGTATGACCAAAGCCCGGCACGACATTGAACACCCCGGGCGGCAGTCCCGCCTCGATTCCGAGCTGCGCGATGCGGATGGCGCTGAGCGGGGATTTCTCGGAAGGTTTGAGCACCAGCGAATTGCCCGCGGCGAGCACCGGACCGATCTTCCAGGCGGCCATGGCCAGCGGGAAATTCCAGGGCACGATCGCACCGACGACACCCATCGGCTCGCGCGTGATCAGTGCCAGCGAGTCCGGACCGGTGGGCGCCACCTCGTCGTAGATCTTGTCGATCGCCTCGGCATACCACTCGATGCAGCGCGCGGCACCCGGGATATCGATCTTCAGGCTGTCGCTGATCGGCTTGCCCATGTCGAGCGTCTCGAGCAGCGCCAGCTCCTCGCGATGACCCTGGATCAGCTGCGCGAACTTCGCCAGCACCTTCTTCCGATGCGAGGGCCTGGTCTGCGACCAGACCCCACTGCGAAACGCCGCCCGGGCCGAGGCGACCGCGCGCTCGATATCGGCCGTGTCGCCCGCGGCGACGCGACCGAACACCTTGCCGGTCGCCGGATCGACGTTGTCGAACTGCTCGCCCGAGAGCGCCCCGACGTAGTCGCCGTCGATGAACGCTCGGCCCTCGGCGGTGAGTTGCGCGGCTCGCGCGTGCCAATCGATCACGGGCTTTGCTGCGGACATGGTGACCTCGGTCAGAAAGTGGACGGCGCGCTCGCGCTGATGATCTCACAGGGCTCGCGGCCGACGTTGCGGAAGCGGTGCGGGATCGAACTGGTGAAATAGTAAGCCTCGCCGGGCCCGAGCACGCGCGTGCTGCCCCCGACCGTCAGTTCGATCCGCCCGCGGATCACGATGCCGCCCTCCTCGCCCCGGTGGGCGAGCGCATCGTCGCCGGTCGCGGCACCGGCGGCATAGCGCTCGTGCAGTATCGTCACCTGGCGCGCCGGGCGCTGCGCGGCGACGAGTCGCAGCGACACATCTTCGGTGCCGATCTCGATGAGTTCGTCGTCGCCGTAGAAAATCTGCGCCGGGGCGTCGACATTCATCGTGAAGAATTCCGCGAGCGACATCGGCACGCCGTCCAGCACTTTCTTCAGGGAACCGACCGAGGGGCTCACGCGGTTCTGTTCGATCAGCGAGATCAGCCCGTTCGTGACCCCTGCACGCCGGGCGAGCTCGCGCTGCGACAGTCCGTAGATCAGGCGCACGCTGCGCAGCCGCGCCCCGACATCGATGCTCATGTTCCCTGCCTGTTTAGCATCATGGACGAAATACGCTAAATCTCGGCCCAGTTCGCCATGCATGTCAACTTTCCTTATCATTCCGGCATGAGCACCTCGCACACCAGCCTCGATGCCCTGTGGTTGCCGTTCACGGCCAATCGCCAGTTCAAGCAGGCGCCACGCCTGCTCGCGCGCGCGAGCGGCATGGAGTACTTCACCCCCGAGGGGCGGCGCGTCCTCGACGGCGCCGCCGGCCTGTGGTGCGTGAACGCCGGTCACGGGCGCAAGGAAATCACCGCAGCGGTCGCGCAGCAGCTCGAAACGCTCGACTACGCCCCGACGTTCCAGATGGGGCATGAGCGCGCGTTCGAACTTGCGACCCGGCTGGCCGAGCTCACCCCGGCCGGCCTCGATCGCATCTTCTTCACCAATTCGGGGTCCGAGTCGGTCGACACCGCGCTCAAGATCGCGCTCGCCTACCATCGCGTGCGCGGCGACGCGGCGCGCACCCGGCTGATCGGCCGCGAGCGCGGCTACCACGGCGTCGGCTTCGGCGGCATCACGGTCGGGGGCATCGTCGCGAACCGCAAGGCCTGGTCCGCAAGCCTGATCCCGGGTGCCGATCACCTGCCGCATACGCACGATCTCGCGCGCAACGCATTCTCGCGTGGCCTGCCGGAGCATGGCGCGGAACTGGCCGACGAACTCGAGCGTCTGGTGGCGCTGCACGACGCGTCGACCATCGCCGCGGTGATCGTCGAGCCCGTCGCGGGCTCGACCGGCGTGCTGCTGCCGCCGAAGGGCTATCTCGAGCGGCTGCGTGCCATCTGTGACCGCCACGGCATCCTGCTCATCTTCGATGAGGTCATCACGGGCTTCGGCCGCACCGGTTCACCGTTCGCCGCGCAGGAATTCGGCGTAACGCCGGACATCATCACGATGGCCAAGGGCCTGACGAACGGCTGCATACCGATGGGTGCGGTGGCCGTGAAGCAGTCGATCCACGACGCGTTCATGCAGGGACCGCCCGGCACGATCGAGCTGTTCCATGGCTATACCTACTCGGCGCATCCGGCGGCCTGCGCGGCGGGCCTTGCAACCCTCGACATCTATCAGCGCGAGGGACTGCTGACGCGCGCGAAGACGCTCTCGAAGAC
>Ga0116144_10001978_pt1 | contig 23154 bp, 17 predicted proteins | sample AD_UKC035_MetaG_FD_89746 | JGI IMG/M metagenome (GOLD analysis project Ga0116144, IMG submission 89746) | Active sludge microbial communities of municipal wastewater-treating anaerobic digesters from USA - AD_UKC035_MetaG | ecosystem: Engineered > Bioreactor > Anaerobic > Digestate | place: USA...
CCACCCCCGAGACCCTTCGCGGCCCGGCGCACGAGTGGTGCGATGATGCCGTGCCCGATGCGGGCCGCATATCCCCGCTGCGGCAGCGCAGCCTGCAGCGCGCGGAGCGCCTTATAGCGTGCTCGCGCCGGCACGAGCTGCCACAGCACCGAACACGCGGCGATTGCGACTATGACGAAGGCGAGCGCGTTCATGTGGTGAGTGCGAGCGCGACCCGATAGGTGATGAACGAAGCGAGATAGGCGAGCGCGAACAGGTAACCCGCCATGATCAGCGGATAGCGCCAGCTGTTCGTCTCGCGCTTGACGACGGCCAGTGTCGGCAGGCACTGCGGCGCGAACACATACCAGGCGAGCAGCGACAGGCCGGTCGCGAGGCTCCAGCCCGAGGCGATCACCGGCATGATCGCGGTTTCGAGCGCCCCTTCGGTGGCCGACATCGCGTAGACGGTGCCGAGAGCGCCGATCGCCACCTCGCGTGCTGCGAGGCCCGGCACCAGGGCGATCGAAATCTGCCAGTTGAAGCCGATCGGCGCGAAAATCGTGTGCAGCGCGCCGCCGAGCATGCCGGCGAAGCTGTACTCGATCGCCGGGCCCGTTGCATCGGGCGGCGGCGCAGGGTAGCTCGACAGAAACCACAGGATGATCATCAGCGAGAGGATCACGCCGCCCACTCGTCGCAGGAAGATGCGCGCGCGATCCCACAGGCCGACCAGCAGGCTGCGCGGGTCCGGCCACTGGTAGTCGGGCAGCTCGAGCATCAGCGGGTGATGGTTCTGCTTGCCGGCAAAGTGCTTCATGAACCACGCGACGCCGAGCGCACTCAGAACGCCTGCGGCGTACAGCGCGAACAGCACCAGCCCCTGCAGATTGAAGGGACCGGCCGCCGCAGCCGGGATGAACGCGCCGATCAGCAGCGCATAGACCGGCAGGCGCGCCGAGCAGGTCATCAGCGGCGCGATCATGATCGTGACCAGCCGATCGCGCACGCTCGGTATGGTGCGCGCGGCCATGATGCCGGGGATTGCGCAGGCGAAGCTCGACAGCAGCGGGATGAACGCGCGGCCCGAGAGCCCCACGCTGCCCATCAGCTTGTCGAGCAGGTAGGCCGCGCGCGGCAGGTAGCCGCTGTCCTCGAGCGCGAGAATGAAGAAAAACAGGATCAGGATCTGCGGCAGGAACACCAGCACGCTGCCGACACCGGCGATGATGCCGTCGACCAGCAGGCTGCGCAGCGCGTTGTCGGGCAGCGCGCCCGAGACCCAGGTACCGATCGCCCCGACGCCGGCCTCGATGAGACCCATCGGCACGGCGGCCCAGCTGAACACGGCCTGAAACACGAAGAAGAGCACTGTACCGAGAACCAGCATGCCGCCGAACGGATGCATCAGGATCGCATCGGCGCGCGCTGCGGCGCGCGCGCGCAGCGGCTCGCCGTAGCCCACCTCCGCGAGCAGCCGCGGCACCAGCTGCTGCGTGCGTTCCACCTCGGCGCGATCCGGCGCGGCGATGGCGTGGGCCGCGCCATCGACCGCCGGGACGGCGTCGTGGAGCACGGCAGCCGCCTCAAACGTCCCGAGCGCCTCGATCAGCTGATCGGTACCGCCAGGTGCGATCGCCACGGTTTCTACGATCGGCACGCCGAGCTTGTCGGCAAGCTTCGCCACATCGAGCGTGAAGCCGCGCCGCTTCGCGATGTCACTGCGATTCAGCGCGACGATCATCGGGCGGCCGAGCCGCTGCAGGTCGAGGATGAGCCGCAGCGACAGCGGCATATGGGTCGCATCGGCGACGCACACGATCACGTCGGGCTGCGGCTCGCCCGCGATGCGGCCGAGCACGACGTCGCGCGTGATCGCCTCATCGAGCGAGGCCGGCGTGAAACTGTAGGTGCCCGGCAGGTCGACCACGGCGAAGCGGCGCCCGGCACGGTTGTGGAACTGGCCTTCCTTGCGCTCGATCGTGACGCCCGGGTAATTGGCGACCTTCTGGTGGCTGCCGGTCAGGCGGTTGAACAGCGCCGTCTTGCCGCAGTTCGGCACGCCCACCAGCGCAATGCGCAGATCCGCCAGCGCGCGATTGGCGGCGTCCATGTCAGCCTGCGCCGTTGGCCGGCACAACCATTACTGCGGCGGCCTCGCCGCGCCGCAATGCGAAAGTCGATCCGCGCACCCGCACGGCGAGCGGATCACCGAACGGCCACATCGACTCGACGACCTCGACTTCCGCGCCCTGCACGAAGCCGAGTTCGACGAGCCGCTGGCCGACGGTGGAATGCAGCGCATCGCCGACGGACAGCGTGTCATCGAGTACGCGATGCACGGTCGCCCGCGCACCGCGCATCAGCGTGGACATGGGTACCGGCCCGCCGGGAGATTCAGTCATACCCGGCAGTATCCTGCGAGCGCGAATGGTTCGCAATTGCGGCCGGCAAGCACTTCCATCTAGCCATATTGCTGCATGAAAGATTCAATAGCCTACCATTCGTACCGTATCGTTGCGCCCGCTGTCCGACCCGGGCGCGTATAACGATCCAACCAGCGGTTGCTGGCCAAGCGACCGGAGACGTCCGCCCATTCCCAGTATTTCTCGTCGGTCAGATTGAACAACCCGGCGTTGAGGCGCAATTGCGGCGTGATGGCGATGTCCGCCAGCAGGTCAACTTTCGTATAGGAGGGCGGGACGAACGGCTCGCCGAGGCTGTCGTCGACACGCCGCGGACTGTCGGCGAAGGTCGTGACGAGCTCGGCGCCCCAGCGCTGCGACGGTGCCCGCCAGGCGAAGCCGATCACGGCCTTCGGCGGATCGATCGAGTTGAGGGGCGTGTCGTCGGTACGGTTCTCACCGCGCGCATACGACGCCGCGAGCCGCACCGACAGTCCGCGCAGCGAGTCGGACTGACCCTCCAGCGGCATGCCGGCGGCCACTTCGACGCCGCGGATGCGCACCTCATTGAGGTTCTGCGACTGGAACACGATCAGGCCGCGCGCCGGATCGAGGCTGCCGACCAGCGACTCGATGAAATCGTCGTACAGGTTGTAGTACGCGGAGAGCGCGAGGTAGTGGCCGTCGGGACGTGCGAGGCGCCAGCCCAGCTCGAAGCTGTCGCTGGTCTCGGACTTCAGATCCGGATTCGCGATGGCGGTGTAGCCGAACGCGAGGTTCTCGAAGCCGAAGTTCGCATCGTCGTAGGGCGGGGTGCGAAAGCCCGCCGCATAGTTGAAGTAGCCCGTCGAGTACTCCGTGATGCGGTACATCACGCCGAGCTTGGGCGAGACGTTCGTTTCGTCGATGTCCGCGGCCACGAAGCCCGGGTTGTCCGCCGCGAAGATCGCGTCGACCGTCGGGCGCAGTGCGTAATCGTCGTAGCGCACGCCGGGAGTGATCGTCCAGGCACCCAGGCTGATCTCGTCCTGCACGAAGATGGACGCGCGGCGGGTCTTCGTCAGCGGAAAATCGCGCACCGGGAAGACGTCCGGCAGGATCGCCGGGCTCGTGACGCCGGTCAGCAGGTTGGTCTGCAGGCCCGTCCTCAGCTGCACGGTGTCGGTCTCGATGTATTCGGCGCCGTAGGCGAGCGTGTGCGCGGCGCCGAGCGCCTCGAAACGGCTGAACAGTGTCACTTCGGCCCCGACTTCCTCCTGTTCGAAGTCGAACAGGCGCCAGCGCGTCTGCGGCGTGATCACGCCCGCAAGGGTCGCGGCGTTGCGGCTCTCGAGTGTCTCCTGCGAGGTCTCGCTCTCCTGCCGGTATACGCGCCACTCACCGAGCGGGAAGGCATGGTCGAAAGTGATGCGCGAACGCTGCTGCTCGTCGCTGCCGACGAGCCCCGTGGTCTGTGTGCCGCCCGCCACCGGCGGCGTCGCCGATACCGCGGTCAGCACGTCAGTAAAGGTATCGATGCGGCTGCCCTCCCAGGTGAGGCGCAGGCGCTGCGTGTCGGTCGCATCGAAGACCAGCTTGGCGAGCACGCTGTCGCTGTAGCGATCCTGCGGCACCGGCTCGGTGCGCATCGTGCCGACTCCGCCGATATCGCCGGAGTTTTCCGTTTCGTGGCCATCGCGGCGCGTGTAGGCGAGCAGTCCCGAGAAGGCCCCCGCGCGCGCCGCGAACGTCCCGCCGGCGACGGTCGAGTCGTTCCGGCCCGAGTAGCCGGCCTTGGTCGAGAAGCCGTAGTTCCTGTCGGCAGACAGCAGGTCCGCCGGATCCTTGGTCGTGAAGGCGACCACGCCGCCGATCGCGTCGGAGCCGTAGAGCGACGACACCGAGCCGCGCACGATCTCGACGCGCTTCAGCAGATCGGTATCGACGACGTCGCGGCCCGCGTCGGCATAACTGCCGATCGAGAACGCGTCCGGCATGCGTACGCCGTCGACCTCCATCAGCACGCGATTGCCGCCGATGCCGCGGATGGTGATGTCGGACAGGCCGAATCGCCCGCCGTCATCGCTCACCGTCACCCCGGGCTCGTAGCGCACGAGGTCCTTCAGGTCGAACACCAATTCGCGATCCATGTCCTCGCGACCCTTGACGGTGACCGTCGCCGGCACATCGACGACGCGGGTCTCGATGCGGGTCGCGGTGATCGTGACGACCTCGAGGTCGACGGTCTGAGCCGCGAGCGGCGCTGCGGCAACCGCGAGCAACAGAGAGGCGGGCCGCGCGAACGTAGGAGTGCTCATCAATCTTGCTTTCGTTGGAGATGGGGGACGCGAATAATAACGATTCGCATTTGCCGCACAATAGGGATTGTGCACCGTGGACAAGCATGTAATTTTTGACACTCTGTCAACAGAGAGCTAGCCTTGCGCCATGAGCCGCATTGCCGAACGCCGCCAGGAGGAGAAGGAACGCCGCCACTCGGACATCATCGACGCGGCCGAGGCGGTCGCCGCGACCGTCGGCCTCGACGCCATGACGATGGACGAAGTGGCGCGCAAGGCGCGCCTGTCGCGCGCCCTGCTCTACGTCTATTTCAAGGACAAGCCGGACTTGCTGTTCGCGATCTGCCAGCGCGCGCTCGAGAACCTGCGGGTCCGTTTCGAGGCAGTGGCACACAGCCACGCAACGGGACTCGCCGCGATCCGTGCCATGGGCACGTCCTTCGTCGAGTACTCCCGCGAGCAGCCCGTGCGTTACGACGCGCTCGCGCGCTTCGCGCGCCACGCCCCGCAGCAGGCCGACGGTGCCGCGAACGAGCGCGCCTGCCTCGAAACCGGCGACAGTGTCCATCGCATCATGGACGCCTGCATCGAACGCGGCATCGCCGACGGCTCGATACGCGCGGACGTCGGCCCGCCCGGCCTCGTCGCGCTTTCGCTGTGGAGTTACACGCTCGGCATCATCCAGCTCGCCACCACCAAGGCGGCGGTCATCGAGCACCGCGGCTACGACGTCGAGCACCTGATCGAGCACGCCTTGCAGATGGCCGCGCGGGCGCTCGCGCCGCGCTAGCCGGGGAGGAAGTCGTCATGCCAGCCAGAGCCGCAACATCTGTACGCCGCAGGCTCCGCGCCGCCGGATGCGCCCTGTGCCTGCTCGCACTCGCGCTGCCCTTCGCGGGCGCGGTGGCCGCGCGCAGCCTCACCGAGGTCGTCGATGAGTACGTTCGCGAGGGCCTGCGCGCCAATCTCGCGCTGCGCAGCCAGGCCTTCGACGTCGAGCGCGCGATCGCCGCCCTCGATGGCGCGCGCGCCGGCTACCTCCCCACGCTCGGCCTCGATGCGCGCTACACGCGCAGCGAGGGCGGGCGCGAGTTCCAGGTGCCCCTCTCCCAGCTCGACCCAATGCTCACCGACCAGACGATTCCGTTCCTGCGCGAGCGCGAGCAGGACACGCGCCTGACGCTGCTGCAGCCGCTGTATGCGCCGGCGATCCCGGCGAGCGTGCGCGCGCAGCGCTCGCGGCTCGCAGCGAGCGAGTACGCACAGCTCGCGCTGGCGCGGCGCCTGCAGCGCGACATCACGGTCGGCTACCTCGACTGGTTGCGGGCGACGAAGACCGTGGCGATCGTCGAGGCGAGTCGCGTGCTGCTCGACGAGAACCTGCGGGTCAACGATTCGCTGTTCCGCAATGGCAAGGTGACGCGCGACCAGGTGCTGCGCGCCCACGCGGAACTGCTCGAGGTGCAGCAGCAGCTGCGCGAGGCGCAGAACCTCGCGCAGCAGGCACGCAGCTACCTGAATTTCCTGCTGAACCGCCCGCTCGACACGGCGCTCGAAGCCACCGAAGTCGACGAGGTCGTGGCGCGCTCGGCCGCGGACTTCGCGACCCTGGCGGCGGCCGCGCTCGAACGTCGCCCGGAACTCGCGCAGGCCGAAAGCGCCGTGCAGGCCGCCGAGGCGCAGATCGGCGTCGAACGCGCACAACTGAAACCCACGCTCGGCATCGGCGTCGACGGCGGCATCCAGGGTGAGGACTACGGTACCGGCCACGGCTACAACTACGGCCAGGCGTCGCTGCGCCTCACCTGGAAGCTGTTCGACGGCGGTGCGAACCGTGCCGCCGTGCGCAGCGCCCGTGCCTACGCGCGCCGTACGGCGACCGAGCGTGACGAGCTGGCACAGCAGATTCAGCTCGAGGTGCAGCAGGCGCTCGACCGGCTGCATACCGCCGGGGATTCGCTCGCCACCGCCGAAGCGCGCTCGGAGGCGGCGCGCGCGGGCTTTCGCATCGCAAGCCGCAAGCGCGACGAAGGCGTGATCAGCCAGGTCGAGTTCATCGACGCACGCAGCACGCTGACGGGCGCCGAATTGAACCTCAATCTCACCCGCTTCGCGCTGCTCGCGCGCCAGGCCGAACTCGATTACGTGACTGCGGCGGGATTGCTGCCGGTCGACCCGGCATCCACAGGCTCCGCCCCATGACGCGACAGGTCCGACCCGGCTGGTTGCTGCTGCTCGCCCTCGCGCTCGCGGCGTGCAGCGACAGCGCGCCGTCCCCGCAGCCCCCGGCCACGCCGGTGCGCGTGGCCGTCGCGCATGCCGGCCCCGCCGTCGCGCCCTTCGCGACCAACGGGATCGTGGCGGCCAAGGACGAAATGCGCCTGTCGTTCAAGATCGGCGGCATCGTGCGACGCATCGCCGTCACCGAGGGTGAGCGCATCGCGCGCGGTCAGCTGCTCGCGGAGCTCGAGCTCACCGAAATCGACGCGCAGCTCGAGCAGGTCGCGCAGCTCGCCGCCAAGGCGCAGCGCGACCTCGCGCGCGGAGAGCGGCTGTATGCCGACCAGGTGATCACGCTCGAGCAGCTGCAGGACCTGCGCACGCAGGCCTCGATCGCGCAGGCGCAGGCCACCGGCGCGCGCTTCGACCGCGGACACGCGGTCATCACCGCCCCGCATGACGGCGTCGTGCTGAGGAAGTACGTGCAGGAGCGCGAGATCGTGGGCGCCGGCGCGCCGGTGCTGATGGTGAGCGGCGCCGAGCGCGGCCACGTGGTGCGCGCTGCGCTCGCCGATCGCGAAATCGTGCAGTTGCGCCTCGGTGACACCGCCGATATCCGGCTCGACGCGTATCCCGGGCGACGATTCAGCGGCACGGTCACCGAGATTTCGGGCGCTGCCGAGACGGGCAGCGGTCTCTTCCCGATCGAGGTGCGCTTCGGGGAGGACGCGCCGCAGCTCGCGAGCGGGCTCGTCGCCAAGCTGACGATCCACCCCGCCGCGCCCGGCGCGACGAATCTGACCTATGTGCCGATCGCGGCGATCGTCGAGGGCGACGGCGAGCGCGCCAGCGTCTACGTGCTGCGCGAGGGGCGCGCCGAGCGCCGCGCGGTCACCGTGGCGTTCATCACCCACGACGGCGTCGCACTGAGCGCCGGCGTCGCGAGCGGCGAGACCGTGGTGACGGACGGCGCGCTCTATCTGGCCGACGGCGAGCAGATCCGCGTCGTCGGCGATGCCGCGGAGACCATCGGCGCCATCGCGCTGCCGGGGCGCGCGGCCGAGTCGTGACCGCGCTCGAATTCCCGATCCGACGCTACCAGTTCACGCTGGTCGCCTTCCTGTGCCTGATCGCGCTCGGCTGGTATGCCTTCGCCAATGTGCCGCGCGAGGAGGACCCCTACTTCAAGATCCCGGGCTTCTTCGTCACCGCGATCTACCCGGGCGCCGATCCGCGCGACCTCGAGCGGCTGGTCGCCAAGCCGATCGAGGACCGGCTCGCCGAGCTCGACGACGTGAAGAAGATCGAGACGACGATCACCGACGGCGTGTCGTTCACCGCCATCGAGTTCCAGGCCAGGGTGGATCCCGACGAAGCCTACGACGAGGTGATGCGCGAAGTGAACGCGCTGCGTCCGACGCTGCCGCAGGAGATCGCGGAGATCGAGATCAGGAAGCTGAGCCCCGGGCTCGTCAACACGGTGCAGCTTGCGCTGGTGTCCGAGGAGGCGACCTGGCGCGAACTCGAGGATTACGCGCGCGACCTGAAAGATACGCTGAAACCGGTGACCGGCATCCGCACGGCGGAGAGCTGGGCGATCCCGCGGCGCGAACTGCGCGTGCAACTCGACCTGAAGCGCATGGCCGAGATCGGCGTCACGCCGGCGCAGGTCGCGCAGGCGATCGCGAGCGAGAACGCCAACATCCCGGCCGGCACGATCGACATCGGCCCCCGCGGATTCAGCCTCAAGACCTCGGGCGCCTACGAGACCCTCGATGAAGTGCGCGACACGGTGGTCACGGCGGGCGGCGGGCACGCCGTGCGCATCCGCGACATTGCCGCGGTGAGCTGGACTACCGCGCCCTTCAGCCATGTCGGGCGCTACGACGGCCGGCGCGCCGTGTTCGTCACGGCCAACCAGAAGGAGGGGTACAACATCCTCGAGGTGCAGCAGGGCATCGACGCCGCCCTCGACCGCTTCGAGGCGGGCCTGCCCCAGCGCATCACCCTCGAGCGCGGCTTCCAGCAATCCAAGAACGTCGAGCAGCGCCTCGGGCGCCTGTACACCGACTTCGCGATCGCAATCGCGCTCGTGATGCTGACGCTGGTGCCGCTCGGCTGGCGCGCGGCGGGTATCGTCATGGTGGCGATACCGCTGTCGCTCGCGTTCGGCATCGCGATCCTCTACCTGATCGGCTACTCGCTGAACCAGATTTCGATCGCCGGCTGTGTCGTCGCCCTCGGACTGCTGGTCGACGATTCGATCGTGGTGGTCGAGAACATCGCGCGCCATCTGCGCATGGGACTCGATCGCACTGCCGCGGCGCTCGCGGGCACCCGGCAGATCTTCGTCGCGATCCTCGGCTGCACCGCGACGCTCATCTTCGCCTTCCTGCCGCTGGTCATGCTGCCCGGCACGGCCGGCAAGTTCATCCGCGTGCTGCCGGTGACCGTCATCGCAACGATCACCGGCTCGCTCATCGTGGCGCTGTTCGTGATCCCGTTCCTCGCGAGCCGCCTGCTGCCGCGCGATGCCGCGCAAAGCGGCAACCCGGCGCTCCAGCGCGTGATGGGGGCGATCCATCGCTACTACCGCCCGGCACTGCACTACTGCCTCGCCAGGCCGCGCGCCACCGTACTGGTCTCCATCGGCGGATCGCTCCTGCTGTCGGCCGCGCTGGTGCCGCTGATCGGCTCGAGCCTGTTTCCGAAGGCGGACACGCCGCAGTTCCTGATCCAGGTCGAGGCGCCCGCGGGCGCGAGCCTCGAGGCGACCGACGAGGCCCTGCGCTTCATCGAAGCGAAGCTACGATCGACGCCTGCGGTCAAGGGCTGGTTCACCAACGTCGGCCACGGCAACCCGCAGATCTACTACAACCACATCACGCGGCGCGACGCGGCGAATTTCGGCGAAGTGTTCGTGCAGCTGACGCACTACGACACGCATGAGACGCCGCGTACGCTCGAGGCGCTGCGCACTGCGCTGCGCGACTATCCGGCGGCGCGCATCTACGTGAAGGAGTTCGTCAACGGTCCGCCGATCAGCGCACCGATCGCGGTGCGCGTCGTCGGCCGCGACCTCGAGGCGATCGAGGCGCTCGCCGGCCAGGTGCAGCGGCTGATCGAGGCGACGCCCGGCACGCGCGACGTGCAGAACCCGCTCGAGGTGGCGCGCACCAACCTGCGCCTCGCCGTCGACGCGCAGAAGGCGAACCTGCTCGGCGTGCCGACCATCGAGTTCGACCGGGCGGTGCGCCTGTCGGTGGAGGGCCTGCCGGCCGGCAAGTTCAAGGATCCGGACGGCGAGCAGTACGACATCACCGTGCGCACCGCGGTTGGTACGCGCGCGGACCTCGCGAGCCTCGGCGAAGTGCGCGTGCCGTCACTGTCCGGCGCGCTGCTGCCGCTGTCGCAGCTCGCGACGCTGCAGTTCGAGAAGGCGCCGGTCGTGATCCAGCGCTATGACCGCGAGCGCTCGGTGACGATCGATGCCGACGTGCAGGCCGGCTACAACACCGCGAAAGTCACGGCCGACGTGCGCCGCCAGCTCGATGCGATGGACTGGCCGCGCGGCTATCACTACAAGCTCGGCGGCGAGGCCGAGTCGAGCCAGGAGGCCTTCGGCGGCATCGGCATCGCGGTCATCGTCGCGATCTTCGGCATTTTCGCGATCCTGGTACTCGAATTCGGCAACTTCAAGTCGACCCTGATCGTCCTGACCGTCGTGCCGCTCGGCGTGCTCGGCGGGCTGCTGATGCTGCTCGCGACCGGCAATTCCATCTCTTTCACCGCGAGCATCGGCTTCATCGCGCTGATCGGCATCGAGATCAAGAATTCGATTCTGCTGGTCGATTTCACCAACCAGCTGCGTGCGGATGGCGTAGCGCTCGACGAGGCGATCGAGCAGGCCGGCGAGATCCGCTTCCTGCCGATCCTGCTGACGACGCTGACAGCGATCGGCGGCCTGCTGCCGCTCGCCGTGCAGAACATCGGCCTCTACTCGCCGATGGCGTGGGTGATCATCGGCGGCCTGATATCGTCCACGCTGCTCGCGCGGCTCGTGACACCCGTGATGTACAAGCTCGCCCCGCCGGCGATCGCCCCGGCGGGTCAGCCCATCAGGCCGAGCACGAGACCCATGACCGTGTAGGCCACGGTGTGGTGCCCGCCGTTGATCAGGAAGTGGCGCAGGCTGCGGCGCTCGAACAGGTAGTCGACGCCCTTGCCGAACGCGACCCAGAAGAGGCCCGCGGCAAATCCGGCGCCGGCGCCAAACTGCACGCCCGGGCTCGGGCCGAGGAACATGTGGAACACGAGCGTCGACAGCAGGGTCAGCACGAAGGCCGAACCGAGGATCCTGCCCATGTTGCCTTTGGCGAGGTCGGTGTCCGATATGCCGATCTCGCGCTGCCACGCCTTCGCGAACAGCAGCGGGGAATACCACACCGCGCCGACCAGGAATGACGCGATCGCCGCGACGGCGACGGCCAGCCAGTTGATTTCCATCAGCGTACCCCTCGTTGAACGGTTGTCATGCGCTGAAGAGCCAAAATTCACGCTACGCCCGGACCCCGGGGCTGTCAACGCAGGTAGCATTGCGCCGACTTGCCCGCCCGGAGATTCTCTTGCGATCCGTGTTCCTCGACTACGCCACCGTCTCGGCGAACGATCTCGACGCCTCGGGACTCGCGCGCGCCTGCCCGAACCTTGAGTTTTACGATGTCACGCCCCCGGGGGAGGTCGCCGGCCGCATCGCCGGTGCTGCGATCCTGCTGGTCAACAAGGCGCGCATCACGCGCGAGCTGATCGAGGCGACGCCCACCCTGCGCCTGATCGCGCTCGCTGCGACCGGCACCGACAATGTCGACCTCGCCGCGGCCCGCGAGCACGACGTCGCCGTGTGCAACATCCGCGACTACTGCACGCCCTCGGTCGTGCAGCACGTGCTGGGCGCGATCCTCGCACTGACCCATCGCTATGCCGATTACTCGCGCATCGTGACCGACGGCCACTGGGGGGAGAGCCCGCAGTTCACGATGCTCGACTTCCCGATCCGCGAGCTCGGCGGGCGCACGCTCGGCGTCGTCGGCTACGGCACGCTCGGTCGCGCGGTCGCGCGTGCCTGCGAGCAGGCGCTCGGCATGCGGGTGCTCGTCGCGCGCCGCGAAGGCGGCCCCGGCCGCGTCGGTGAGGCGGACACGGACGCCCGCGTGCCGCTCGACGCCCTGCTTCGCGTGGCCGATGTGCTGACGCTGCACTGTCCTCTGACGCCGGCGACGCGCGGCATGATCGGCGCGGCGCAGCTGGCCATGATGAAGCCCGACGCCGTGATCGTGAACACCGCGCGCGGCGCGCTGATCGACGTGCAGGCGCTCGCCGATGCATTGCGTGCGGGCAGGCTCGGCGGCGCGGCCATCGACGTGTTGCCTGAAGAGCCCCCGGTGTCCGGCAGTCCGCTGTTCGCGCCCGACCTGCCGAACCTGATCGTCACGCCGCACACGGCCTGGGCGGCGCGCGAGTCGCGCCAGCGGGCACTCGACCGGATGGCGGAGAACGTGGCGGATTTCCTGGCCGGCGGACAGCTCGGCCGCGTCGTGTAACGGGGTCGCAGCGCGGGGTCGCCGGCGCGGCCTCAGTCGTGCGTGCCGAGGCCCAGTACGATGCCGCGCGCCCACTCGAGCACGGGCGCGACGCGCGGCGAAACGAGGTCGAGCGCTTCGTCGAAAGTCACCCAGCGCCATTCGTGGTGTTCGGGCATGCCCAGGTCGGCATTCACGGGCAGCGTGACGCGCGCAGTGTGCGTCTGCGCGATGTAGTAGCGCGCCACCTTATTGCGGGTGTAGGGACCGGTGTCGCGGTAGAGGTCACCCCAGGTGAACTCGAGGTCGTCGATCGCGGATTCCTCGCGCACTTCGCGGCGCGCGGCGGCGTGCGGCTCCTCGCCGGCCTCGACCATGCCCTTGGGAAAATCCCAGCTTCGATATGCGCGCAGCAGCAGGAACAGCCAGCTGTCCCCGTCGCGGCGCACGACGACCACACCTGCCGACAGGCGTGGCGCCCGGTTCGCGTTCATCGTTGGCGGAGCATATCAGCCCTGGGCCGATTCGAGCACTCCGGCAACGGCGTGGATCACGGCGGCGATCCGCACCGAGCTCTGGATCGTCTCGCGCGTCACGCCATGCTCGCGCAGCTTCTTTTCGTGGGACTGGATGCACAGGCCGCAGCCATTGACCGCGGAGATGGCGAGCGACAGCAGCTCGAAATCGAGCTTGTCGATGCCGGGGTTACCGATGACGTTCATGCGCAGGCGCGCCGGCATGGACTGGTACTCGCCGTCCTCCACGAGGTGCAGGAACCGGTAGTAGATGTTGTTCATGCCCATGATCGCGGCAGCCGCGCGCGCGCCATTGACGTCGGCATCGTCGAGATGCTCGCGGGCGAGCGCCTCGATGTCGCGCGCAAAGGCGGGGTTGCGCGCAGCGACCGCCGTCGCCAGCGCGACCGACCACAACTGCTTGACGCTGAGCCCTGGCGCCCCCTGCGTCGTCAGTACCGAACCGAGGTTCAGCTTCAGGTCGCGGGCGTAGTCGGGGATGGCGTCACGAATGGTGTCGAGGCTCATGGTGCGTCTCTGGTTGTAGCGAATCCGTCAACAGGGAGGTTGGGCGGGGGCGAAAGACCCGGGGGGCTGGTCTTCCGCGTCCGCCCTCACTCATCAGGCAGCCTTCAGGGTTTCCTCGCCCTTCTGCCAGTTGCAGGGGCACAGTTCATCGGTCTGCAGCGCGTCGAGCACGCGCAGCACTTCGTCCGGGCTGCGGCCGACGTCGAGGTCGGTCACGTAGACGAAGCGGATCACGCCCTCCGGATCGACGATGTAGGTCGCGCGCTGCGCCACGCCGACAGCCGGGTCGATGATGCCGAGCTCGCCCGACAGCTCACGCTTGAGGTCGGAGAGCATCGGGAACGGCAGGTCCTTCAGCTCTTCCTTTTCCCTGCGCCAGGCGAGGTGGACGAACTCGTTGTCGATCGAGACGCCGAGCAACTGCGCGTCGCGCGCCTTGAATTCCTTGTCGAGCTTGCCGAAGGCGGCAATCTCGGTCGGGCACACGAAAGTGAAGTCCTTCGGCCAGAAGAACACCACCTGCCACTTGCCCGTGAAACTGTCGTTCGTGAACGGCTTGAACGCGGTCGCGACGTCGTTCGAGACGACGCCGGTCAGCGAATACTGCGGAAACTTCTGCCCGATACCCAACATGGTCTGCTGCTCCGTTTATTGCCAAAGGACGGCGCCATTCTTGGTGACGCCGAGCCATACATCCAATGAATTGATTCAATAATTGTGATAGCCTGCCTCTATCGATGAACCGCCTGAAGCTGAAGGACCTCACCTATCTCGTCGCGCTCGCCGACCAGCGGCACTTCGGCCGCGCGGCCGAGGCCTGCAACGTGAGCCAGCCCACCCTGTCGGCGCAGCTGAAGAAGCTCGAGGCGGGCCTCCGGGTGCAGCTGGTCGAGCGCGGCAGCCGGCGCGTCGCGCTCACCGCCGCCGGTCAGCGCATCGTCGAGCGCGCGCGCGCGATGCTCGAGGCGGGCGATGACATCCTCGAGATCGCGCGCAGCTTCAGCGATCCGCTGGCCGGCCGGCTGCGCCTCGCGGTGCTGCCGACCATCGGGCCTTACCTGCTGCCGCGCGTCACTCGGCGCCTGCGCAAGGCGCTGCCGCGACTCGAGCTGATGCTCTACGAATACCAGACCGCGCCGATGCTCGAGCGCCTGCGGGGCGGGGAGATCGACGCCGGCATCCTCGCCCTGCCGGTCGACCTCGACGGGCTCGAGGCGAGGCCGCTCTATGACGAGCCGTTCGTGCTGCTCGCGCCCACCGGGCATCGCCTGGCGCGCGGCGGAAGCGTGCGCACCAGCGATCTCGCCGGCGAGACCGTGCTGCTGCTCGATGACGGCCACTGCCTGCGCGACCAGGCGCTCGACGTGTGCAGTCGCGTCGGCATGCACGAGAAGCAGGATTTTCGCGCGACGAGCCTCGAAACGCTGCGGCAGATGGTCGCCGCCGGTGTCGGCATCACGCTGCTGCCCGAACTCGCCACGCGCGGCGCCTATGCGGCCGCGCGGGGCACCGTCGCACGTCCGTTCGCCAGGCCGGCGCCGGTGCGCACGATCGGCATCGTGTGGCGCAGGAGCAGTGCGCGCCGCGCGGCCATCCAGGCGGTCGCGGACATCATCGGGGCACACGCGCTGGCATAATCCCTCGGTGACCGACACCCACCCCGCCGCGACCCACGTCACGCCGTACGATCGTCTCGAATCGCACGACGTCGCCATTGAGCGGCTGCTGGTGAGCGGCGAGCAACGCGAGACGCTCATCGACTACTTCGGCGCCGCAGCCTATGTGGAACTCTCGGTGCTCGCGCGCCGCGCGGCGGAGACCGCGCGGCGGCGCGGCCCGCGCGTGCACATCCTGCCCGGCATCATGGGCTCGCAGCTCGGGCGCCCGCGCGGCCATGGCCTGCCGCACGACATTCTCTGGCTCGATCCGATCGACGTCGCGATCGGTCGCCTGCGGGAGATCACGCTGCGCCCGCACTCGCCGGTGCGCGCGATGGGCGTGATCTTGTACAACTTCCTCTTGCTGAAGCTGCGGCTCGCGGTGGCAGGCTTCGCGCCGCGATTCTTCGATTACGACTGGCGGCGCAGCGTCATCGACCTCGGTCGCGCATTTGCCGAGCGCCTCGATGAAGACGGCAGCCGCGACGCTCACGTCGTCGCGCACAGCATGGGCGGGCTCGTGGCGCGCGCCGCGCTCGCGCTGCCCGGTGAGGCACGCATCGGGCGAGTCGTGATGCTCGGCACGCCGAACTCGGGGTCCTTCGCGCCGGTGCAGGCGCTGCGCGGCACCTATGCGGTCGTGCGCAAGCTCGCCACGCTCGATCAGGTGCACAGCGCGGAAACACTGGCGAGCGAGGTCTACTCGACCTTCCCGGGCCTGTATGAGCTGCTGCCCGCGGAAGGCACCACCGCCATCGACCTGTTCGACGCATCCGCGTGGCCCGCTGCCGGGCCACGGCCCGATGCCGATCTGCTCGCCGGTGCGCGCAGCGCGCTGCGCGGCCTCGCCGACCCCGATCCGCGCATGACGCTGATCGCCGGCCACGCCCGCCCGACCGTCACCGGCGTGCGCCGCACCGCGCGCGACTTCGAGTACCTGGTCACGCGCGACGGCGACGGCACGGTGCCGCTCGCGCACGCCGAACTGCCCGGCGTGCGCACCTACTATGTCCGCGAGGGGCACAGCGAGCTCACCAGCAATGCGACGGTCGCCGCGGCCATCATCGACATCCTGCGCAGCGGCCGCACGCGACGCCTGTCGTCGCAGCGGCCGGCGCCGACGCGGGTGGCGGCGCGCATCGACGATGCCGCGCTGCGCCGCACGCACCGGCGCAAGATCGACTGGCACGCGCTCACGCACGACGAGCGCCGCAATTTCCTCGCGACGCTGAACGATCCGCCGAAACTGCCGTTGCGGGCCACGCCTGCACGCCGCGACGCGAAGAGCGCAGGTGCGAAACACGCCGGTGCGAAGCCGGCGCGCGGCGCGCTCGAGATCGTGATCACGCGCGGCGACATCCAGGACGCCGACGCCGCCGCGCTGGCGGTCGGCGTATACCGCGGCGTGCGACCCGCCGGCGCAGCGGCGGCCATCGACCTGCGACTCGATGGCGCGATCGCCGAGCTCGCGTCGCGGCGCATGCTGTCGGGCGATGCCGGGCAGATCACTGCGCTGCCCGCCGCGGGCCGCCTGCCCCACGCGCAGCACGCCGTGCTGGTCGGCCTCGGGCGCTTCGCCGATCTCGATGCCGCCGCCATCGAGCGCGCGGCCGGCAGCGTCGCGCGCTACTGCGGGCTTGCGCACATCGCCTCGCTCGCCACTGTGCCATGGGGTGCGGGCTCCGGGCTGCCGACGACCCTGTCGTTCGCGGCGCAGCTGCGCGGTTACCTGCGACACCGCGCAGCGCCCGGGCACCATCTCGAGCGCATCGTGTTCTCGGTCCGTGACGCGGCCGAACATCGCGCCATCACGCAGCTCGCCGCCACGCTCGCGCGCGAAGTGGACCCGGACGGCCGCCAGCTGTTCGTGCGATCGGTCGCGGCGCGCCCTGCCGCGCGCGCGCCACGCAAGGCGGCGGCACTGGCGCCACGTCTCGCGCACCTGCTCGTCGAGCGCACCGCCCAGGGCAGCCGCACCGACAGCTGGCGCGCCGCAGTGCTCACCGCCGGCCAGCATGCCGCGGTCATCGCCGAGACGATCGATATCGCGCGCGCGCAGGTCGGCGCGCTGCTGCGCGAGCTCGACACCGGGCGCCTCACCGCAGCGCGCGTCGCGGGCATCGGCGCGCGCCTCGCAAAGCTCGCGCTGCACAGGAACGTGCGCGGGGCACTGGAGCTGACCCGCAACGAACCGCTGGTCGTCGTCAACGACGCCGAGACGAGCCGCCTGCCGTGGGAGATGCTGGCGCTCGGCGAGTGGTCGCCGGCGATCGGCGCCGGCCTGTCGCGGCGGCTGTCGGCGCCGGACCTCAGCGTCGCGCGCTTCAGCGCGCAGCGGCGCGCCGATCGCACGCTCACCGTTCTGCTGGTCGCGGATCCCACCGAGGACCTGCCCGGCGCCGCACGCGAGGGTGCGCGCGTGCGCGACATCTTCCGCGGCCTCGCGGATGCGCGACTCACGATGATCACCGGCAAGGCGGCGACGCGCGCGCGCGTGCTGGCCGAGTTCGAGTCAGGCGACTACGACGTCGTGCACTACGCGGGGCACGCAGCCTTCGACCCGCGCACTCCGGCGGCGAGCGGCCTGCACGTCAGCGACGGGGTCATCACCGGCGGCGACCTCGACTCGCTCGCCCAGTTGCCCGCGCTCGTGTTCTTCAACGCCTGCGAATCGGCGCGCGTGCGCGGCGCGAAGACGACCGGCCGCGCGACCTCGCTCGCCGCCGGCACGAGCGTCGCGCAGGCCTGGCTGCAGGCAGGCATCGCGAATTTCATCGGTACTTACTGGCCGGTCGCCGACCAGGCGGCGGAGACCTGCGCGGGGACTTTCTACACCGCACTCGTCGGCGGCGATCCGATCGGCGCCGCCCTGCTCGCGGCACGCCATGCCGTGCGCGCCCAGCGCTCGCCCGACTGGGCCGACTACCTGCACTACGGCGATCCGCTGTTCGCCCTCAAGACGGCGCCTTGAGCGCCTCCACAATGCGCATGCGCTGGCTCGCGTCAGGCAGGCGCCCGCGACCCGCCGCCAGGTTGTCGCGCTGGTTCGCCACCTTGCCGGTCGCCGGGATCACGCAGTTGACGGCCGGATGCGCGAGCACGTACTTGAGAAACACCTGGCCCCAGCTCGTGGCGTCGAACTCGGCGGCCCACTCCGGCAGCGGACGACCACGCACGATCGCGAAAATCCTGCCGTCCTCGAACGCACGATTGACGATCACCGCAACACCGCGGTCGGCCGCGAGCGGCAACAGCCGCTGCTCGGCATCACGTGTCACCGCCGAGTAGTTCAGTTGCACGAAATCGAGCTTCTCGCGCCCGATGACCTCGGCGAGATCGGCCTGGCCCGCCACGGTGTAATGCGTGATGCCCATGTAGCGCACCCGGCCCTCGGCCTTCCAGGCCCGCAGCGTCGCGAGCTGCGTGTCGAGATCGCGCAGGTTGTGCACCTGGATCAGGTCGAGCGGCTCGTGCTTCAGCAGGCGTGCCGACTGCTCCATCTGCGCGATGCCCGCCGCGGCGCCGTCCGCCCAGACCTTGGTCGCCATGAAGCATTGCTTCTGCTGCCGCGCTGAGAGCAGGTCGTCGAGCACACGCTCGGCGCTCGAATACATGGGCGAGGTGTCGATCAGCCGGCCGCCGCCCTCGAAGAACGCATCGATCACTTTCCTGAGCGGCGCACGCGCCGCCGCGTCGGTGCCGACCTCCATCGGACCCGAAGTGCCGAGGCCGATCACCGGCAGCGCCTCGCCGCTCGAGGGGATGCGGCGGGTGATCAGCCCCGTCGTTGCCGGCGCACCGGTTGCCGTGGCATCCGTTCCCGGCACGGTGTCCGCCGCGAAGGCGCGCGCGCTTCCTGCGGCCGCGACGCCCGCGGCGGCGCTGGCGGCCGCAACGATCGCGTTACCCAACAGGTGTCTGCGATTCATGAGCTCGTCCCTCGGGCCCGGAATTGCGCGCCCTTCCGGTGACTCTATCAACTTGCAGGCAGACTCGTCGATGGGAGCCGGGGACTGCTGCTCGTCAGGAGTTGGTTGGATCGAGCGGCTCGTCAGTGAATCTCTCGTAGAGCTGCCGTAGTCGTCGCTTGCCAATGCGAAACTGACTACGTGCCTTCACCTTCGATTTCTTGGTGCTCGCATCGACGACCTTCGAGCCCGGATCAAAGGCAACTGCGCCATCGACGAGCGCGCGCAGAAATCTCACAAACTCCGTCCCTTCGCCAAGCGAGGCCGGACTCAGATAGCGATAGCGTGCGCCTGCCGCTTCCTTCTCATAGGGAACATAGGCAGCGGCTGCGTGCTTGCGGCCCCAGTGTTCAAGCAGCCTGCTGAAGGACCAACCGGCACTCTCTGAACCATTCGGTGCAATGAGATACACGCCACCGCCGACATCAACGATCTTTCCGGAGGCGATATCAAAGCCCCGAACGGCCAAGGTCTGGCCGGTCGCCCGGCACAATTCACCAACCCGGTGCAGGCCGGTGAAATAGAGAGTGTCTCCCCCGGCCTGATGACCGAACTTGCGCACGAATTCCTCTGCACCATGCTTGCCATAGAAGCCTGAGTCCGGCTCGGGCGTCATCAGGGTAATTCTGTCCGAACCGCAAGCCTTCAGTTCCCAGCCGAGAAAATCGGGCTGCGCCTTGCTGTTGGGGACGATTCCAAACAGCGCCTCGAGCGTGTAGCCGGCACCGTTGCGTGCAATGTAAGGCTGAGCCACGCGCTGCGCGTTCAAGCGACGCGAGGCATGCCATCCCGCGGCATGAATTTCCCGGAGGCGGGCGAGCAGTGCACTTCGCGCATCGTTCCCCTGCAATGGAATGTCGAGGAATACGCCTCGTTGCCTCGGCCGCCAGCGCATTGCCTGGTTCTCGAACTCCTCCGCAATCGCTGAACCCGCAGGGGCAAGGAAAGCGATCAGGTGACGATCGGGGTGATTCGCAAGAAAGAGGATCCGGCCATCGGGAGCATTGTCGAACTTGCGCCGCTCACGCGGGACGGGCTGCAAGAACGCCGCGGGCGCCCTGGCGCAGCCGCGCAAGAAGCCGGAGAGGCGCACTTCCGGGTAGTCGGGATACAGGATGAGCTGCGCTCCGGAGGCCGGCGCTGTGCGACCTGCTTCGTCGAGCCACAACAGCTTGAGCGGTGCCTTCATATTCGGTCGTTTCGCCGATGCGTCGCTCGCGACCTCGCCGAAAGGCAGCATGTTCAATGCATCCAGGCTGCCGCCCAAGTAGATCTGTTGTTTGCTGTTGTCATTCTCCGCAAGGCGCTTGCAGAAAGTATGTGTGGCGCCCAGGTCCCGGAATGCATCGAACAGAGCTTCAAGCGTGCGTATGGTCATCGCAGCCGCGAGCCCCGGATCTCCGCGTACCTGCGACGCCCCATGATCCACGCTGACGCCCGGGATACAGCCTTTTCTGAGGCATCGCGCCCGAGGCCCTTGAAAGCACATTCCCAGATCACGAGTTGACGCCAGCCGGCTTCGTGAACTGCGCGAGTCACCTCCGCGTCACGACGTCGATTCGCGCGGATTTTGTCACTCCAGAACTTGCGTCTGGTGCCCGGCATCCGGAAGAGATGACAGTCGTGCCCATGCCAGAAACAGCCATGCACGAAGATGGCCGCGCGATACCTAGGCAGCACCAGATCGGGACGACCTGCAGGCTGCGCTGCATGCAGCCGGAACCGGAACCCCAGCCGATGAAGCCCGCTGCGAATGATCCTTTCCGGTCGGGTATTGCGGGCGCGAATACCGGACATCATCCGGCTCCGGGTCGCCGCGTCTACCACATCAACCAAAATTCGCGGCCTTGCGTGCGCTGTAGAAAAGATCCTGCGAGGCTTCACCGGTAATCCAGGGCTTCATGTGCTGCGCAACTGCGCGCACAACCGGCACAACGACCGCATTTCCGAACTGCTTGTAGGCTTGGGTATCCGAGACAGGAATGCGAAACGGTGACCGCCCGGCCGCATCGAAACCCATGAGCCGCGCGCATTCGCGCGGTGTCAGCCGTCGCGGTGGCTTGCCCTTCTGCCTGACGAGTATTTCGGATCCGTCTTTGTAATAGCGCGCGGACAGTGTGCGGGTCACATCCTGCGGACCCACAAGTCCGAATCCAAAGCCGTTACCCTTCTGTCGATGCTTCTCGGCATAGTTCTGCAAGTACCGCCACAGATGCTCCGTGAGCGTGTATTTCGGCAGTACTTTTCCGCGCGGACCTGCGATATAGCCGATCCTGGGATCGTCTATGTCCTCGGTGCCATCTTCAGGATGCAGAACACTCTCGAGGCGAGGACCCTTTGCCGGATCCGGCGCGACAAAATCGTCGAAGGTGAATCCGGTCTGGTCACGGAACCCCACGATGAATATGCGCTCGCGATGCTGGGGCACCCATGAACGCGCATCAATCACACGCGCATCAATGTGATAGCCGAGCTCTTTCGTGAGTGCTTTCGCGATCACACGAAACGTATTGCCGCGATCATGGCTCACCAAGTTCTTCACATTCTCCAGCAGAAATGCCTTCGGCCGATGGTGCTCGATGATGCGCGCGACATCGAAAAACAATGTCCCCTGCGCGTCACAACGGAAACCATGCGGCCTGCCGAGCGCGTTTTTCTTCGACACTCCGGCAATCGAGAAAGGTTGACAGGGAAAACCGGCAACCAGAACGTCGTGCTCGGGTATCGCGGACGCGGCGACGGTGCGGATGTCGCCTCCGATTTCATGCGTATCGTCAGGAAAATTGGCGCGATAGGTCGCCTGCGAATATTTATTCCATTCGTTCGTATAGACGCAGCGCCCACCAGCGCTTTCGAAGCCCAAGCGCATGCCGCCGATGCCCGCAAACAGGTCGATGAATCTGAACTCGGTTGAGGGCGGCGACGCGACCTCCCTTACCGAAAGATTCCGCAAAATCTCGAGCGCAGCCTTTCTTGGCACCTGATCGCCGCGGTCCCAGCGGTACACCGTGCTTTCCGAAAAGCCCACGGCCTCTGCGGCCATTGCGATTGAAAGGCCAGCACGCTGGCGGAGGTGGTAAAACTCACTCAAGGAGGTGCTCCGCGGGGTCATTTTTTGTCACTATGCCAACGTGTGGCCCAGAGTGCAATCTGTAAAACCATGGCGAACGCCCGGATATCGGCTCGTCAGGGATGCGGGATAGGTCGCGCCGCGGGACTCGATGCGACGCCTCCCCGAGGCCGCCCTGTCAAAATGCGAGCAGAATCGGGCAGTTTGACCGGTTGTTGACACCGCTGCGCCGCGGGCACCTTGCGCGGGCCGGGGCAGTCACCTCAGGCAGCGCGACGCGGCGCAATGCCGCGCCTCAGATCAGCGCCGCGTCCACCTCCGCGACCGACGCACCGCCATGCTGCACGATACGTGCAAGGCTGTCGGCGGTCGGCAGAACCTGCGCGGCATAGAAGCGCGCCGTGGCGAGCTTGCCGCGATAGAAATCGGCATCGGCGGCCCCCGCGGCCAGCTTGTTCGCCGCAATCGCTGCCGACCTGGCGTGCATCCACCCGCCGAGCACCGTGCCGGCAAGCTCGAGGTAGGGCACCGCCACCGACAGCGCGAGGTCCTGCGCACTGCCGAGCTGCGCGAGCAGCGCCTGCGTGGCCTGCGACAGCTCCGCGACGCCTTCGAGCGCCGCCCGCTTCGCGACCTGCACGGCAGCGTCGCTCGAGTCGATCGCCTCGAGTTCGCGCGCGACGTCGGCGAGCAGCGCCGCCATCGCGGCGCCGCGGTCGCGACCGATCTTGCGGCCGATGAGGTCGTTCGCCTGGATGCCCGTCGTGCCTTCGTAGATTGTGGTGATGCGCACGTCGCGATAGGCCTGCGCGGCGCCCGTCTCCTCGATGAAGCCCATGCCGCCGTGCACCTGGACGCCGAGTGAGGCGGCCCTGATGCCACCCTCGGTGCTCCAGGCCTTCACGATCGGGATCAGCAGGTCGCCGCGTGCCTGCGCCGCGGCGCGCGCCGCC
>Ga0116144_10001981_pt1 | contig 23140 bp, 16 predicted proteins | sample AD_UKC035_MetaG_FD_89746 | JGI IMG/M metagenome (GOLD analysis project Ga0116144, IMG submission 89746) | Active sludge microbial communities of municipal wastewater-treating anaerobic digesters from USA - AD_UKC035_MetaG | ecosystem: Engineered > Bioreactor > Anaerobic > Digestate | place: USA...
ATTTACTAAAAACAAAAAAGCCGACCGGGTGAAAGTCTATGAGAACAGTTTCCTGGTCAACAAAACAGATCCGGAAGTTTTCAACCAGATAAAATCTATCCGTATGGATGCTTATTTCAAAGATGGGACAATCGATTCGGTGCGGGCAGCGGGCTATGCTGAATGTATATATTATTTACAGGATGAGGACAGTGCCTACACCGGCATCAATGAATCAAAATGTGATGTGATAGATATTTATTTCAAAGACCAGGGATTACAGAAAGTAGTATTTCGCAGCAGTGTTACCGGCACTATCTGGCCGATAAAACAAAAGTCTCCTTCTGAAATGCGGCTGCAAAATTTTCGCTGGCTGGAAGAACGCCGGCCAAAAAACAAATACGAATTGTTTGAGTAAGTGTACTTTGCTGAACCCGGCACACTTTTGCATTTTCTTTAGACTTTGATGGCATCATTTTCGTTTAGAAATGAACAAATCAAATCATCATGAAGAAAATAGTCATCGCCGTTCTTGTTATTACCACCATCAGCTTTGTAAATACTGCCTCGGCACAGGATTATAAAACAGCATTAGGTGTTCGCCTCAGCAGTTCCAACGCCATGGTCAACAATGCTGTCTCGGTAAAGCATTTTATTACTGAAAAAACTGCAATAGAAGGATTGCTATCCTTTGGCGATCCATTAGCCATAGGCGCCCTTGTTGAGTTTCATAAACCACTGGGCACACCTGGGCTTACTTATTTCTATGGAGCAGGCGGCTACCTGGCATTTCTTAAAACTGTTAATACTACCACACAAAAAACATCAACTGATCCAAACTTTGGTGCACAGGGTGTAATTGGTCTGGATTACAAGTTTGCGAATATCCCTCTTAACATTTCATTAGACTGGAAACCCGAACTCAATATTGTTACCGATATCAATTTTGAACCAGCGGCTATAGGTTTTTCAGCGAGGTTCACATTTGGAAAATAAAAGATACTTTGTTGCTTGTATGTAAGCTTCCCGTCTCACAAAAGTGAGACGGTTTCATTTTGTACTGGCCTGTACCAAATCTTGCCCTGTGCTTTATTCCCTCTCTTTCCACATTTTGCAAATATTTTCCGGTTTCTGCGTTTTTATGCAGGAATTGCCTTATTTTAGTCCTGCTAAAACTGACGGATGCTTAAAAAAGAAAGGCAGGCCTATATACTGCACCAGGTAAACCTTCATAATAAGGTCCTTTCTTCTTCTCTCTGCACAGAAATAAATGTGTCAGAAGATACCATTCGTCGTGACCTCCAGGAACTGGCTGAAGAAGGTAAAGTAATAAAAGTACATGGAGGTGCCCTTTCACATTCCTTCAATGATGTTTCGTTCCCGGTAAATGGTGTTTACTCGCAAAATCAAAAAAAGACAATTGCTCAAAAAGCCATAGGACTTATTAGTAATGGCATGTTTGTATTAACCAGTGGTGGTACTACCATCATGGAGTTGGCCCGTTCTTTACCGCCCCAGTTGAAAGCTACTTTTATTTCAGGAAGTATTCCTGTTATCCTGGAGTATATGCATCACCCCAATATTGAGGTAATTCTCATCGGGGATAAAATTTCAAAAAACTCTAAGATAACTGTTGGTTCTGAGGCCATTGCCAAAATAAAACAGATGAAACCTGATATCTGTTTTCTTGGAACCAATGCTATTGATGTGGAACATGGCATCACAGATAATGATTGGGAAGTGGTGCAGCTAAAAAAGGCCATGATCGACTCTTCTAAGAAGGTAGTGTGCTTAAGTATTGCAGAAAAAATAAATACAGTACAGCCGATCAGGGTTTGCGGAATTGATGATATCGATGTGCTTATTACAGAACTGTCACCGGGCAACCCTGTATTGAAGCCTTTCGTTGATGCAGGTATTAAAGTATTGTAAAACAAATTTGGAACTGCTTATTAATTATATCAAAAAAAAACAGCTATGAGAAAAATTCTCCGATTATTTCTGGCATTATCGCTGATGCTGCTTTTGTTGCCTCCATCTGTGCAGGCACAGGAGCGAACTATCACCGGCACCATAGTGTCAGAAGATAGCAAAACACCGCTTGCAGGTGTTACGGTTAGGGTAAAAGGTACCCGTCGCATTACGCAAACAGATGCGAACGGAAAGTTCAGCATTAAAGTAAATGCGGGTGAAACACTTCAGGTTTCCTATGTTGGTTATGTTACGACAGATATAAAGCCAGGAACTGGTGATACTGTTGGGATTAGTTTGAAAACAGCTGATAATACCATGGGAGAAGTAATTGTAACTGCCATGGATATAAAAAGAAATCCCCGATCATTAGGTTATTCCGTTCAAAAAGTAGATGGAGCTGAAATCCAGGAAACGCAAAGGGAGAATTTTCTAAATAGTCTCGGTGGCCGGGTTGCTGGCCTTACAATGGATCCTACTTCCGGAGTTGCAGGTGCTTCGACCTCTGTCGTACTACGTGGCTATAATTCTTTGTCACTAAGTAACCAGCCATTATACGTCATTGATGGGATAATAGTCGATAACTCAACAATAAATGAAACTTCTGGTGGCGGACAGGATATTGGTTTGGCTTCAGACCGGCCTAACCGTAATACCGATTATCAAAACAGAATTGCGGATTTGAATCCCAGTGATATTGAAACTATCACCGTATTAAAAGGACCAGAAGCTACTGCCCTTTACGGAAGCCAGGCAAGTTCGGGAGCAATTGTAATTACAACCCGTAAATCAAAAACAAATAAACTGGGTATTCAGTACGATAATAGTTTTCGTGTGCAAAAAGTTACCCGCTGGCCGGAAACACTGGACGAATACACAAACGGTACAAATGGCATTGCACAAAATGTATTTCAGTATTTTGGACCTGCTTACGCACCCGGTACTCAACTGTTTGACAACAAAGAATCCTTCTTCAGAAATGGTACTTCCCAGACACATAATCTTGGAGCAGATTTTGGTATAAAAGAATCAAAATTCCGTGTTTCAGGCAGCTATTTTAATCAGAAGGGTGTAGTTCCGGAGAACGATTTTAAACGATACACTGTTCGTATCTCAAATACCACTAAATTCTTTAAAGGAAAGCTGGAGTTATCTCCATCTTTTGCATACACAAAGTCTGACAATAACAAAGTGCTGAGAAGTGCCGGTGGTTATTTACTTAGTTTATTAATTTGGCCAACAACCAATGACATTACAAATTTTGAGGACCCTAATGGCGATAAACTCGGCCTCTTTAATTCTATCCCCAATAGTGATTATGACAACCCTCTTTTCAATGTTAAAAAGAACAGGGCTTATGATGAAACCGATCGGAAAACATATTCACTGGGTGTAAATATTAACCCATTCAAGTGGCTTTCATTAACCGGTCGTTTTGGTTACGATACATATGATATGGTTGGATACCAGTTCTATCATCCACAGTCTTTTTATTTAGCAAGAGGAACAGGCGGTACATTGGATAACTACTGGAGAAAATATGTTGGTTACAATCATACCATCACTGCCACTGCCAAGAAAAAGATTGGAAAAGACCTGGAACTTCGGCTGATGGGTGGTACCATGTGGCAGGATTATGAAACAAAGATGTTTGCCATATACGGCACCAATATTATTGACTCAGTAGGCGTGAACGGCAAAATGTATAAAGCAGGTACAATCTTAACAGATAGCGACTTAAAAGGTGTCGTTGGTGATTATATGGATAGCAGCATTACAAGAGTAAATACAAGACAACGACTTCTGCAAAACAACTTTGGACGTTATAATCAGAGCATATTACGCCAGTTTGCCGTGTTTGGTGAGTTCGCTGTCAGCTTTAAAAATTATGCCTTCTTATCCTACACTCATCGTTTCGAAGAAGCATCTACGCTACCTGAGCAAAACAGAAAGTATGATTATCCCGGGGGAAGCCTTAGCCTTATTATGAGTGACATTTTCCCGGCTTTAAAGAAAAATGGTGTTCTTGGTTATTGGAAACTGCGTACATCATTAGCGGGTACGGCCAGGCTTAATCCACCCTACTCTACTCAATCAGTATTCGTAAATAATTTTGCCAGTGGTGGAGGTTTCTCCTACGGATTTTTTAATAATAATGCAGACCTTGAACCAGAGCGTCAAAAAACATATGAATTAGGAACAGAGTTTCGCTTATTCAACAGCAGGTTAAACCTGGATATTACTTACTACAATACATTTAACAAAGGACAGATCATTAATGCATTCAGGCTCAGTTATGGAACAGGTTTCGTTTTAAATACTCAGAATGCTGCAAGTACCCGCAACCAGGGTATTGAAGTGGCAGTTAATTATGATATGTTGAAGAAAAAAGCTCTTCAATGGAATATGAGACTGAATTTCAACAAAATGTGGAACGAAGTGGAAGATATGCCACGAAATGTAGCCGAATACTATATTGCCGATACATGGCTATATGGAAATGCCAGAGGTGGATTGGTATTTGGTGGACCTACTACTACCATAACAGCTTATGGATATGCCCGTAATAATGCGGGGCAAATTCTGATAAATCCATTAAACGGATTACCCGTTGTTGATGCTGTATTCAGGGTAAGAGGGGACAGAAACCCGGATTTCACTTTGGGCTGGTTGAATAATTTCAGTTGGAAAAAGTGGAAGCTTAGCATGTTATGGGACCTGAAAGTTGGTGGTGATATATTTAATGGCAATAACATGTTCCTGACCCGCACCGGACGTAGTAAATTGACCGCTGACAGGCTTGTACCAAGGGTAATACAGGGTGTATTGAATGACGGATTGCAGAATACATCTAATCCTACTACTAATACAATTGCTATCACTCCTTATTACCAGCAGGATTATTACACTACCATGCCGGAAGAAGCATTCATTGAAAAAGGTGTTAACTGGTTCAGATTAAGAGATATTTCACTTAGCTATACTTTCTCATCCAATTTTATTAAAGGAGTTAAAAGCCTGAGTGCTTTTGTTACAGGTAATGACCTGATTTTGCTAACTAATTACAGTGGTGCTGACCCGATGGTAAATGGTAATACCTCAGGCAGCCGGGGAGTAGGTGCTTTTGGTTTTGATTATGGCACTTTACCTGCCGCACTTACTGTAAACTTTGGTATCAGGGCTTCATTTTAACCTTTTAAAAACTTAGAAATATGAAAAAAATATTAATAAAATTTTCTTTGCTGCCGGTTACGGCAATGCTTCTTCTCAGTTCCTGCAGCAAAAAGATTGACGAGGCTTTTTTAAACCCCAATGCTACCACGAGGGTTCCTATTGAAACCCTGCTACCAGGTATTATTGGTAATATGGTAGGCAGCTCATCAGCACAAGGGTCTGCTTATGGCACCGCCAATGACGGCTTGTATGTAGGAAGATATATACAGTTCTGGGCCACTAATACCACACTGAACCAATATGACAGAATGGGCGGCGCTACCGGAGCCAGTGATATTCTTGGTTCTGTTTGGGCCATGCACTATTATGGAATGGGCCAAAATTTGGGCCGTATGATTGACTGGGGTATAGAAGAGGAAAAATGGGATTATGTAGGTGTGGGATATGCCATCAGGGCATGGAGCTGGCTTAATCTGACCAATATGTATGGTGAAGCAATCTTGAAACAGGCTTTTGACCCTTCCCTACTTGTATTTAATTATGAAACCCAGGAAGAGATTTACGACGAAGTAAGAAGATTAAGCCATATTGCTATCGAATACCTGAATAAAACAGGCGGTGGTGTAAGCCAGGCCAACCTGGCCCTTGGTGACCAGTATTTTTATAATGGAGATGTAAACAAATGGAAAAAATTTGTTTACTCTGTTTTAGCCCGTTCATTTCATCTTACTAATAAAGGGGTCAATTACAAAGCTGATTCTGTATTATATTATTGTAACCTTGCTATAAACAGCAATACTGATAATGCCTATGCAAAGTTTGCTAATTCAGGTATCACCGGTACTTCAAATTTTTACGGGCCTTTCCGTTCTAATGTTGGTACTCTCAGGCAAACTAAGTTTATTGCTGATCTTATGTCAGGAGTTAATACAATGTTCCTGGGAGTGTCTGACCCGAGAGCTGCTTATATAATCAGGGAAAATACTAATGGCACATATAAAGGAGTTCGTCCCACCAAAGGAACAGACGGATTGGCAACTGCCGACCAGCCTCAAAATTTCTGGGGAGGAAGTTTTACCTCTACAGCTGCTCCGGGTAACGATAATGCCTGTCGGTACATTTTTCAAAACGGCTCTCCTTTCCCGATCATTACTGCTGCTGAAATAGCATTTACAAAAGCTGAAGCGCTATGGATAAGTGGTAACAAGCCCGGTGCACTTACCGCATATATTGATGGCATTAACCTCAGCTTTGATATGCTGACAGGCACCCCTGAGTATCACAGCAAAGTTCCTGCTGCATTACAAATAACACCTGCCATGAAAGCAGCTTACCTGGCAAACCCTACTGTTGTGCCGGCAGCAGCAAATCTTACTCTTTCGCATATTATGTTGCAGAAATTTATTGCCATGTATGGGTATGGCATTATTCAGACCTGGGTTGATATGAGAAGATACCATTACACCGATCTTGATCCTGTTACCGGTATGCAGGTATATGCAGATTTTGCTGCTCCTTCGGGATCAGATTTGTTTACGAATAATAACGGAAAGCTGGTTTATAGAGCCAGACCAAGGTATAATTCTGAATACCTTTATAATGTTGTCGCACTTACAGCGGTAGGTGCTATAGCATTAGACTATCACACAAAGGAACAATGGTTCTCACAACCTTAATAACTAACTATCAAACTGAATATATATGAACCTACAAAATAAAAACATATTAGGAGTAGCCGGAATAGCCGCAACACTATTCCTGGCATCCTGTACCAAGACTTTTGACGAAAAAGTAGAACAGCAACGGAATTTTAGCAACAGCAGTATTTTGCAAGTATATATGGGCACAGTAAGTGCTACCCGTAATTATGTATACGTGGATTCCAAACCTGTAAATGGTGCTGCTATAGCACTGGGGGGTGTTTTTCCCGCGACAGGCTATGGTTTCAGTGTTCCAATTGGTGTCCGTGCCTTTCTTATCCGTGATACGCTTACTGCTGCTACACAAACTCCGCTGTCATTTGCAGAAAATATGCAGCCGAATAAGAACTATACCATTTTTATGTATGATACAATTAATGCTGCTAAACAAAAAACTGTGGAGACAAATATTGTTATCCCGGATGATACAACTGCCAGGCTGAGGTTTGCCAACTTTGTTTTTTCAAAAACCACCGTACCGGCAGTAGATATTTTTTCTAAAAGGAGAAACCAAAACATATTCACCAATATCCAGGTAACAGATGTAACAGGGTTTATCCCTTATGCATCAGCCCTGACCGATACATTCCTGGTTCGGGAAACAGGAACAATGAATCAACTCGCAGCATTAAATGGACTAACACCTACTGCCAGAAGAAGCTATACATTAGTATTCAGGGGCAGATATGGGACAACTTCTGGTACAATAGCAAGAACATTGTCATCTTTTGTAAACTTTTAAAAACATCTTTAGCTTTAAAGGCTGTTCATCCCTGAACAGCCTTTTTTTATTTAAAAAAGAGATAGGCCATAGTAATAGCCGTGATGATTCCGGCCAGGTCTGCCAGCAGCATAGTTGTAACTGCATACCGGGTATTCTTTATCCCCACAGCACCAAAATAAACAGCGATGATATAAAAGGTTGTATCAGCAGAACCCCTGAAAACAGAAGCAAGATTACCTGCAAAAGAATCCACTCCCTGGGCATTTAGTGTATCTATCATCATGGCTCTGGCACCACTTCCACTTAATGGTTTTAGCAAGGCAGTTGGTAATGCATCCACTACCCTTGTGTCACCTCCGAAAAAGATAAATATGCTTTTAATACCATCCATTACAAATTCAAATGCTCCGCTGTTCCGTAGTAAACTGATAGCCACCAGCAACCCCACCAGGTAAGGAATAATGCGGATAGCCGTTTCAAAACCTCCTTTGGCCCCATCCACAAAAGCATCAAAGACAGGAGTTTTTTTATAAATAGCACCGGCAATAATCAAAAGGAAAATGAGCAAAATAATTCCATTGCTCAGGCTGGTAGAAAATAACTGCACTCCTTTTGCATCAAGTGTTTTAATATATAATATCAACGCTGCAATGACGGCAGAAATGCCCAGCACCCATAAAAGGATAACCGATTGAAATATCCTGATCCTTTGCCGGTACGCTACAATCAGTAAGGCAGCTATTGTAGCCGCAAAAGTGGCAATCATGCAGGGAATAAAGATATCCGTAGGATGCTGTGATTTTAAAGCCACTCTGTCTGCTATGATAATAGTAGGGATCAATGTAAGTCCTGATGCATGTAAACAAAGAAACATCAGTTGCGAATTGGAGGCCGTGGTTTTATCAGGATTAATTTCCTGGAGGCTCTCCATGGCTTTTATACCAAAAGGCGTAGCGGCATTATCAAGCCCCATCAGGTTAGCTGAAAAGTTCATTACCATATGTCCCATGGACGGATGATCCTTCGGAACTTCAGGAAAAATCCGGGAAAAAAATGGTCCAATGATCCTTGACAAAAACCTGATGCCTCCTGCCCTTTCAGCTATACTCATAAAACCCATGAATAATGCCATAATGCCAATCAGACCGATACAAAGATTTACAGCGTCTTTTGTTGTTTCAAATATCCCGTTTGCGGGTAATAATTTAAATGCCCTGTAGTTGTTCTCCCCGGTTTTGTACACTTTTTCTTTTCCCCAGATAGCTATTTTCTGGTCTTTCAACTGGCTGTGAACCGATACAGGAATAGCAGCTGAATCCAATGACCGTACAGCAATAGTGTCAGAGTTCTTACCTGTTACCAGGCTGCTGAATATCTGCTGCTGACCGGGCTCAAAAGCAAATTTCCCGGCTGCTACCAGCAGGGCTATGATAATGAAGGCTGTCCATATTCTGCTTAATGCCATGTAAACGTTAGTTTAAGCTTTGAAGTTAAAGGTTTGATTTCAATCCTCCATCAGGCTGTTAACCCTTATCTTTGCGCCTCGAAAAATAAGATATGGCTTTACAAGCAGGAATTGTGGGACTACCCAATGTTGGAAAATCAACGCTTTTTAATGCAGTTAGTAATAGTGCCAAAGCGCAGGCAAGCAATTACCGCTTTTGCACTATTGACCCCAATGTGGGCCTGGTGGATGTTCCCGACCCAAGGTTAAATAAACTGGCTGAATTGGTTGTTCCCAATCGCATAGTTCCTACCCAGATAGAGATCGTAGATATTGCAGGCCTGGTTCGCGGAGCCAGCAAAGGGGAAGGATTGGGCAACAAATTCCTGGGAAACATCCGGGAAGTAGATGCGATCATTCATGTGATACGTTGCTTTGAAGACGAAAATATTCTTCGTGAGGAAGGAGCGATCAATCCTGTAAGCGATAAAGAGATCATTGATACAGAACTCCAGCTTAAGGATCTCGAAAGTGTCGAGAAGAAAATACAGAAGACTGAAAAACAAATAAAACTTGACCCGAAGTACAAAACAGAACTTGAAGTACTCGTAAAATGCAAAGAACATTTAGAAAAAGGTAAAAGCATCAGGGAATTGGATCTGGATAAAGAAGAAAAAGTGGCTATCGCCGATCTTTTCTTACTTACGGATAAACCTGTTCTTTACGTTGCCAATGTGGACGAAGCATCCATGCATACCGGGAATAAATATTCCGACACCCTGAAGAAAGCGGTAAAAAATGAGAAGGCTGAAGTCATTATCATGAATAATAATATCGAAGCACAAATAGCAGAGATGGAAAATCCTGAAGACAGGCAATTGTTTATGGAAGAATATAAAATGACAGAGCCAGCCCTTGACCGTCTTATTCATTCTGCTTATAAACTACTTAATCTATATACTTACTTTACTGCCGGTGTACAGGAAGTAAGGGCATGGACGATCCATGAAGGCTGGAAGGCTCCCCAGGCAGCTGGTGTCATCCATACTGATTTTGAAAAAGGATTTATCAAAGCTGAAGTGATCAGCTATGATGATTTTGTGCAATATGGCTCTGAAGCTGCCTGCCGAGAAGTAGGTAAGTTAAGAATAGAAGGAAAGGAATATGTAGTGAAAGACGGAGATGTGATGCATTTCAGGTTTAATGTATAAAATGCCGGATTTACCGGGTTAATAATTAAGGTCTTGCTTTTTCAAAAAGAAATTTTGTACATTTAGTTAACCATTAACTAAAGAATATGTACACTCATATTTCTTTACGTTCAATTGCTAACTGTTACCTGGTGTTTGCCTCTCTTTTCCTGCAGGCACTACCTCAGATTACAACATCTGCACAAGGAATTGCCAATGCTGAAAATAGTTCTGCAAACCCTAAAAACATTTCAAAGTACAAAACGGCAAGTGAAAGACTTTCAGAAAGTCTTTCATGTTTTGACCCTCTAAACAATAATGCGAGTTACTCCATTACTCTTTGTGCCGATTTACCTGATAATAATAACCCCCGAAAGGTGCATGTAAAGAGCGAAACCGGGCATGTTTTTATCATACTCAGCAAATGGACCGGAACGGATACTATAAATAGTGTATTTGGATTTTATCCCAGGAGGCCTGCTTCCAGTTTACTATTCAAAAATGTCCGAAGCGAAATATTAAACAATAGCAACCGGGAATATAATATATCGCTATCAAAAAAAATTGATGAAGAAGATTTCAGGCTGGTAATTAAAACGGCCGTAGACCTGGCAAAAAGGAAATACAATATCAATAAATATAATTGTTATGATTATGCAATAGAAATTTTCAATTCTATTGCAGGATTGAACAAGATACCTATTCGTCATATCCGTTTCCCTTTTATTTTCGGAAAAGGGGGATCTCCCTGCAGTCTGTATGCTGATCTTGCAGAAATGAAGAATAATGGATCAGCATGGTCGCCTTTCATTCAAAAAGGAGTATTCAGGGCACCCGTCAGTACCAATTAGTTTTTGGCTTTACGAGCATAACCATAAAAGAACCATTTTCTAATCTTAAAACTAAACTTTATGAGAAAGTTCTTAGTACTGCTTTGCAGTTGTCTGATTGCACAACTATTAATGGCACAAATCCTGCCTGACACGGAAGAAAACAGAAAGAAAAAATGCAGGAATCCTTTTTATGCGACTATTGGCCCACAGTTATCCAACATTAACGGAGACAGCGAAAGTTACGACGAAGGCCTGTTCGGCTTTTATTTAGGTTTTGGTATGTGCCTGGCTGAATTAAGCGATAATTTTGGCCTCAGGACTGAATTAAATTATTCTATGCAAGGTTCAAAATACTCTGACTATGTTTCTGGTAAAGTAATGCTGAACTATATCAATCTGCCAATCCTGATAAGAGGTACTTCAAAAAGTGGTTTTTATGGAGAAGCTGGTGTACAGCCAGGTATTCTTACCAGTGCTAAGGATAAGTATGATGGTGAAACGTATGACTATAAAGAGTATATCAATGGATTTGACTTTGGAGGCTTATTAGGATTTGGTTATCAGAAAAAAAAGGTTGGTGTTGGTATCAGGATAGCACAGGGAATTTCAAATATTAATAAGGATGAAGATGAATATAAGGACAGGAATTTTGTAGCAAGCCTCAGAACTACCTTTACATTTTGAGATAAGAAATAGTAATTAGTCACTCACCAGGGTATTGCCTGTTTACTGTTTACATGCAATATACAGGTAGCAAGCCCTGGTGAGATTTGAATTGATTTTATTCTGAATCATTTTAGAATAATGCCGTCACCCCTGCCCTTCCCAAATGTACTGTCCGGGATGTTCCGGCCTTACGTCCATCATATTGAAAATTCAATTCAAGGTTGTTGGCCAGTCTTTTATTGAAACCTAATGACCATAGGAAATTCTTACCAGGCAACAGCCCATCCAGCATAATATAGCTGACCGTTGTATTAGCAGGGAAATCGTAATCAATACTATTTAAAGTGAATTTTCCCGTAAGAGAGCTTCGTTGGAGAATATTATACCTTGATTCAATATTAATAGAATTGGATGCTGATTTCTCATTACCATATAACGGAATATTTTTCTTACTATCAAACTTGTAGCTGCCAACCACCCTGAATTTAGTCCCCTGTATGTAGATCATCGAAGGCTCAATACTGTATATAGAAAGTTGATAATTACGATTAGCAAACTGAGGAGTATATAATGCGTTCAGGCCCTTTTTGCCATTAATTGTAACTGAAAGGCTTCTGCTCAAATTCCATCTCCACTTTACCGACCAGTCATTGATCTTCCGGCTTTCATAACCATAGGTCAGCAGGGATTTCCCATTATTCCGGTAGTTACTGAAATCGATACCCCATTTACTGCTGAACCTGTTATAGGAAAGAGTATTCAGGATAGTAGTGCTCAATGTAATAAGGGCAGTATCATTTACTCCATACTTAAAAGGATTGAAGGCAAAATCACCATCAGCAATTGATTTTTTACTGGTCTGGAATGAAGTGAGCAGGTTCAGTTTTGAAATAAATTTCTTCATCCCCTTCTGGTCAGCCTTATTCAAAATAGCTCTTGGATTAATATCAAGCCGGTAATTCAAAGTGATGTAATTGGCTTTAATAAATTCATTGGTTGGAGTAAATACCCGGATGAATTTTGCCTGGTCGGGAAAAGCGGCCAGTTCAAACTCATTCAATTGCTGGATACCGTCACTGTTATAATCGATCCATGCATATTCTCCCTGCCCCGCAGGTACTTCAAGGTAAGCATAATCACGGCGTTGCTCCTGCCCTGCTCCTACTTCATATAAAATATTTCCGGTAAGCAATCCCTTCCATTCATTCATCACATACTCGGCTCTTCCTAAAATTGTTTCATCCTCTTTTTGCCTTGACACAACAGCATTATATACCTTCAGTTTCCGGAAAGTGGCATTCAGGTAAAACTGTCTTTTTGCATTCCCCTCCAGCATTGTTTGCAAATTCATGTTCAAACTCCTGTCTCCTTTTACAAACTCTTTACTCACCGGGTATCTGTCAGCTCTTGTAAAAAATGTAACACCAAACTTGTTCTTCTTACTTTCATCTGATCTTAAGTACGCTGAATAAATATCAAAGAAGAAAGAAGTGGGGATCAGCGTATCACTGTTTTTATATCTTGGAGAGTTCTTTTCCAAAGAATAATTTACTCCCAACCGCCAGTCATTCATTTTTTTGAATTGCTTACTGATGTCTACTGATGGCCTTAAAAAACTACCCTTATCGTTCAACAAGTTGAAATTGGTGATCATGAACTGGTTACTGAATCTCCAGCCCTTCCAGCCGGCGCTATGATTTATTGAATTCTGAAAACCACTGTAATTATCACTCCGGTTATATTTAATAAACTGGTATGATACCTGGTGATTATTCTTATCCTTTAACCCGGCATTGATCTTGAAAATATTTTCATTTACAGCCAGGGGTATAGGCTGCAACACAAGCCCCCAATCTCTTGTAAACTCTACATTACGTAACCTTTCCAGCGGCCTGAACCTGCTCTGCACATATTCATAATCCACTGCTGTATTTAATTCCAGCTTTTTTACCGGGCGCAGCATCGTTGTATTTGATAATTGAACTTTTGCTGCCCAGCCACGGTCATCACCATTGTTCTTTGATGAGAAAGTGTTTACATCATTGTTACTGGTTGCCACTTCAGTTTTAAGTAAAGTATTTTTATCGATTGCATATTCAATACCAAGATTTACGATCTGTTGCCGTTTGGGAGCTACCAGTATTTGTACCGGTTCATACTGACCTTGTTTCACACCGGCAATCGGGGCCACATATTTGTATACTTTCCCGTTCGCACCATTAAAATCAGGAATATAATTACCATTACCCTGCTTTACATCCACGAACGACAAATTATATTTTGCCGTCTGAGGGTTCGTGGAATATTGGTAAAATGAATCAACTCCTATATATATTTTCTCATAAAGGATCTTATCCGCCGCAAATGAATCTATCACAGCCGTAGGATAAAAGGCATTCTGTGTACTATCTCCAATATCTGCCAGGAATTGTTTTTGCCTTGTATCCAGTACCTGGTTTATCTGGGAATTTTTTGCATCATTGTTATTGAAAGCTCCCAACCTGATCTTTAATTTCCGGTTTACCTCGAATTCCTGCGACAGGTACAGGTTAGTGTTCAGGTAATTTCTCTCAGCATATTCAAACTCAACCTGTATACGGCTATCCTTTGTGATCATTCTCTTTGGTGTAAATGTAATTTCAGCGGAATTATAGTTGATGACATAATCCTGGTCTTCTCCCCTTTGCAACAGTTGTCCATCATAAAACACCCTTTCTGTGTTGGCAAGAACTACAAAAAACAATTCATTATTAGGGCCCCGAAGCCTGTATGGTCCCTGGTTCCCTTCTAACGGTTCCAGAATTTGCCTGTTGAATTTTCCCTTTGCAATAGAACCGCTCACTAACGTTTTCGAATTAATGGTTTTGGAAAGAAGGTTCTCTGTTTGAAATGAAATACCCTGTAATCTCTTATAAAAATTCAGAAAATAACTTTGATTTTGCCGTATGTCTATATCTCCAAGATTCAGTTGCCATCCTCTCTTTTTAAACTGAAGATAAACCTGGTCAAATTCATTCAATTGCTGGGTAGTACCATCTGGTTGAATAGGAATGTTGTTGTCTGTAATAGCAGCCTGTATCTCTATACTATCTCCCAGCATACCACTTAGCTGAAGGTTAAGAGTTGAATTCACTACTGCATCCTGGCTGTTACCAAAACCAATTTGCCGGCCAAGACTACCTTCCGCTTTCAGGTTACCAAAATTAAATACCCCTCTTTGATTGCCGGTAAATCCGTTATTAAACTCAAATGGTTTCTGATAGAAATTATTCATTACACTATCATAGTTCATTCGTTGTGCTACCGGGTTCAACTTAAATGGGAAAACCCGGTAAGTTACCGTTACAGTCTCTGCGACTGGTTTTTTATTCCAATACAAGATTGCATTTACATAATCAAGCTTGTAGTCCTCTGCTAATACATTGTTTATAGAAAAAGTATTTGGCACAATACTGATGGTATCAATTTTGATGCTGTCCGATTCAACCCTGAATATCTTTCTTCGCAAATTAGAAGCAGGATTATCGGGAACGGGAATTTGCGCACTGCCCCAGAGAGAAGTCAATGTGAGGAAAAAAGCAAGAGATATCTTGTATAATTGCTTCAATAGCAGTGAGTTTAGCTAAAATCGCAAAATTCGATGGTTTTATTGTGTGAAAGTTATCCCATGCTGTTAATTCCGCTTAAAAAGCAGCAATTTTGAAGAATCAGGCCTCCTAAATACGTTGAAATACCCTCCCAATTGATAAAAACTACAGCTATACTCTTTGTTTTCCTGTTCACCAGTTCTATATCACTGGCGCAGCAAAACAATAACTGGTATTTTGGTCAGCGGGCGGGAATCAGCTTTACAAATCCCATGACCCAACAGCCGTTGACATCCTCCTTGCCTGATGGGATGATGATTGCTGATGAAGGTTCCTCTTCAATTTCAGACTCCACCGGTAAACTACTCTTCTATACAAATGGAGTAACTGTTTACAATAAGCTTCAGCAAGCCGGTGTTTATGTTTGGTTTATAAAAGCCATTGTAAGCCGGGTGAAACTATAGAAAGAAAAGGTACTTTTGTTTTGATTAAGTAATATATCTGCCTGGAATCACAGCCTTATTATGAAAAAGAGTTTTCCGTTATTTCTACTTTTATTTCTTACTTCATTTTGCTTCTCTCAAACAGATACTGAAGAAAAATTAAATCCCGGCGGAAAAAGAAATTTGATTGCAGCAGGAATTACTATTCCTTCAGGAGATTTTTCCAGCACTCACTTCGGAGGTTTGAATTCTGTATATGCCTGGAGTAATAATCGTTTTGGACTACTAACAACCATGCCTGCAAAAAAAATTGGATTTACCGCAAACAGTGGCATTGCATATTACTTTGGCAAAAAGGAAACAATCGGAACAGGTTCATATCAATATCCTGCTTATATTTTTTTACATATATATGCAGGGGTAATTTACAATGCAGGCAAGAAAGTGAACATTTGCCTGACTGCCGGTCCCGCAGCAGGTATATACAATAGCAACACACAATTCAATACAGGAGCTTCTCTGCAGTGTAATTATTATATCTCTCCTAAAATAGCAATCACTCCGGGTTTAATCATGATGAAAGAAACCGGGAGTGATGCAATATGGTCGGGTTCAGTAAGTGCTGCAATGGCCTTTTAGCTGGTTATACCTTCCAGTGCCATCAGGAATGCATATTCTAATGCTATCTCCTTTAAATAGTCAAACCGGCCGGATGCACCGCCATGGCCAGCCTCCATATTTGTTTTAAGTAAAAGCAAATTTTTATCAGTTTTCATAACCCTTAACCTTGCCACCCACTTGGCTGGTTCAAAATACTGCACCTGGCTATCATGCAAACCGGTTGTCACCAGCATATTGGGATAATTTTTCTTTTCCACATTATCATAAGGAGAATATGATTTCATATAGAGGTAAGCATCCTTATCCGCCGGGTTTCCCCATTCATCATACTCATTTGTTGTTAACGGGATAGTTGGATCTGACATAGTAGTGATCACATCTACAAATGGCACCTGTGCCACTACGCCATTCCACAGATCCGGTGCTATATTTACAATAGCACCCATCAGTAATCCACCGGCGCTGCCTCCCATTGCATATAAATGACCTTTTGAAGTATATTTCTCTTTGATCAGAAATTCACCACAATCAATGAAATCTGTGAATGTATTTTTTTTCTTCATCAATTTGCCATCTTCGTACCACTGCCGCCCCATTTCCTGGCCCCCACGAATATGAGCAATTGCATATATAAACCCACGATTCAATATACTTAACCGATTGCTGCTAAAGCTTGCATCCATACTGGCGCCATAGGAACCATAAGCATATAAAAGCAAAGGAGCTGATCCATCCTTTTTTGTTCCTTTCTTATACACTATTGAAACAGGAACTTTAGCACCATCTTTTGCGGTTGCATACACTCTTTCTGTCACATAATCAGCCTTATTAAAAGCACCCAAAACTTCCTGTTCTTTCATCAGCTTTTTGCTTTTTGTATTCATATCATAATCAAAAACTGAATTAGGTGTAGTCAGGGAAGTATAATTGTACCTCAGGTTTGTTGTATTAAATTCCGGGTTTGCACCAACGTAAGCTGCATAAGCCGGTTCCCCAAAGTCAAGATAATGCTCCTTACCAGAAGCTATTTCCCTGATACGCATTTGCAGCAATCCTTCCTTTCTTTCGGTAATTACCCAATGACCTTTGAATACATCGATATCTTCCAGCAAGACATCTGTTCGGTGTGCAATTACTTCCTTCCAGTTCTCCCGGGTTGTTTTATCAACCGGAGTTTCCATTAACCGGAAATTTTTTGCCTCCAGGTTTGTGCGGATGAGGAATTTATCTCCCCAATGGTCAATCCCATACAATACATCTTTAATCCGTGGCTGAAATATGCTGAAAGAGGCGTCGGGATCACTGGCTTTTAATATCCTGAATTCACTGGATAATGTAGCGCTGGAATATATCACTATATAATCCCTTGACTTTGTTTTGTAAACGCCAATATAATTTGAAGGATCTTTTTCTTCATACACAGTTACATCAGTGGCAGCATCAGTACCCAGTTTGTGTTTCCTGATCTTTTCTGAAAGTAAAGTGACCTGGTTATTAGAAGTGTAAAAAAGAGTTTTGTTATCAGCAGCCCAAACTGCATTACCCCCTGTACCTTTTATTTCATCTTTTAACAACTCTCCTGTTTCCAGGTTCTTAATATAAATGGTATACTGGCGGCGTGATAATTTATCAATACCAAAAGCCATCAGCTTATTATCGGGACTTACGCTGAAGCCGGTTGCTGAAAAATATCCTGAGCCTTCTGCCATTTTATCGGCATCCAGTAAAATCTCTTCCGGTGCATCCAGGCTTCCTTTTTTGCGGCAATACTTGTAATACTGCTTCCCTTCTTCTGTACGGGAATAATAATAATAACCGTTATTCAGCACAGGTACCGACTCATCTTTTTCCTTGATGCGACCTTTCATTTCCGCAAACAATTCTTCCTGGAATTTTTTGGTTCCGGACATCATGGTATCCAGGTACGCATTCTCAGCTTTCAGGTAATCCACTACTTTAGTGCTGTCAGGGCCTTTCTTAAAGTAATCGTTCATCCAGTAATACTCATCGATACGGGTATCACCATGCGCCGTCAATTCTTTATTTTTCTTTTCGGCCACAGGAGTAGTTACTCCTTCAGGCCATTTAACAGGTTCTTTTTTCACAGTATCATTATTTTTACAGGACACAGCCATCGTTACTACAGATGCTGCCGTTAAAAAGGTTTTTATATTCATAAATATTTATTATAGAGCCTGAATGTACGAATAGCCGCTGAGAACAAAAAAGCCCTTTGTGATAAAGGGCTAATAATTAGTTTAAAAATATTCACTTATCACTGGCCAATCCGGCCATCATATACTCCCTGTTGAGGCGGGCAATATTTTCTATCGAAATGCCTTTGGGGCAAACGGCCTCACAGGCCCCGGTGTTGGTACAGGCACCAAATCCTTCCTTATCCATTTGTGCCACCATGTTCATAGCCCTCGTTCTCCTTTCAGGATGACCCTGTGGCAATAGTGCAAGATGAGTAACTTTAGCAGACAAGAACAACATAGCTGAGGAATTCTTACAGGCAGCTACACAGGCTCCGCAACCAATACAAGCTGCCGCCGCAAAAGCTGCATCCGCCATATCTTTTTCAACAGGAATAGCATTGGCATCTACAGGGCTTCCTGTGTTGACAGAAATATATCCACCCGCCTGGATAATACGGTCAAAAGATGAACGGTCAACCATCAAATCTTTGATAACCGGAAATGCATTGGCTCTCCATGGTTCAATGACTATGGTATCACCATCTTTATAGGCTCTCATATGCAACTGACAAACCGTATTGTTTTGCCAGGGGCCATGAGGGCGGCCATTGATATACATAGAACACATACCACAAATACCTTCGCGGCAATCATGATCAAAAGCAATAGGATCTTTACCGTCACGGATAAGCTCTTCATTTAATACGTCAATCATCTCTAAAAATGACATCTCAGAAGAAATGTTCTTCACGGGGTACGTTTCAAAACTGCCCCTCTCCGCACTATTTTTCTGTCTCCAGACTTTTAAAGTAAGATTCATTGAATATTGTTCCATAATTCTGCAATTTGTCAATTTGACAATACGGCAATTACTTCGCCTTACTTGTCGATATTATTTTTGTAATTATCTTATCAATTTCATGCAACTTATCAACCAGTGCTTTGCAATCCGGATACGATTTTGATTCGCTGCACAATACTAACCAATACTTTGTCTCCTCTACTTCTTTTGCCGCAACCTTAAATTTATGTATAAAATCCGGCTTACTTTCGGCATTTTGAGCTTCATGCACATTAGCACCGATTGAAGTGGCCGACCTTAATAACTGTTTAGCAATAACATATTTCTTCTGGCTTTCCAGCAACTCAACATATTCAATTATCCGTAATGAAAATTCAATGGTCTTCTTAAGAATAATATTTTCAGATTGAACTTGCATTGGCAAATTACCGAATTACCAAATTGTCACATTATTTATAAGATCGCTGAGTCGGTTTTGCTACTTCAAATGTCAATTGCTCCTGATGCAATTCCCAATTACTGTCCCCTTTGTATTCCCAGGCAGCCACATATGAGTAATTAGCATCATCCCTTTTCGCTTCACCTTCTTCTGTCTGGCTTTCTTCACGGAAATGACCACCACAGCTTTCATTTCTGTTCAATGCATCTTTGCACATCAATTCTCCCAGTTCGATAAAATCTGCCACACGACCGGCTTTATCCAATTCAGGGTTCATTTCATTAATACTTCCCGGGATTTTTACATCACTCCAGAATTCTTTTTTCAATTGCTGAATTTCAACAATAGCCTCTTTAAGACCTTGCTCGTTACGGGCCATACCACATTTTTCCCACATTATTTTTCCCAGACGTTTATGGAAACTTTCTACAGTTTGCTTTCCTTTAATACTCATTAACGTATCTATTCTGCCGGCCACTTGCTTTTCAGTTTCTATAAATGCCGGATGATCAGTAGGAATTGGCTTTGTGGCAATTTCATCTGCGAGGTAATTACCAATTGTATATGGAATTACAAAATAGCCATCAGCAAGGCCCTGCATCAAAGCTGATGCACCTAAACGGTTAGCGCCGTGATCGCTGAAATTAGCTTCACCCAAACAATAGAGGCCTTTTACATTTGTCATTAGCTCATAATCCACCCAAAGTCCGCCCATGGTATAGTGTACAGCCGGGTAGATCCTCATCGGTACTTCATATGGATTTTCACCGGTGATCTTTTCATACATATCAAACAGGTTACCGTATTCTTCCTTCACTACTTCTTTACCGAGGCGAATGAGTGTTTCCGTATCAGGGTTATCAATCCCAAGTTTATTGGCTTCAGCTCTTCCGTATTTATTTATCAGGTTATACTTAAAATCAAGATAAACCGCCTGGCCTGTTGTTCCTACTCCGTAACCGGCATCACATCTTTCTTTGGCAGCTCTTGAAGCCACATCCCGGGGAACAAGGTTGCCAAATGCCGGATATCTTCTTTCAAGGTAATAATCTCTTTCTTCTTCCGGAATATCGTTTGCTTTACGCTTATCGCCTTTTTGTTTCGGCACCCAGATACGTCCATCATTCCTTAATGACTCAGACATCAGGGTTAGTTTGCTTTGGTGATCGCCGCTTACCGGGATACAGGTGGGGTGGATTTGTGTAAAACACGGATTCCCAAAGAAAGCTCCCTTTTTATGTGCCTTCCATGCAGCAGTAACATTACTTCCCATGGCATTGGTAGAAAGATAGAAGACATTTCCATATCCTCCTGTGCAAAGCAAAACTGCATGACCGAAATGTTTTTCCAGTTCCCCTGTTACCAGGTTACGGCAAATGATACCTCTCGCCTTACCCTCGATGATGACTACATCCAGCATTTCATGACGGGAATACATCTTTACATTTCCTAATGCCACCTGCCTTTCCAGGGCCTGGTAAGCACCGATCAATAATTGCTGACCGGTTTGACCTGCTGCATAAAATGTTCTTTTTACCTGTGTTCCACCGAAAGAACGGTTATTTAATAGCCCGCCATAATCTCTTGCAAAAGGAACACCCTGTGCCACACACTGGTCAATTATATTCACACTAACCTCAGCTAAGCGATGTACATTCGCTTCCCTTGCACGGTAATCACCTCCTTTTACGGTATCGTAAAACAAACGGAAGATAGAATCCCCATCATTCTGGTAATTTTTGGCAGCATTGATACCCCCCTGCGCAGCAATAGAGTGAGCTCTTCTTGGAGAATCCTGGAAGCAAAATGCTTTTACTTTATAACCTAACTCCCCCAGTGAAGCAGCCGCTGAAGCTCCGGCAAGACCAGTGCCTACCACAATCACTTCAAGTTTGCGCTTGTTCGCCGGGTTCACCAGTTTCACATGTCCTTTATAGTCTGTCCATTTCTGTTCTAAAGGCCCGGACGGAATTTTTGAATCTAACATATCAATTCGATAATTTGATAATGAGATAATTTGCCAATTTCTTTATTTCGTTTTCAGGCATCCCATACATTTTATTTTGCCTGCCTGAAGGCCAGTTGCCCTGTTTATCGTTCTTTTTGCTGTTAAGCACTATACCCATCCTAAATACATACTTACCGGCATCATTGCAAAAGCCAGTGAAATAATGATTGCATAACCGATGCCCACATTAGTTATTGTAGCCAGGTACTTCGAATTGCTTACGCCTACTGTTCTGAAAGCGCTTTGAAAGCCATGTATCAGGTGCCAGCATAAAGAAATACAGGCAAGCACATACACAATAACAACCCATCCCTGCTGGAAAGTGTATTGCATCAGGTTATACATATTGTGCATATGCACTCCGTTTATATCTATCTCAGTTAGCTCTTCATGTCCGATGAAACGGGCAGGCACCCAAAAATGCCACCAATGCAAAATGAAAAACATCAGCAGGATAGTTCCCAGCAAAGCCATGCTACGGCTATACCATTTGCTCCCTTTATTTCCCATTGGTACTGCATAACCCATTTTTCTCTTACTACGGTTCTGCATTTCCAGCATATAGCCTTGTATGATATGCAAAAAAATACCGAGAAATAATCCAATCTCAGCGATACGAATAACAACAGTGCTGCCCATAAAATGAGCGGCTTTGTTAAACATTACCCCGCCATCATTGGCCCATATACAGGCATTGATACCGGCATGAACAATAAGGAAAATTATCAGAAACAAACCCGTCAGCGCCATTACCCACTTTTTACCAACCGAGGAAGTGAACATTTCAGACCATTTCATAAGCAATATTCTTAGTAGGGATAATCAATTTCGGCAAAAATACTACCCAATGACCAAAAACTGACAAAAGATTTAAATGGCAATAATCAGAGCTGAGACCTGCTTATTAATTAGTAAGCCTTGCCAACAGCTCGTTATCTATTTTCTTAAACAAATGAAAAGGCTTGTAGGTTCTCCAATTCTCCAATTCCATTAGCTCTATAAACCTGTTCAGGTGGGCATGTTTAAAGTCATACTGGGTTTGTTCAGGCATGTTTAAACAAACTACCCATCCATTTTCGTCAGTCACTTCCTCATACAATTCTTCGTAATAGTCTTTACCATCGCTATGATAGTTCAGCACATTCTCGCCTATCAGAATGAATTTATATATCCCTTCATACATGAATTTCTCCAATACTTCCCTTTTCAGTTCCATTATGTCATTTTCAATCGCATCATTCCACTCTCCTATAAGTTCTATTACTGCATATTTTTCATCGTAGTCTGCCAGCAATATCTTCAGGTAAAGTGTGCGGCTGCCAAAATCATCCCATTGCGGATGAATATAATAATTGTAAACA
>Ga0116144_10001983_pt1 | contig 23131 bp, 20 predicted proteins | sample AD_UKC035_MetaG_FD_89746 | JGI IMG/M metagenome (GOLD analysis project Ga0116144, IMG submission 89746) | Active sludge microbial communities of municipal wastewater-treating anaerobic digesters from USA - AD_UKC035_MetaG | ecosystem: Engineered > Bioreactor > Anaerobic > Digestate | place: USA...
CGAGGAGATCCTTCCCTGGTGCCCACCCTGCGCATGAAATCACGGGCAGGCACGAGGGACATTTCTAACTCCTTACTCTTCACTCTTTACTGTTTCCTGGCGCGGAGGGCGCAGGGGAAAGAAATCTGTCATTGCGAGGAATCACGCCGAAGGCGTGATGACGCGGCAATCTCCCGAACCCTTTTCTCCGCGTACTCTGCATCCCTGCACGAGATCAAGTTTCATACGAGAAGTTAGGAGTTGGGATTTTAAAGAAAGCCCTGATTCCCACCTTCAATCCCGCCGAAGGCGGGAACCCTGACTCTTTACTGCGAGGAAACGATCAATGGCTACTGAACGACTCTGGGGATCGCGGTTCAAAGAGAGCCCGGATGAGGCCTTCATCCGGTTCATTTCCGGCCGCGACGTACAAGGGCTGCCGCCGTGTGATGAATTATTGATTCCTTATGATCTATGGGGCAGCCGGGCTCATGCAGTAATGCTCTGGAAGCAAGGCATTGTTCCTTCTGATGATGCCCGGCTCATTGTTCAGGGACTTCGGGACATTCGGGAGCGTTACACAGCCGGCACATTTTTTCTGGATCCTGCAAAAGAGGACGTTCATACCAATGTCGAACGCTGTCTTATCGATACTTATGGGCTTGGTGTAGGCGGCAAGCTCCACACCGGTCGCAGCCGCAATGACCAGGTGACGGTCGATATGATTCTGTACCTCCGAGATCAGGCGTTGCGATTCAATCAAGGGTTCCTGAACCTTGTACACGTGATACTTTCCCAGGCTAGAACGTACCGGTCAACACTGATTCCCGGCTATACTCACCACCAGCACGCCATGGTCACTACCTTCGGCCATTTGCTATTCTCATATGCCGAAGCACTCTATCGTGATATCCAACGCTTCCGACACTGGCATACCCTGTTCAATGCCAATCCTTTAGGCGGAGCTGCATCATACGGCACCAGTTTTCCTATCGACCGAGAACTCACCGCAAAGCTCCTGGGATTTGATGTAGCCTCGGCCAGCTCTCTCGATTTGATAACTAATCGTTGGGAAGCAGAGACCGAGATTGCTTATGCCTGTGCAACCGGCATGAATCATTTGAGTGGCTTGGCCCAGACTATCATTCTTTTCACCACTACCGAGTTCGGCCTCATCACCCTAAGTGACAGGTACTGCGGCGGCAGCTCAATCATGCCCCAGAAACGCAATCCCAGTGCGATGGAAGTGACGAAGGCAAAAGCAGCCGTGGTTCAAGGTCACCTGGCCAGCTTGCTTTCTCTCAGCCGGGCATTTTTCGTCGGGTACAATCGTGATTCTCAATGGACAAAGTACGTGATCATGGACCTTATTCACGAGTGCATTGATGCACCTGCGATCATGGCCGGTGTCCTGTCGACTCTTACCGTCAACACAGAACGGGCAGCCGAATTATGTGAGGAGGGCTTCATCACTGCCACGGATCTGATGGAAAGCCTCATCAAGGATTCCGGAATCCCCATGCGGGAAAGCAAAATGCTGATCGAACGGGCAGTCAAGTATTCCGATGACGAACAAAGCGGGGTGGTTACCTGGCCGGCTCTGCAGAAAGCGATCCAGGAGCTCAATCTTGCTATCAGTGTCTCTGCAAAAGATATCCGTGATCGACAGAATCCGGCAAAAATCATTGAAAGCAGAAAAGCAATCGGAGGGCCTGCACCTGCTGTTCTGCTGCAAGCTATCGAAGATATGGCCATGAAGCTTCATGAGCAGCAGGTGTGGATGACTCAAAAGGTCGAACAGATTCAGTCCGCTCAAGTCAACCTGGAAGCTCTGGAGAATGAATTGTTTCAAGCATAAAAAAGCAGTAGCTGTTCATCAGTGGCGGTTGACTGTATACAAAAACCGAGAAGCACCTTCGCCGAGTCGGCGAGGTGCTTCTGCTTTCCTCCGATTCCTGGACGCTTCCCCTGCCGTTAGGCTTTCTCGACAGACCGAGCCAAACGTTTTCGGAACCTAGGACAGCTAGCGCTATCCCGAGTTCCGCTCTCCTCTACTGCAGACCGAAATACGAGTAAAACCATACGCCGCTCATTGCATAGCCGTATGTATCAGGAGGTTCCTGCTACCGCATTGCCGGCATACCTGCACACGCTTGCCTGCGTCCAGGACAACACATCTTAAATCAAAAAGAAAATAGTTTGTCAATAGGTCTTTTAAACGATCAACCAGCGCGATCCAAGGCGGAAAAGAAGCTTTGAAAGGTTATTGTTACGTTTACGTTCCAGACTTGAGGATAAATTCCCGCAGTTCAGTATAGACTGCGCCGGCAGGCCGCAAGTCGCTCCTGTACAGAACGATCCGGTTCACTTCGAAGGAACCCAGATCAATCTCCCGAGTGTCGATCAGATAGCTCACCAGATCCTGTTTTCCTCGCGCAGAGCGGACGCGTCCAAGCGTAAGATGAGGGGTAAAAGCCCGAGTTTCCCGGGCAAAGCCGAGGCGACAGATTCCCTCCTCTATCTGCTCCTGAACCTGCAGAATCTGACCGCTTGGATCATCCAGGCCGATCCACACCACGCGTGGATTACGCACGCTGGGAAACGTACCCATCGTGCGCACACGCACGGACCACGGTCGCAGCGGCTCCACCTTTCCCTGCACTGCACGGGCAATATCCGCGATCACTGTTTCTTCTACGTATCCGAGAAACTTGAGGGTAAGGTGAATCGCTTCCGACCTCACCCACTTTACGTCACATGATAACGACCGCAGCGATCGCAGGACGTCCTCAAGATGCGACCGAATCTGAGAGCTGAGCGGAATGGCAACAAAGGTTCGAATCTGACTCATAAAATCACCTCTCCCGTTTCTAAGCTCGCTCTCACGCAGGAGAGCCTGCCCTGAGCACTTCGACAAGCTCAGTGCAGGCTTTGCCGAAGGGCTGAGCACGCTTAAATAACGAAACGTGTCAGTGCCAGCAGAATCGCCCCACAACTGAGATTTCCGCGCTCGTCTGAAACTCGCTCGCAACGACCACCAGCTCTCCTCAGCCCTTGAGCGGAACGACGTGGACCTCTCACAAACCTTTTCCTCCGCGCCCCTGCGCGAGATAAATACTTCTTCCCTGTGGCCTCCGCGTCTCAGCGCGAGATTACAGGTGGGCACCAGGGAAGGATCTCCTACTCCTTACTCCTTACTCCTCACTTTTATGCAGCAGATACTCTCTCACCCTATTAAGCGCCACCTGAGCGGTCAGCATTTTCACCCGAAGCCGGCCGCCGGGAAACTGGTAGCGCTTCACCCACGTATCATTGCCATCTGCCAGCGCTATATACACGGTGCCGACAGGCTTTTCCGGAGTTCCTCCACCTGGACCAGCAATACCGGTAGTAGCCAGACCCAGGGTGGAACCAGCCTGCAGCCTCACTCCTTCAGCCATATAACGAGCCGTAAGTTCACTCACCGCTCCGTGGGCGCGAATAACCTCGGTCGGCACCTTCAACAGATCAACCTTGGCCTGGTTGCTGTAAGTCACCAGCACACGGTCAACATAGCTTGAACTTCCCGGCACGTTGGTAAGGCAATGCCCGATCAGACCGCCGGTGCACGATTCTGCTACAGCAATCGTTGCTTGAGCGTTAGCCAACAGCGTCCCCACAACCGATTCCATGGTTTCATCGTCAGCGCCAAACACGTAAGGTTCAAGGCGCCTTCGGATCATACCTTCCCAGTGCTTCAAGGTCTCCTCGCATTTCAGAAGATCGGCGCTATGTGCGGCAAAACCGATATGGAGCTCAGGCAGATGGGGCAGAAAGGAGATTTGCACTTTTTCGGTCTTTATGAGGTCGCCCAAAAGCTCATCAGCTCTCGCCTCCGATATGCCGAACACCTTCAGGGTGCGGCTTCGATACCAGGGCCGATCGTGCCATTCCTGCTCCAGACGCGGAAGGATGCTTTCCTCGGTCATGGCTGTGACCTCAGCAGGAACACCCGGCAGGACAAAGAGTCGACATCTCTTCTCCTGAAGGGAATACCCGGGAGCGGTGCCGATTGGATTTGCGATCAGCTCTGCTCCTTCAGGAAGCAAAGCCTGCTTGCGTTGCCCATTCGTCATCGCCAGGCCGTATGCCCTTGCCAACTCCAGCAGATGCTGCAAAGCCTGCTCGTGAATACGAAGCGGTCGCTGCAGCAGTTGTGACACTGCTTCTGTGGTAATGTCATCACTTGTTGGGCCAAGGCCGCCGGTAACCAGTACCAGCTGTGACCGCTCAATGCTTTCGGAAAGCGCCTGGTGGATAGCCGCAAAATCATCTCCGACGCTCGTTATTCGGCAGACGAGAATCCCGCGGCTGGCCAGACGATCAGCCAGGTAGGAACTGTTGGTGTCTGCTTGAAGCCCTTTCAGCAGTTCGTTTCCAATGGTTATGATTTCTGCTTTTACATCCATCGTAGCACCACGTGCAGCATGACACATCCGTATAGTCCGGCAATTACATCATCGAACACAATTCCCCAGCCACCGGGAATGGTCCGGTCGATCTGCCGCGCCGGGAAAGGCTTAATGATGTCAAGAGCCCGGAACAGCAGGAATCCGATAAGAACATCCTGCCAGGTCCCCGGCACCCCGACCATGGTAACAAGATAGCCCGCAATTTCATCGATCACAACCATCGGCGGATCCGGATGCCTTAAAATGAATGCCGCACGGTCTGAAATCCACACCGACAGGAAGATAAAAGTGATGCAGGTAATGAGATAAAGGAGAGTGGGCATATGGGAAAGAAACCAATACAGGACCAGGCCCACAAGACATCCAACGGTACCAGGAGCAATGGGCGATAACCCGCTGTAAAACCCAGAGGCAAGGATAACAAATGGGGAACGTAAAAGATCCTGCTTATCCATCATAGACCTGGTCAACAAGAATACTCTCACCAGCTTGAACGCTGCGGAAAACAGCAGGATCGCCCACAAGCCGACCCACGATATTGACCGCACTGGCGGGTCTGATCTCATCGCCAGTGCTGATCGGGGTTGGCCCGAAGAAAATGCAGAAGGCCGGCCCCTCGGGCCAGTAGCCCAGATCTCCTGGTTGAACCAGTTCACGGGCAGTATGGTCAAGATTTTCCTGCACCGGAAGAGAGAAGTAGATCTCATCGCCCCAGGTACTCACCCGTGCTTTCAACGGAAGAGCATTCCAGATTGCCTGGCTGCAGCTGGTCTCATAAAGCTCAGCACTGCTCATGATGCTTCCCGCGGTGATACGGATCTTCTTCATTGAATGCTGTCTCCGCTAATCAGATAGATAGGAGATCGACAGACCGGTTACGGGTTGCGAGTTGCAGGGTGCGGGTTCCTCTTTAATCGTGAATGTGCAATCCCCCGCGAAGCGGAACAACTCGCATTTGTCTCTTGCCTCTCTGCTCTGCCACGCTGTGCTGTTTGCTCTTCGCTCCGCTGCTCTTTGCTCAGAGCCTCTCCAGGATCCCCGCACACAGCAGCGGCACCATGATCTCATGCTGACCAACCAGGTTGTAGCCTTTGCCGCCTTTTCTCACCGGCCGGCTCACTACATTGGTAAGGGGACGATAGTGACGGATGAAATCCATGTTCACGGTCGTAAAATGATCCACCTGATGCCCTTTGTTGCGCACCACGGTCAATGCTTTGAGGAACACTTCGGGAATGATCACCGCAGAGCCCACGTTCAGGAAGACACCTCCCTCGAGCATCGCTACCAGGCTGCAGAACTGTCTAAAATCCTGATAGGTGGCCGTGCCCCACGCCGCAGCATCGAAGCTGGGATGAATATGCACAATGTCCGTACCGAATGCAACGTGAACCATCACTGGAACCTCAAGCTGCGCTGCTCGGCCCAGGATACTGTACGACAAATGCGGAACCTTCTCTCGCAACAGCTTCAAGCCGAGCGAAGCGCCTACACCATTACCGCTTCGGACCCCTTCGACAACCCCGTGATTGATAAACGTCGCAGTATCCGCAGACATGCCGAAGCTTCCCCGATCGAGTTCCTGTTCTACATCCTCCGATGTTCTTCCTTCCAGGCTGAGCTCTACATCATGAATGGCGCCTGCGCCATTCAAAGCCACGCCGTTGATTACATTCTCCTCCATCAATTGAATAATGAGCGGTGAGAGCCCAACTTTGATCACGTGAGCGCCCATCCCCAGGATCACGGGCCGGCCATTTTTTCTGGCGGCGACAACTGCATCGACAATATCCCGCACATCCTGTCCGCCCAGAATACGTGGAAGTCCATCCAGAAATGCCGCTACTGCTGCTCCTCTCTGGTAGCGTTTTCCCACCAGGTCAAGGCTTACTTTGCTTTGCCGCTCCTTGAGTGAGACGGTCGTAATCCCGTCAAATGACATCGGCTCTATTGTGGTCATGACTGTGCTATCCTTTTCTCCACCAGTTCACAGATCACGTGGGCGAGCGTGATATGAACCTCCTGAATCCTGGGAGTAAGGTCGGTTCGTACGGTAAAATTAAAATCCACCATCGTCGCTGCCGGGCCGCCGTCTCTTCCGGTAAATGCAATGGTAATGAGCCCCATCTCCCGGCTTGTCTGAAAGGCGCGAAGCATGTTAGGTGATGTTCCTGACGTAGTAATCCCCAGAGCAATATCACCGCGCACGCCCAGAGCGCGAATCTGCTTGGCGAACACATCATCGAAACTATAGTCGTTGCTGATGCTGGTGAGAATCGAGGAGTCCGTCGTGAGTGCAATGGCGGGCAGAGGAGCTCGCTCCATCAGATAGCGGTTAACAAATTCAGCCGCAATGTGCTGGGCATCGGCAGCACTGCCGCCGTTGCCGAAAACAAGAAGCTTGTTGCCGGAGCGAAACGCCTTGCTGATGATCTCCGCCGCCTTGCTGATCAGCCCTGCGTATTCCTCAGCGAATCTAATCTTGACTTCAGCACTGGTTCTAAATATGGCAAGAATGTCTTCCACGTCGATCCTATTCTGGGAGACTGGTTGATTGGTGAATTGACAAATTCGTTAAATGGATATCTTCCCATTTGACCATTCAACTATTTCTCCTCCTAGCCATTCAACCATGTAACCTTTATAGGGTCAATCATTTTTGTCAAGTTCATCTAACAACCGCTGAAAATCGTCAGGCAACGGCGCCTGAAATTCCACGTACTCCTGCCGCGACGGATGAATGAAACCGAGGGTGGCCGCATGGAGTGCTTGCCGGTGCATGACCGAAAGATAGCTGCGAAACCTTTGGGGAGGGATCGGTCCTGCAAGCTTGGTTCCGCCGTATTCCGGGTCGCCCAACACCGGATGGTGGATGCCGGAAAGATGAACCCGGATCTGATGAGTCCTCCCGGTCTCCAGACGCAGCTCTAAGAGAGACAGGAATCGGTAGCGCTTAAGTATCTTCCAGTGTGTCACTGCTCCTTTCCCCCGGCGGGGTTGCGCCGACATGCGTTTTCGGTCGACGGGATGTCGCCCGATAAGCGAGGAGATAGTGCCGTGATCATCAGTCATGGTCCCAAGTACCACCGCCCAATAACGCCGGGTAATGGAGTGCTGCTGAAATTGGCGGGCCAGATGCACATGAGCAGCATCGTTCTTAGCTACCACCAGAACGCCCGAAGTATTCTTATCCAGCCGGTGTACGATACCTGGCCGCAGCAGTCCTCCTTCCTGCGCCAGACTACCGCAATGACCGAGCAATGCATTTACCAGAGTACCGGTATAATTTCCTGCCGCCGGATGAACCACCAAGCCGGCAGGTTTGTTCACGACAACGATGGATTCGTCCTCGTAAAGAATGTCCAGAGCAATCGCTTCCGGCTCCGCCTTGAGTGGTTCCGGTGGAGGCACGGTAACATCAATACGATCTCCTTTCCTCAGTTTAACGCCGGCCTTAGTGGGCTTAGTGTTCAGGGTGACCAGATCCTGATCGATGAGTCTCTTGAGAAATGAACGGGTGAGATCCGGAAGCTTCCGGGCAAGAAACATATCCAGCCGAGATCCTTGATCTGCGGGAGAGACAACATAGGAGTGATGCTGAGATTTTGACTGTTCCAACTGTTTCAACTGTTCGAGTCGCTCTATGTCAGCAACTCCGTATGCCAATAGGAGATATCCACCATGTTCAGGAATGGCATCCATTCCTTTCGCTGCAGGTCTTTCATGGATATTTTGTAGAACGGCGTCCAATTCGGCTTCTGGGGTTTCTTGAGCAACTTCATATTTGCTTCCTGGGGCGTTCGTCCACCTTTAGTCCGGTTGCAGGTGGAACAGCAGCACACGATGTTTTCCCAGGTGCTTTTGCCCCCATAGGCGCGAGGAACGACATGGTCAAGGCTTAATTCAGTTTTGGGGAATTTTTTTCCGCAGTACTGGCAGGTTCCCTTATCCCGGAGGTAAATGTTAAGCCGGGTAAACCGGATCATGCCTTTGGGCATGCGATCATAGGTCACCAAAAGAATCACTTTGGGGACCATGATCATCCGATCCACCAGGCCGATGGCCTCATGATCCTCCAGGATCTTGAGATGACTCCAGCTTTCAAAATCAAAGGTCTTGAACTGATCATCAACAACCCGGGCAATGCCCTGACAAAGAAGAGTAAACGCTCGACGACCTGAGGTGACATGAATCGGGAAAAAGGAGCGATTAAGTACCAGAACAGTGGCATCGATCATACCAGACTCCCCAATGCTTCGGCGATGACAGGGATCTCCTGATCAAAGACAGTCCTGAGATCCAGAACCAGTGTATCTTTACGTATCCGGCCCACAATGGGCGGCGTGTATTTTCGTAGTCGCCGATCGAGTTCAGTCACTGAATACTTCCGGGAAATCAGAGCCACTACCCACGTCGGAATCTGTTGAAGCGGCAGTGAACCACCTCCTGCCTGAGAATAATCTTTTTCACTGCGTGCGTCATACGCATCAGCAGCTCGCTTCCGGATCAGCCGACGCAGACGAACCGCTTTTTTCCTGATATCGTCTGCAGGCAATGAAAGCATCCGCAACACCGGAAGAGTCGCAGCCGCTTTCTCCGGATCACGGTATTCTTTGAGGACGACTTCCAGTGCTGCAATCGTGAATTTGTCAACGCGCACAGCCCTCAGCAAAGGGTTCTCCTTGATCGGCTCGATGAACTGCCGGCGGCCGATAATGATTCCTGCCTGAGGACCTCCAAGAAGTTTGTCGCCACTGAACGTCACAATGTCTGCACCAGCAGCAATAGTTTCCGGCACCGTCGGCTCGTGCTCAAGGCCATACCGGGATAGATCCACCAGCGTACCGCTTCCCAGATCGTTCATTACCGGAATGCCATGTTTTCTGCCCAGGGCTACTAATTCTCTCAGCCCAACCTGTTCCGTAAAGCCGACGATGCGGAAGTTGCTGGGATGAACCGACATGAGCAATCCGGTCTGGGAGGTCAGAGCTTCTTCATAATCGGAAATGCGCGTGCGGTTAGTGGCCCCAACCTCCTTCAACAGACATCCACTCTGCCGCATAACATCAGGCAGCCGGAAGGAGCCGCCGATTTCAATGAGCTCTCCTCGCGATACGATCACTTCGCGGCCTTGAGCTACTGTATTCAAAACAATCAGTACCGCCGCTGCGTTATTATTGACGACAAGGCCGCTTTCCGCACCAGTGAGATCGAGCAGAGTCTCTTCAACATGTCGATAACGAGACCCGCGCTCTCCTTTTTCCAAATCATATTCAAGGGTACAGTATCCTTCAGCAACTTCAGCGAGATTTTCGAGCACTTGAGGAGGAAGTGGCGCCCGACCCAGATTGGTATGGATAACGATGCCGGTGGCATTGATCACCTTTTGCAGGGAGAATCCGGAGGCTTTCTGAAGATGTGCTCTGATCCGGGAGACAATCGTGGTAAGATCCCCATCGGGGCTTGATGGGAAGGGAGCGTTGTTGGATAAAATTTCGCTGCGAAGCGACTCCAGCTCATTCCGGATCGCAGCCAGAACGAGCTGTCGTGGAAAGATCCCCAGCACGTCCTGAATCGCGGAATGCTGCAGGAGTTCGGTAACTGAAGGAATCGAGCGAAGAATGGTATTCTGAACTTTTGCTTCCATCTGCGTTTCCGACCGTGAATAATAAAAAAATTGTATAGCATACGGCTGGAAAGAATGCAATGGTAGCGCATGCCGGTGGGGCCGGAAGTCGGTCGCGCGGAGAAAAAATGATTGACACCACCCGCTTCTTTCAGTAGATTTGGAGCCAAGGTCCCATCGTCTAGTGGCCTAGGACGCTGGCCTCTCACGCCGGAAACCGGGGTTCGAAACCCCGTGGGACCGTATTCAACAAAAGAAGGTCTTAGAGTCATATCTCTGAGACCTTTTGCTTTAGAGAAAACAGCGTTTCCACCCGTATTGCCAACCAGCAGTAACAAAGAATGCGGAAAAACGTAATAATTTAAATTGTAAATTATACCTATGGGCAAAGGATATGGCTGTGAACAAATTTGGATTTTTCAGTTCAGGTATATCAAAATCGAGCACATGCCTCTTTCCCTAACCAAGTATCTCAATTGACCTCTGTCGCTTTCGATCTCTGTTCAGTAAAGATACCCCTGTGCTCGCACCAAAAAATCACCGGCATAGTGAAAATAACGAGAATAATCAATAATTCCAAAACATTCTCTGTTCCGAAAGCCTCAGCTGCTTTTCCGACACCGATCAATGCCAGTCCACCGAGCCCCCAGGCTCCTCCACCCAACAGCGACGAGGCAAGACCAGGGCGCTCAGGAATCCTCTTCTGACCAAGATGCATGAAAATTGCATAGGGCAGCATGAGTGATAGACCGAGGAAGAAAAAGAGAATACCTTTAGGCACCATCGCATCTGTATGGATGAAACAAAGCAATAAAACGATAGATAACACGGCCGAGGCAATCACAGCTTTTAATTCGCTGCTTTTTTTTGCTAACCAGACACCGCTGAAGGGACCTAACGCGCATCCAAAAGCAAACGCTGAAATCATCGCACCGACCACTAGTAGCGAACAGCCTTGTGCTGACAAGAGAATCGGAGTAAACGTATACAGACTCATCGTTATAATGGTTATGCAACTCGCTAAACTGAACAGAGGCAGGATTGAGGCAATAGAGCTGTTGGATCGCAACCCGCTCTCGGCGGCAGTTTTACCACGTGCCGAAGACAACGAACACGTTTTCCGTAACAGTAGACCTGTCATAAGTGCCCCCGGCACAACAAAAAGCCAGATCGCATCCAGCCCGGCATAATCTGTAAATGCGGATGCTGCAAGAGGCCCGCCAACGAATCCGAACGAGCCATACAAGAGCAGATGAGAAAGTGCCTTGGGTCTTGCGCATAATGGATAAGAAGCAGTGTAAGCGAACGCCGCTGGATGAAAAGCAGCAATACTGAGGCCGGCAATGCTCAGGGCGGCTACCATGCCGGCGAAACTGCTGCAAAGTCCGACTGATCCAATAGCAATACCGGTCGCGAGCGGACTAAGGCAAACAAAATAAGCATACCCGACTCGATCGCCTATCCATCCGAAAACCGGTTGTGAAAAGGACGTACACATCGAGAATGCAGAAATCAAGAACCCCGCCATCACTACTGAAAGTCCAAGCTTGTCCATAAATACCGGGAGCAACGGGGGCATCATTCCGGTATATAAACAGATCAGAAATCGTGCCCAGTAGAGGAGGCTACTTTGCATGCTTTTCCAGAAAATGAAACTCTTTTCCTGAAAGTATCATCGCTCAGGGTCCGTAATACAATCAACCCAAATTCTCAGGTCCAGGTAAACTGTCGATTCGCGAACAAACAAAGCACGGTGCAGAGCACCGTGCTTTGCGGGAGAAAGGAGGTAGTTTCTCATCCCCGTGTTCGTGTGTGGTCAAGGGGATGATCAGCTTAAAAGCTACTACTGCATATCAGTAAGATAGTTCCGTAAGTCACACGCACCATAATTGGTGACATCAGTTTTCAAGCACCGATCGCGGTCAGCGGGATCAACTGTGGCATCTATCCCCATCTTCGTTACTGGCTCTTCTTTCGACTTGCGGCTCGGATCCATGACAAATCCCCAGATACTTTTAACAAGGACCAGATCTTCGGCCATATTTGCCCTGGTCATGATCGCCCAGTTCACCTCATTGGGGTCATCGATATCGACATCTTTATTGACTACGATCGCGTGCTTGATCCATGGCTCTGATAAAGCTGAAAGCAAAATATTCTTCCCCAAGCCTCTCTGGACTGCCGGATACTCATCAACCTGAATGACACAATTCATGAAGTTAGGAAGAAGATTGATTGTAATAACCCGAGGAGAGATAGCTCGAAGCATTTGGAGTATACGAGCTTCCATCGGCACCGCCAACAGTGAGTGCTCCTCAACCGTACCGCCGAGAATATTCTGGTAAATGGGATCCTTTCGATGAGTGATACAACTAATCGTAATAACCGGCTGCTCAGCCTGGGGACCGTAAATTCTCTGATTCTCCCCCATCGGCCCTTCCAAAGCCGTATTCTTGTAGGAAACCATGCCTTCAAGAATGAACTCAGCATTAGCAGGGACATAGTGGTCAACGGTTTTACATTTCACCATCTCAATAGATTTACCCTTCATCGTGCCGGCATATTCGAACTCATTCTCCTCATAAGGAATTCCCGATTCCGATGAAAACATCACAAAGGGATCGGCTCCTATAATGATCGCGATCGGCATATCTCGCTTGAGTTCCTTATACTTATTGAAGATCATCCAGTTGTGCTGCATCGGCGCGAAGAATACGTTCAGTTGATTTCCTCCCCGATACATCATCCGACAAATTGCCGAGTTAACCTTCCCGTTCTCAGGATCCTTCGTTACTACGACTCCAGCCGTTATATAGTAATTCTCATCTTTTTCGTAATTCCACGGAATAGGAACAATGTCTCTGATGTCCTTAAACGATTCATGAACCACTTCCTGACATACCGCGGTATCTACGACAGTCACCGGTAATCGAGGAGCGTTCTTAAAGCTCGTCACCTTTTGCACTAGATTCTGGGGCTCGACACCGAACATATACGCGATCATTCTCCGGGAAGTATAAATATTCCCCAGCATCTTCTGCCCCTTGTTATCCAGATTCGTAAACAGCACCGCCTTGTTCATCTGTTTAAACGTCTTTACCTGGACCGTCGCCGCTTCATATTTGGTTTTGACCGGCTTATCTATCCGGACCAGTTCTCCTTTGCTATCAAGAAAATCAATGAATGCCCGCAGGTCCTCAAAAGCATATGCATTACTACTATCCATCATCATTATGATCGCCACTATCATCAGAACCGGCAAAGTAATCGCAGCGCCGAAAAGCCGGTGTTTCGGTAAAAAGGAATACATGGTTGCCTCCTTGTCTGTCAGTGTGCTATCTTTGATAGCTGACCTTTAAACAAACGTAAGTTTCGAGGCCGGCACTGTTCCAGTTATCGTCCTCCGATTCGCTCCATTGGATCCAGCACACCGTTTCTATTTTCCTGTTGAAAGCATCTTCTGCAAGCTGTAAGTCTTGGGATCTGAGCAAGCATTGTAGGCAATTGTGTCAGCGAAAAAGTGCGTAGAGTGATCAGTCTGCAAATCGTGGAGTGAAAAACCATACCACTGCGCATAGTTTTCGCCATCGACGTTGAGGTATCCACCGCGGATTGCCATATACGCTTTGTATATTTTGCCTTGTCGGTCATAAATATCGCCTACCTGAACCTGCAGGATAGGCGACCAGTGGCTGGGAGTAGGCACATACAAAACTCTCTTGCTATAGACATGTTTTTCCTTTGGCGTCGCCTCCAGAATATGAACCGGCGTTACCGCCCACCACATTCTAAAGAACTTTTTACCGTTGTCGAATTGGACATTCTTCTCGTCAGGATGCCCGTCATCTGTTGAGAGCGGAGTTGGGTCATCTTCAGGAAAGGGCACCTTTGTTGCAGGAGTGAGAATATACTTCTTTCCGACAAGCTTGAAGTTCCAGTAAGCAAACGGATCATTGGCAAGCCCAGGATCGCAGCTGAGAATATCTGATCCGCCGATATTGTCCTGATAGGTCGTGGCACTGACACGAAGCGTTCTTTTGTATGCAGGAATATAGGCAAAGCCGGTGTCGATATCCTTTGTGTCGTCATAGTAGCGGATACTGAACTGCCCAAGGCCTTTCATCTCCAGGGGTTCCAGAAATACGGCTACTCGTCGATAGTTTTCATTCTCAAGGCCAGGGTATGATCCTTTTGGTTCACACTTCATACGGCCTGTGCAGCGCACGTAACTTGCCCGGTACTTGTAATCTTTGTAGTTCTCGCCTTTATCGTTATTAAAAATCAAAAATTGATTTGGAAAGCTGTACTCATCAGCAGCCCAGCCAAATTTCAAATTGGCAAGAACATCACTTGCGGTTTGAGGATCTGGAGCAGGGAGCCCCCCTGGCCACTGAGAGCCGTCCTTAAGAAAAACAGTGCCGTTTTCGTCTATGACCGCCTTACCTTTATTTTGCTCGGTTGCATCCAGAAAATGTTTAGGAACCATTTTTTCCAGCGGCAGATATTCACCGATAATCATCTTCATGCCTTTCTGGACGCACTCATATGTTCCTGGCGAAATAAACTCCTTAACGAGATCAACATTCGTCTTATCGATCGTATCGCCCACTTTCACCTTGCCTTGGGTGAGGTCCTCGATAGACGGAACGGTTTCTTCCGCAGACGAGAAGCCTGGACCAAACCCGCTGAGCAGAGCGATAATAAGAACCACTACAAGCAATCCTGCCTTAGGGATGACTTCAGATTTCATAGTTGATTCTCCTTTTCTCGGGTATATCAAGTTACCTGCTGTTCGCTGTTTACATCAAAATTGATACGTCACACGACCGTACACCGTATCGGCCCAATACAAATTACCAAACCGGGCAGGGCGTTTTTCACTGCCAGCACAAATGGCTGAGTAAATGTCAAAGTACCAGTGATTTCCATGATAGTATCTGAATTGAGGTTTGATCAGCCACGCTCCATCGGTGTCGTAGATAAACTGGCTGGCTACATAGAAGTCGTTGTGCCAGAAGGGCTGCTTGAACTGGAATGTAAGATTGGTCACTGTCTTATCGATATCGCTGTTACCCCCTCCCCATATGTCATCTTCGTCACCTTCTACAATGGTTTGGGTTACTTGGAATTGGAGCGTCGCCATACTTGAGTGAAGAAACTGCTTCGGCAACACCTGCGTCGGACGATCAATACGCACCGCATACTTGAAGGTTCCCTGGTCTTCGATATCGGGAGTACTGCTTCCTGCTTTGGCATACGGCTGATTGGGGATCCAGGCGCCCTCATACGTGATCACGGCATTAAAGGGATCACCAAGAGCACTGTTTAAGGATAATCCGTATAGATCAATCGGTTCATACTTCGCGTCTATCATCATTGCGTAAAGCGTCGGATCTCCGGTGCCTGCCAAGAAGGGGCTACCAAAGACAGGATCAGGCGTAAATCCAGTGAACTCCAGACTGGAGTCATCACTATGGAGGCTCATATAATTTAAGGTGCCGTATATGTTTCCGATCATTCCGCCGATCCGAACACCAAACTCAACATTCCCGCGGTTATCTTGCTCATCTATTTGAAAGAAGGGAGGATATACACGAAGGTTGTATGGTGAACCAGGCTCCGGGTCGATTGTGGTATAGACATCTCCTGGGTTCAGGTAGGCTTCTATATTAAGGTCGCTTATCCATGTGATAGGCTGCTCGGTGATGTTGTAGCTTGCCCGGATAGCCCAATTCGGTATCCGGATAAGTTCAAATTCTTCGGGCTCGAATACAAAGTTCCAGCTTCTGTCAAGTGAATTAGCCGCGTCAAGAATTCGCGCACCGATCATTTCACCCCAGACAATCTGCTGACGGCCTAATCTAAGCCACAGATTACCGAATGTCATGTCGGCATACAATTCCCAGATCTCAGCACGCCAATCATCGTCACTAGCTTTCATCATCGTCCAATCATCTTCAGGCACATCAACCGGGAAGGCATTGTATTCATCGAGCTCGCCATCCCAGTGATACGTCGTGTCAGCCTGAAACCTGGTAAGCGCGAATATCTTGAACTTTGCAGAAGGTTGATAGGTAAGTTCCGTGTGAAAGAAAAATCGAGAAAGATTCAGATCGTTGTTATCGTTTCCGAACTGTGCATTATTCGGGTTCGGCCCACCAGTGTGGAGACCGAGTTCATAGCGCAAGAGCCCGGTGATAGACAAGTTATCAGTAAGCTTGATCTCGGCCCTTGCTGCCGAGATAGTTCCAAACACAACGAGCGCCAGTACCATTATTATGATTTGAATTTGACGTTTTCTTTCCATGACCCCTCCTTGTTCGCTGAGACAGTTTGAGTAGCTACCAGCAATCCTCTTCTCGCAGCAGCAAATGAAAGCATGAGTCGATATCTGTATATCACCTCCTTGTATAGCGTCTTTGATGTTCATTCGATACGTTCCGCTGAGGAGCCCGCAGCCGAACCAATCAGGCTCTTGCAAGAAACTTGGGCTTAAATACACACAACAATGATGGGATCACAAACAGTGCTCCAATCATGTTGATGAACATTATTATACCCAAAAGCAGACCCATCTCTGCTTGGAATCGCATGCTCGAAAGAAAGTACCAGGGTATGACGGCAATCATCATGGCCGCATTCGTAAAAAAAACTGGCTTGCCCGTGCTTCGCAGAGCTCTTGATGCCGCCTCGAACGTATACCCACCCATTATTTTGTATTCCTCACTGAGTCGAGAGAGCAGATAAATACCATAATCAATCCCAAGCCCCACACCTACCGAAATGATCGGCAAGGTATTGACATTGTACCCGATACCAAGGAAGTACATGACACTAATGGTGACAAGGTTGGCAAGAATAAGCGGAATCATTAGTATTATAGGTGCAACGATCGAGCGATAGGCCAAGGAGCACAGAGCGAAGGTCGCTACGGTAATCAAGACAATATTAAGAAGCTGACATTCCTCAACAGCTTCGTTGATCGCAGCCAGCATCCCGATGTTTCCTGAAGCAAGCTTAAGAGAAATGCCGTTCTCTGTCATGCGAGGTCCATTCTCTTGTTCAAAACGCTTCGCCCATGACAATGCGTCTCGAATGGTCGACCCCATGTGATTTTTGAACCACACGATAACATTCGCACTGCTTTTGTCCCTGCTGAAATAGAGATCGAAGTCTTCTGGTGCCGACTTTTGAACCATGAGATAAAAAAGCTGCGTTGTCTCCTCAGGTTCGGTGGGAAAAACCTGCCACTTGAAATAGCCTCCACAGATACCCCGCTGCATGCGCGGAATCGAATCCTGGACGGAAAGCGTCGTCGCCACAAGAGGATTCTTCTCCATGTGACGCTGAAAGGAATCGAGGACATCCAGGAACTGTATATTTTCGATAGCGTTTTTTCCCTTTCCCTCAAATATTACGTAGAGCTCTTCGGTCCCGGGAAAATTCTTGTTTATCTCACCCACGGCATCATTATAGTTTGAGTCAGGCCAGAGGATAGGCGTTCCCGGATTCACATCTCCGATGGTGACCTTGGACGTTATCCACCCGCTGACAACAGCGAGAACAAGCGTAGATATGCAAATCGCAGCCGCCGTCCTTCCGTAGCCGAGGCTCGCCACTCCTCCCATGGCCCTTGATATGAAACTCTTCTCCGGGTTAAGGAGCACTGTAATATTCTTTGGTGCCCTGAAGTATGACAGCACCAGCGGCGTCAGCACAATACCATTGAGCACTGTGCTTATAGCCCAAAATGAGCAAATGTAGGCAACCTTCGCCATGATGGGCATGGGAGCGATTGCAATGAGCAAAATACCAAGTGCGTCTGTTGTAATACCCAGGACTCCGGGAACCAGCATGGAACTGGCACAGTCTATCGCCGCCTGCTTGGTGTCGCGAGATTCACCATAACACTCAAAATAGCGTTCCGTCAGCTGCACTGAGTGGCATAAGGCCCGAGCAGCGAGCAACAACGGTATGACTAGTGTCAGCGGCTCCAGATTGAATCCGAGCAGACCTCCGAATCCGAGACCCCAAATCGTACCTACAGTCATCGCCAGAGTCGGAACAAGCACACCTACAAGGTTCCGAAAATAGAGATACAGCAGGCCCACGAGGGTGAGAAGGCTGATTCCGAAAATAGAGAAGGTTTCCTTCTGATAGCTGTAAACCCATCCATTCAAAACTGGCTCACCAGCAATAAACAACTCGTGATTGTTGTCGCTGACCTTTTGCTTCAGATTTTGTATCTCCGCGAACAGCTTTCGAGGGTCAACAAGCCGTGGTATGAAGCTTGCTGAAAATAACAGCGAGGTCTCATCGCGTGAAATCCAAACCGGATATACGGATCCTGTTCTATGCACGGTCGCTCTTAACTCGTCCATTTCTTGTTGCGTAGCAGGCACAGCATCCATGAAATTCTCGGTGAGAATTGCATCTGCTTCCACTCTCGTCTTCTTTATCTTTCGGGATGCTATAGAGTATACCTGGTTATGATTAACTCCGGTGATCATATCGAGATCGTCGGTAATCTGCTGAGCTTTTGTCAGCGTTTCCTGATTATAGATATCCCCCTTTTTAACTTTGAGCATCACGAGTACCTTATAAGGAGCCCCGAGCTGATCCTCATACTTCAGGTGTGTCTGCATATACTCGTGATTCTTGGGCAGTAGATCATCGAACCTGGTCTCTACCTTCATGTTAACAACTTTTACACCAAAAAAAATCGTAATGAGAAAAATGACCGCCAGAACCACAAAACGATGATTTACCAACCACCTGCTTAGTTTTCTGATCATGTACGCACCCTCACTTTTCAACTAACGCATTGGGAACCAAAATCCTCCTGATGAGGCCGCTTCCACTCAGGATTATCTCCACAGGAGCACTATTGCTCACGACAGTAATATCACTGAAGCTCGGATACGGCGGCGGAATGGAAAGATCTACTTGTGTCCACGACCCACCTCCGGTGTCGGTCTTGAGAATGGTCGCTTGATCACCAACCACGAATCCGTCCGCCCCTTTAAACCAGATATCATGAAGGCTGGCCTTGACTGGATGGTCCACAGGGTTCCAGGACCTGCCGCCATCACCTGTGCGAAGAAGGAGTCCGTTCTGGCCTGCGGCCCACCCGTGAGTTGAATCAGTGAAGAGGATCGAAAACAGGGGAGGAACATTGCCGGCACGAAGCAGCTCCCAGCTCTCTCCTCCATTTGCCGTATAGAGCACAACACCGTAATCTCCCGCTATCCACCCATGCAATGGGTCGATGAAGAAGATACTGTATAGGTTAGGAGCAATTGCTCCGATTTCAAGGAGACTTCCCGGCAATACTGAGAGCCAGTCCAGATCAACCGGTCCCCAGCTGTTCCCGCCGTCGTCTGTTCTTAAGATGGTTCCTCCTGAGCCTGCGATGATCCCGCAGGTGCCGTCGGGAAAAAGAATATCCATAAAAGAAGCATCATTACTGATGAGCTGACGAACCCAGGTATTCCCTCCATCCTGAGAACGAAAAACGTGCCCCTTCTGGCCGACGATCCAGCCTTCCTTTTCCCCAAGCACTACAGCATTGAGCCCATAAAATGTACCCGAATTGATCTTCGCCCACGTCACGCCACCGTCAGCAGTCCGGATGATCAGCCCCTTGTTGCCTACTGCAATGCCGGTTTTCGCATCAACGAAGTCAGTGTCAAAAATGAAATCCCTCCGGGTAATAGTGTATGCCGGGTCAGAAGCACCATACGATTCCTTTATCAGAAAAGCGGCGAAAAGAACGGCTGCTGATATCAAAACCAATCTCAATATTCCGAACCCCTCTCTTGACACAATCTTGGATTGCACGTGCGTTCCTCCTGTATAAAATAATTTTGCACATACGAATGCTGCATTATCAGTCTCTCTGCAGATTATGCTGATGTTTCTTCCTTTAGAGTGCCAAGTATGAAACAGCTCCTCCACAGTAATTCTCCTGAAGCCGCCACCACAGCGTTACTCTCACGCATGCTTGAAAAGTTACTCCTTTGAAGAGCATCTCTCTTTCAAGGCACACGCGGTGAGGCGCTTTCATTGAGAATATTCCTATGGACGAATTCGATTTTGTATTTTAGGGGCTACACAAATCACCGAAAGGCAGGAAAAAGAAACGAGTTGTCTGAAGGGTTGAGGTATTCTTGCTGGATGTGGCCGGCATGGAATTGATCGGACTAAATGCCAATTCTCTCACCAAGGAATTCATACAAGCCTCCTCGAATAAAAAGTCTCCTCAATACATCTCTGGATCAATCTTAAAAAAGAAGAAAACAAATTTCAAGCGCTCAGGATGCCATTTTTATGCCTGCATTATGCCAGGAAAAAACTGGCAGAAAACGAGGAGCGAGGATGGATAACAGTAAGGCTAATTACGTCACGTGTGCTGTCCCTGGAATCTCTCTTGAATTACCTGCTATTCTTCAAACTCATAAGCACCACGATCCCAGGCAGCGCCTTGCGGCCGGCTAACAGAATTGATGCTGAAATCATATCCTGTCGGCAGCGAAGTACCGGAATTCACTGCCGGAGAAGTGCTGCTGAGCTGAAATCCATCAGTATTCGGACGACAATCTATCGCATATGTCCCTATAAAATAGGAAGGAGGCAAGCTGGTATCCTGGAAACCCGGATCAGATCCGGATCCCGTAGCTTCCCAGCTTGTAATGGTTGCCGTTGTATAGGTGTTGCCTCCATCTTGTACTACCGGAGAAGCATCACTATGATAGTAGGTGTTGTTGACATGGCTTGTTAATCGATTCCTCGTTTCACTATGAAAAGCAAACCTATTCGACAGCGGTGAAAGAATATTGTTCGTAAGCTCGAAGGGACTAAGGGTAGCGGAGGAAGCACTAACGACGATTTCGCCCGTACCGGAACTCCCGTTTTCGAAGCACGTATTATTGTAAATCCTTACTGCAACTGTCCCTCCCAACGTAGACTGGAGGTGTACTGCATCTGAGTTATTGTTCACGATCAAATTACCATAAATATCAATATAAGAGGTTGTGCTTGAATCATTAATACCTCGAACAACAATTCCTTTATTGAGATTATCATTAATAAGATTGTACCGAAGCCACATAAAATTCGGAGCCGTAGTATCCGCATCTGCTTCAACCACCAGAGCATGGCCAGCATCATCATCTCTCATACCATGAACAGCGTTATATTCAACCAAGACATTTTGCACATTGTTCTTGATCTTTATACCATTACCTCCAGTGGAAACACCGCATCCGACATTGGAAATTTCATTATCACCAATATACACTCCGCTTATGTATGACGCACCTCCGCGATACTCCTCATAAACAATAATCCCGTTGGAGGACATATCATAAATTTGGCAATGGTAAATAACGACATTCCCCACATTATTGCCGTTACCAGCGCCAATCACAATCCCCTGACCGCCATTAGCCACCGTAGAACTGTTATGAATGACAACATTTATAATGCATTTTGTCGCACCGACAAGATTGCTATCGCTTGGACGGTTAATCGCTATACCACTGCCATTGTAACCATTACAGTCAATCTCAAAATTCGCAAATATCGTTCCATGAACAGCATCATCCCACGCCATGCGCACCACCGGGTTATCACGCTGCGTTGCACCATTTAGGGTGTAAGAATTGAGATCACCTGAAAGCTGAAGTTTTGCGAGAGTTCCTGTACCCCACCATCCAGATCCATCATACACGACACCACCAGTAAGGTTAAGATACTCGTCGTATCCCGCTCCACCAGTCCAGGTGTCATCACCGTTAAAACAAACGATATCACCTGCTGCAAGTGAGCCCGATCCTGTATAGCCTACCATACCCGGACAGTGAGCCCATGCTGCAGCCGGACTTTTACCATCGTTAGAATCATTTCCAATACTCGAAGAAACAAAATATATTTCTGCTCCCGCTTCGCTCCCCACAAAGCAAATAAACAAAAAAACTGATATCAGTTCTACACATGACAACAGTTTGGTTCTCACGACGGCTCCTTTCTTTTTAAGACGCACAGACAAGGCGTTCCGGAAAACAGGGTCAACTATGCGTATATTGTTCTCCAGTTCGTCCCCGGACGATATAGGGTGAAGCGTGCATTGTGTAAAAAATCCCGTAGTATTTTACCGACCCAGTCTCCAAGACTTGTGTGATCATTCGCTGAGTTCTGGGGCTTGTTCATATCTTCTCCAGTGCCCTGATGTGCCATATGTCCGACCTGCCGGCCGCCCGATGCTCGACAGTGCGACCACGGAATGGCTGCATCCTGCCCTAATCCACCAAGGCCGCCATGATCTGCACTGCCCCACGAGGGATTCCCTGTTGCTTTCTTGCAGGCAGGATCTCTCCTTTGGAAAGAGGCGCGTCCGGTAGTATCTGGTTCAGAGGTTCGACAGGAGATGGACACAGCGGGGCAAAGTTCAAGAATATCTGGTTCAGATCTCTGCCAGCGTACATGACACGCGGGCAATACGTTCGAGCGTAAGCATCGAGCCCTTGTTCATGTGGGATGGCGCAGAGAAGGGTGTGAAGCGATGGGCTGCGTCTTCTTCAGGCAAAACAGCCCCTCCCGTGCCTGGCACGGATTCGCTACCACCTAATCACCTGAAAAACGGTGGGTTGGATGGCGTGACGATAGTACTGAGGTTGAGTAAATGTACAGGAAGAGCAAATCGGGGGAAGCGGGAATTCTTGCCGAGTGCTGCGATTGCACATGCTGCTCAGGCGCGAGTCTGCTTCACTGCCCGGATTTCATTCTCCGGCCTCGGGAGCAGGTCGGTCGGTACTTTTCTTGATAACGACCTTTTTGTCTTCTTTTTTCTTCTCCCACTGCAGCCGCAGTGCTTTCTCTTTTTCGCGCAGTTGCTCGCGTCTTCGTTTTCGCCGTCGATCCAGTTCTTTGTTGCGTTCTCGCTTTGGCATTGTATTCACCGAATAAATGTTAACTCAGGTACTCAAAAGCGCGTCTCCTGAGCAGGAGACAAGCCTGAAAATTGACATCCAGGCTTACTTTCTGCGCTGATGCCGTGTCCGGGCCAGGAGTTTTC
>Ga0116144_10001986_pt1 | contig 23080 bp, 21 predicted proteins | sample AD_UKC035_MetaG_FD_89746 | JGI IMG/M metagenome (GOLD analysis project Ga0116144, IMG submission 89746) | Active sludge microbial communities of municipal wastewater-treating anaerobic digesters from USA - AD_UKC035_MetaG | ecosystem: Engineered > Bioreactor > Anaerobic > Digestate | place: USA...
GGATTGAATCATGGCAGAACCAAAGTATTATACAAAAGAAGGTCTTGATAAGCTGCGGGCAGAGCTTGATCATCTGACAACAGTGGAACGGCCTTCTATCTCAAAACAGATTGCCGACGCGCGGGGCAAAGGAGATCTTTCGGAGAATCCCTAGTAAGAAGCAGCTAAGAACGCCCAGGGAATGCTTGAGATGAAAATAGCCAGGCTGCAGGAAGAGATAAGCAACGCCCGGATCATCGACGAGTCGAAAATGGATCTGAATAAGATTCTGATCCTGAGTACTGTTAAACTATCGAACCTGAAGAACGGGGCCGTTATGTCGTATACCATTGTGCCTGAATCGGAAGCAAATTTAAAAGCCGGAAAAATTTCCGTATCTTCGCCTATTGCCAAAGGGCTGCTCGGTAAAACTGTCGGTGACAAAGTGGAGATCGACGTGCCCGCCGGTAAACTGAACTTCGAGATCATCGAAATTTCACGTTCATAAACATTATACCATGCCCAGTATCTTTACCCGGATCGTCAACGGGGAGATTCCCTGCTACAAGGTAGCTGAAGACGATCATTTCCTGGCTTTCCTGGATATCAACCCCCTGGCCAAAGGGCATACGCTCGTTATACCCAAAAAAGAGGTCGATTATATCTTTGGGGTTGAAGATAATATGTATGCAGGCTTATTCCTATTTGCAAAAAGGGTAGCCCTTGCCGTGGAAAAAGTCGTACCCTGCAAACGAATGGGTATCGCCGTTTTAGGCCTTGAAGTGGCCCATGCCCATATTCATCTCGTTCCCATCAATACCGTGTACGATATCGATTTCAGTAAACCGAAGCTGGTGCTACAAAAAGAAGAGTTTCTTGAACTGGTTGAAAAAATCAGTGCGGAATTCTCCAAAGGCGCTCAATAGGGCCTGATATCTCGGCCTTCGATGTAATTGATGAACGCTTTGCACGCGGCTTTGTTTCCGCCCGGTGTAGGATAATTGCCGGTGAAGTACCAGTCGCCCGGATGGTCGGGACATGCAGCATGCAAATCTTCTATGTTCTGGTAAACGACCTGGATGACGGCCTTTGTTTCACCGGTCGTCAGCATAGCCGCAATTTTATCCGAGATCTGGGTTGCTGTGAACGGTTTGTATATCTCTTTTACGTGATTGAACGCCTGTTCTTTCGGTAACTTTAGCTGTGCCCTGCATTTTTTGTAAACATCGTTGATTACATTGCCCTGGTTAGTCTCTTTCAAAAGATGGATGGCAGCATGGAAGGCGATGAAATCGTGAAGTTTCGACATATCGATCCCGTAGCAGTCGGGGTATCGGATCTGCGGGGCGGAAGAAGCAATGATGATCTTTTTTGGCCCAAGCCGGTCAAGGATGCGGATGATGCTCTGCTTCAGTGTAGTACCGCGGACGATCGAATCGTCGACCACCACCAGGCTATCGACGCCTTTCCGGACCGATCCGTAAGTGATGTCATAGATGTGCCCGACCAGGTCGTCACGCTCTTTGTCCTGGGTGATGAAAGTCCTGAGCTTGGCATCTTTTACGGCCACCTGCTCGACGCGGGGCCTCAAAGCCAGTATCTTTTCCAGCGATTCCTCCGATAGGTCCTTTCCGAGTTGTATGATCTTCTCTTTTTTGGTGCGGGCGCAATAGGCATCAATCTCGTCCATCAGGCCTTTGAAAGCGACGGAGGCGGTATTGGGAATGAAGGAGAAGACGGTGTTCTCGAGGTCGTGGCCGATTGCGTCGAGGATGGCCGGGGCGAGGGCTTTGCCGAGGTTCTGCCGTTCGCGGTAGATTTCGACGTCGGTTCCGCGTGAGAAATATATCCGCTCGAAGGAGCAGGCTTTGCGTTCGAGCGGCTCCAGGATCTTCTTCTCCGAAACATGCCCGTCTTTTTTAATTATAAGGGCGTAGCCGGGTTTTATTTCCCTGACCGATTCGTAGGGCACATTAAAGGAGGTTTGAATGACGGGGCGCTCAGAGGCCACCACAACCACCTCGTCGTCTTTGTAGTAGTAAGCAGGACGGATACCTGACGGATCGCGCAGGGCAAACGCATCACCATGGCCGATAGCGCCGATAATGGCATAGCCGCCATCCCAGTCCTTACTCGACCGGGTCAGGATCGCCTGCAAATCGAGGTGCTTACCGATCAGTCCCGAGATTTCCCTCTTCTGATGGCCTGACGACTTGAATTCGCGGTACAGCCGTTCGTTCTCTTCGTCGAGGAAGTGTCCGATCTTTTCGAGCATGGTGATCGTGTCGGATGTTTCGATCGGATGCTGGCCCAGGTCGATGAGGCGTTCGAACAGCTCGTCGACGTTGGTGAGGTTGAAATTGCCGGCCAGGACAAGGTTTTTCGTCTCCCAGTTGTTGCTCCGCAGCACCGGGTGGAGCAGCTCGATGCCCTGTTTGCCGAAGGTGCTGTAACGGAGGTGTCCGAGGAACAGCTCGCCGGTGAATTCGGCGTGGTATTTTAGCCAGTGGGCATCGTTGAGCAGGCGGGAGTCGCGTTCGCCGATGGCGTTGATGCGTTTATAGACCGTTTCGAAGATATCCTGGATAGCGGAGCCGGAATTGGAGCGGACCCGTTCGATAAATTTATGGCCGGGGGCCAGGTCGAATTTTACGCAGGCTATTCCGGCGCCGTCCTGTCCGCGGTTATGTTGTTTCTGCATCATCAGGTGCAGTTTTTTCAGGCCGTAGAAAGAGGTGCCGTATTTGGCGAGGTAATGCTCAAACGGCTTGAGCAGCCGGATCATGGCAATGCCGCATTCGTGTTTGATAGGTTCGCTCATCGGGGTGCTGATAGCTTTGCAAAGGTAGCAGAATATTTGAATGGTGGGTAAGCGTTGTAAGGGTTGTAAGGGTGGATCCTTTTGCAAATTGGATCACTAATTTTTAACTTTACATCCTTAAATAAAACATCGTGAATAACCTGACTATTGCAGAAACAACCATTGCCCGGGAAACTAAAGCTCTCGATGCTTGGCACCAGGGTAATCCGTCTCCCTATAAATCATCCACAGCCCCGAACGGAAAAGTATATTCGCCATTTAGTTTCAATATTGATCCTATGGAGCGTCTCATACTGGTTAATTTTGAGAAGGATCCGGACGAGTTTTATACTGTTTTTGAATTTCAGCAGGCCTGCGATATAATGGGCAGGAAGCATTTATTGGTAATTGCTTACCGAAGGGATGACGCCACAGATGTTTATTATCAGGAAGGTTATCCCTTTGGATCACAAGATAGTGTTTTGAACAATGCCTGTTTCTTTATAAGACCTCTTGAGAATGCTAGATTTGAAGTAAATGCAGGTCTTATTGATGTTTATTTTGCTTTTGAAGATAAAATGGGCCGTGAAATAATCGTGCAAATAAAAGAAAGCAAATGTCGAAAGAAGAATCCTTTCTTTTTACTTGCACCGGTAGGAGCAAACTCTGAAAAACCAATGTCTTTGCCTGTTTATTCACTATATCAGATGTCATTTTTAAAACAAAAACATTCCGTCGTAGAAATAGAAATAGATAAAGTAAAACATAAACCTGATACTTTTCCCTTACCGGTAGATTGCGCAAAAAACTACTTCACTCGTTATTCTGCCGATACATTTAATGTTGACTGGAATAAGAATTTCACGGGTCAATTATCTCCTTTAATCCCTGACAAGGTTAATATAATAGAAGACAAGGGAATAGCCTATGAAATGGAAGAGACAGGCGGACATTATGAAATAAAGCGTATGAGCGCCAGGAACAGTAAACATCATATTACCATAGAGTTTAGTCCGGCTTTTCCTGATATTATTTGCCTCCGAGAAGGAACCGATATTGGAGGAAACTTTTCAATCATCACGGATAATACAACGGGCAGCATCGGTGGACATTACCGGATCAAAGACAAGAAAACGAAATTAACCTGCAAATTAATCCCGATGGAGGTTGGAAACCCAGGGAGAGCAGGTTGGTTTTGAAGATCTTATTCTCTGTTGTCAGGATATTCAGGGAATGGCCAATGAGCTATGTCTGGAATGCAAGGATCATATTGGATAATACAGGCCAGCCAATGATGCAATCGGGGTGGAAAAGGGTTTAAGCAAACTAATCCCTATATTTGTCTTGTAACAAAAACATCACTTATGAAAAAGCTGTATATCCTATTAATCGTTCTAATTATCACATCTCCAAATGATCTCTCCGCCCAGGTCGACAAATCCGACTGGGTTGGCACCGTGCCCGACGGCTGCACGTCGATCACCTGTGGCAAACGGGCTACCATTGACGGCTCAGTAATAACATCCCATACCGACGACAGCCACCGGACCCGCTCGTCGATCTTCATCCAGCCGGCGCTCGATCATCCGGAGGGTTCCCGGTGCGATATCACCCAACGGGTGCCGTGCGACACGTTCGCCATGCCGCTGTATGTTTACAAGAAGATAGGGACCATCCCGCAGGTGAAGCACACCTTTGCCTATGTCAACTCGGCTTACCCTTGCATTAATGAACACCAGCTCGCCATCGGCGAATCAACCTTCGGGGGAAGGGAGTCGATGCAATCGGGCAAAGGGCTGATCGATTGCACGATGCTATGCCAGCTGATGGTGGAGCGATGCACGACGGCCCGCGAAGCAATCGCCATGGCCGGCGAGCTGACGGCAAAATACGGCTATAACGATGCGGGCGAATGCCTGACCATCGCCGATAAAAAAGAGGTGTGGCACCTGGAGATCCTCGGCCCGGGAAAAGACAAGGTGGGATCGGTATGGGCCGCCCAGCGCGTACCCGACGACCATGTGTCGGTAAACGCCAACGCCAGCCGTATCCGGAAGATCAATCTCAAGGATAAAGACTATTTTATGGCTTCTGAAAACATCTTCCAGGTAGCCATCGATAGCGGATGGTGCACCTCGAAGGACGATTTCGAGTTCTGCTATGCTTACGCTCCCGAAAGCCGCACCACGCTGGCCTCACGGCGGCGCGAATGGCGTGTGCTCGACCTGGTGGCGCCGTCTCTGAAGCTCGATCCGAATGCAGAGAACTACCCTTTCTCCGTAAAACCCGACAGCCTGGTTACACTGCCGCAGCTCGTTTCCATTTTTAAGGATTACTACGAAGGGACGCCGTTCGATATGACGAAAGATATGACTGTAACCGGCGATGATGGAAAATCAATTATTTCGCCGCTGGCCAACCCGCATATGCCATACGACGCCAACAAACTCTTTAAAATCAACGGGGGATGGGGATGGCTTGGTGAACGGACCATCGCCCGCTGGTACACGATGTATGCCACGATCATCCAATGCCGCGAATGGTTGCCCGACCCGGTGGGAGGGGTGGTGTGGCTGGCTATGGACAATGTGGCCACATCGGTCTATATCCCGGTCTACTGCGGCGTGACCGACCTGCCGGAACCCTACAAGGTCGACGGGAGGATCGAGGGCTTCAGCAACAAGTCGGCCTGGTGGGCCTTCAATCGATTAGGCACGCTGACGGCTCAGCGCTGGGGCGATATGCGCCACGATGTCGACGCCATCTGGAACCCGATCCAGCAGGAGCTGTTCGACCGGCAAAAATCGGTCGAATTACAGGCGGTGCAAATGCTTAAGGAAGATCCCGGGAAGGCTAAGGCTTTCCTGACCTCCTATACCGGCATGTGGGGAAGCTATGTGGTCGACAAAGCGTGGAAACTGGGCGATTACCTCTGGACGAAATATGATGAGAAATTCTGAGGTCATAAGCTCGCTTCGCTCGCGACATTGGCATGCTGCGCATGCGTCATAAGCTCGCTTCGCTCGCGTCATAATGTTGGTAATAAGTTTATTTTTGAATTTTGAACTTTGAACTTTGAACTTTGAACTATGAAAATGAGGTTTCCGCATACCTATGTGATCATTTTCAGCCTGATAATCCTGGCTGCCATTTTAACCTGGATCTTTCCGGGCGGGGATTATGTCGAGCAGGTCAAAACCGTTGATGGCAAGGAGGTTAAAGAGCTGGTCTTTATCGAGCAGGATAATGCACCGCAGACCTGGCAGGTTTTTGGCACGATGTTCAAGGGTTTTGTGAGGCAGGCCGGTATTATTGTTTTAATACTGATGATCGGCGGTGCGTTCTGGATCATGAACACTACTAAAGCGCTCGATATGGGCATTCTGTCTTTCATTCATTTCACCCGCAGTCTTGAGAAATTCAGGTTCTTCAAGCTGATCGGCGTCGATAATGTCGTGATTGTGCTGATCATGCTTATGTTCAGCTTATTCGGCGCAATTTTCGGCATGAGTGAAGAGTCGATCGCATTTGTGATCATCCTGGTGCCACTGGCTATTTCGATGGGATATGATTCGATAGTAGGCGTAGCCATGTGTTACCTGGCGGCCCATATCGGTTTTGCTGCTGCGATGCTGAATCCGTTCACTATCGGGATAGCACAGGGGATTGCCGGGTTACCATTGTTTTCAGGGCTGGAATACCGCTTTTTCTGCTTTATCATAATTAATATCATAGGAATTGGTTTTGTCCTCTGGTATGCCCGCAGGATCAAAAAGAACCCGCAAAGATCGCCGGTTCACGATATCGATGTTTACTGGCGTGACAAAGCTGCCGGAACCACAGAGCGGATGGAGCACCATACGCCTGTATCTGCCTGGGTATCCTTCGCATTAACGCTTGCGGTGCTCATTGCTTTCTCTGTTTATTATCCGATGACTGAAATAAAGATCGGCAATTCGGCGGCAATGATCATTCCGGCGATACCGGTTGCAACGGTACTTTTTGCTTTTCTCGGGCTGATTTCTTTACAAAAAACGGTCCATTATTTCATCCTGACCCTGCTGTTGTTCACCATTGTTTTCCTTGTAATAGGGGTGATGGGCTATTCGTGGTATATCATGGAAATCGCAGCGTTGTTCTTTGCCATGGGGATTGCCTCCGGGGTAGCCATGGGATACGGCGGCAACACCCAGGTGAAGCTTTTCCTGGATGGCGTCAGGGACATTGTTTCAGCCGCACTTGTAGTAGGGCTTGCAGGCGGCATCATCGTGGTACTGGAAGACGGAAAGGTAATCGACACGATATTGCACCGGCTGGCTTCATCGCTTCACCAGGCGGGCCAGATTCAAGCCGTAGGGACGATGTACGTGATCCAGACGATCATCAACCTTGTAATTCCTTCCGGTTCTGCCAAAGCGGCCCTTACAATGCCGATCATGGCGCCGTTTTCCGACCTTATTAACCTGTCGAGGCAGGCGACGGTCATGGCTTTCCAGTTTGGCGACGGCTTCACCAACATGATCACGCCAACATCCGGTGTTTTGATCGGAGCGCTCGGAGTGGCCAGGATCCCTTACGACAGGTGGTTCCGCTGGGTCTGGCCGATTATCCTTATCTTTTTCATCCTTGGATTCTTACTGCTGATCCCAACGGTGACGATGGAGCTGAACGGGTTTTAGTTGCCGGCTGCCACTACGTTCCACATCTTGAAGAGGTGGATAACCTTTTCCCGGTCATAGGCTTTGTCCTGCTCCAGGTACCAGCTATCCTGCGTATGAATGCGTTCACCCTTCCGGTTGAGAAAAACCAGCACGGGAAACCCGAAACGCTGCGGATTGCCAAGCGTCTTGAGCAATTCATAATCCCGTTTGTCTTTTTCTTTGGGCACATTCACCATCACCCGGATGTAATCGGCTTTGAGCAGCGAGTCGATCTGGGGATCGGATGATTCCAGGTGGTGCAGCCTGACGCACCAGGGGCACCAGTTGCCGCCGATCTGAAGAAGCACATGCTTGTTTCCGGCATCGGCCTGCCTGACGGCATTTGCGATATCTTCGCGGGCATTGGCATCGGGGTCGTATATATTAATTTCTTCCACCTGGGAGAAGATTCTAACAGAGATAAAGATAAGACTGATCAGCAAGAGGGCCTTTTTCATGTTTGTAAGATATTTGTTGTATCGCAAAGTTTCGCAAAGGTAGCGCAAAGTTTCGCAAAGGCGAAAAACATTCCGCATTGCGCATTCGGCATTTTGCATTTGATTTTTCAATTTTCAATTTTACCTGACCACCTGACCACCTACAACTTCACGATCTTCCCTGCCGCTCCCTGCCCTTCACCCTTCGTTCTGAGCTGATAGAAATACACTCCTGCCGGCAGACCCGATGCATCCCACCTTACTCCCTTACTACCGTACCACCTGCCATCCATCACAGTCGCCACTTCCTGCCCCTGCAAATCATAAATCTTCAATGAGATCCATCGACAATCGAAATTCGACAATCGAAATTCGACAATCCCTGTGGTTGGGTTGGGGTAAGCGCTAACCGGCGAATGACCGCCGGCGGCTGATGGTTCCGTTATCCCGACAGTCCCACCGTTATTGATGTGAAAGATGGTTTTGTTTCCTCCGACTACCCAGCCATTGTCAATATCCGTAAAGAATATACCCCCGAAAGACCAATTGTAGTTTACAAACATATGTTGCCAGGTGATACCTCCATCAATTGTATACAATATATCACCCTCGTCCCTCGCAATCCAGCCATGGCTATTATCTGTAAAAAACAATTGTTTTTTCATGGATCCGAACCCGGGGAACTGTTCTTCCCAGGTCGTTCCTCCGTCGGTTGTGCGCATGATTACGTCCCGGTATGGGTAACGTGTAGCACTGTCTCCGATGGCCCAGCCATGGTTAATGTCGGTGAAAAAAATATTCCTGAGATAGTGAGAGCCGTTCCAAACCTCAGTCCAACTTTTTCCTCCGTTTATCGAACGTAAAATGATCTTGTGACCTGAAATAAAGCCTGTTTCATCATCTGTAAAGCAAATTGAAGATAAAGCATGAGAAATCATAGCGGATTGATCAATCCAGTTTTCGCCACCATCTTCAGTATAAAAGAATAATGAGTTATTCATTGGCGGATAATAATTGTTCCCGGAACCAACCGCCCATCCATGCATAGCATCCTTAAAAAAGACATCCGAAAAATCCCCATCATTGATGTTCTCGGAAAATTGTTTATCCCATTGATCTCCTCCTGAGTTGGTATGATAAATTGCCGTTGTATACTCCTGAAGCGATCTTCCGCCGACAATCCAGCCTTCAAGCGGGTTTATAAAGAAAACGCTGTTGAGCATATGCTCGAGGGCTGGTTGAGGTGTCCATGAATTTCCCCCGTCCGTGGTATGGAGGATGCCCGATTCATAAGGATAGAATCCGGCTCCCACTGCCCATCCCTTCTGATCATCAACAAAGAAAACATCCTCAAAATGGCAATCACCGGTAAATCCGGTGTTACTTTTTGACCAGTGTATTCCTCCGTCATTTGAATGAAGAATTATACCCAGGCTTCCCACCATCCATCCTGTATCTTCATTAATAAAATACACAGAATTAAAAGCCCGGTGATTATAATCATGAGTGATGTCACCCGGATTCCATGTTGTCCCTCCATCTGAAGTGTAAAAGAAAATACCCCATGCAGATGGGATTGACGCACTGGAACCTGCAATCCAGCCGTGCTCGGCGTCAATGAATTCGATATCATAAAATTCTCCATAGAAAACATCATCCAGCAGAAATAGCCATGATAGTCCACCATCCGTAGTTTTTGCAAGTCTGGTTTCATAATCTATATCCCTTAAAGAGGCGTAACCAACCAATGTGTCAGCGAAACAGATATCGAATATTTGATCTTCAAAAGGGGGATCAAGCTCTATCCATGAAAGGCCGCCGTCGCAGGTGCGAACAATCGCTGGAAAACCTGTATTATCTTTGCCAGCTGCCCATCCGTGCATTTCATCTGCAAATGAAAGACTGTTGAACTCCAATAAGGGGTTATCGTATGCAATAGACCACGATCCGCCAAAATCATCTGATTTCATGATCGTACCGTTAGTGCAAGACAGCCAGGAGATGCAGTTATTAATGATGTATATATCCGTGATATCTGCAGAAAAGCCTGTTTCCACTCTGTTCCAGTTCGAACCTCCTTCATCACTGACGAGAATTATGCCGGAATCGCCTGCTATAAGGCCGTTATTCAGATCAAAGAATTTTACGCAGGAAAAATTCAGATGAGTCTGGAAATTTAAGAGGTCATAAGTTTGCCCGCCATCCGTGGATTTCATGATGGTGCCGGCTTCGCCGACAACCCAGCCTGTTTCCGGATCGATGAAAAATACGTCGTTAAGCGTATTTACCTGTGGCAGCGGATTCTGGCAGGTCCATTGGGAACACGCCCAATCTGTGGCCGAAAGATGAAATAGAATGATCAGGATCGGAGTAATTGTTTTCATTGCTGACTCCTAAAGATTAGAATTCCCTGTAAATTTAATAAATAGGCATTTCTACTGCAATCTATTTTTCTAAAATGGTCTTCATATCAGTCAATAAGAGTAATACTTTATTCAATTTTTAAGGTAATTTTATTCCATGACAACATTCTATCCATCGCCGATAGGCATGATCCGGCTTGAGATTTCCGGGAGGGGGCTGGCGGGCCTGGAATTCAGTGATTTAAGTGAGACTCCATCTCGTTGCATCAAAACTCCATCTCACTCAACCGAGACGCCATCTCACTCAAACCAGATGGAGTCTCGAATCATCCGCCAGCTCGACGAATATTTCTCCCGCAAGCGCAAAGTGTTCGACCTGGAACTCGACCTGCAGGGGACTGACTTCCAGAAGCAGGTATGGATGGAATTGCTGAAGATTCCCTATGGAAGAACGATAACCTACAAAGAACTCTCGATCAGGCTGGGCAATCCCGGCGTTATCCGCGCCGCAGGGGCAGCCAACGGCGCCAACCTGGTCAGCATCATCGTTCCCTGCCACCGGGTGATCGGTTCCGATGGATCGTTGACAGGCTATGCCGGGGGATTGTGGAGGAAAAAATGGCTTCTTGATTTCGAATCCGATGAAAAATTTTTGTTCTAAATGTTCATTAGGCTATTAATAGAACACAGATGACACAGATATAACGGATTTACACGGATTCTTAAAGTCCTACAGTCTTGCCGTCCTACAGTCTTACAGTCCTTTCGTCCTTCAGTCCTACGGTCCTACCGTCCTACAGTCCTAACTCCTCCAGCTTGCTTTTCTCCAGGATTCTGCCTATCGGATAAACATTCCATTTCCTGTCGAGATAGGGAGAGCGGAAATAGAACCACTCCAGCTGCGACCATTGGCTCTGGGAGGCTTCGGGGTTCTCAGCCTTCCATTTATTGAATTCTTCCTTCAACGCAGGATTCTCCGCGATCATCTTCCGTGCATATTCCTCCATCACATAGGTCTCGAAATATTCTTTCAATTCAAAAATCCCGTTAAGGAAACCCCACTGGAGAAAGGAGTCGGGCGAGCCGGGCTCGAGCATATGGACAATGGCTCTCACAGCTACCTGGTCTGTCGGGATAACCACCGAGCCGGCCGGGAATTGCCGCACTTCATTGAAAGCTTCGAAGGTGGGCGTCACCTGGATCCGCCCTTCGAATGAGGTCTTACTGAAATCGGTCTTTGTAAATCGATAACTTTCAATTTTGATATCTGCAGGTTTCTCCAGGCGGTAATACTGCACTCCATGCAGTTCCAGACGGTCGATAATCTCATTCCATTCGGGCGGAATGATGTAAGCCTCAGGAATTAAGACCGTAGCTGCCGGGATCTGCTGATGGAACAGGGGCACCTTGAAAGTTACCGGTTTGTCGGGATGATATCGGAACCAGTCACCGCCGGTCAGGTCGCTTTTCTCAACATCGTATTCCACCCCTTTAAAATCGACAAAGATGCTGTCGGGGCCTGCTTTGTAGCTTAAAGCGAAAGGCCTGGCGCGAAAAGCGTCAGATACAGCATATTTATCTGCAGCGGCATTCAGGATTTTGATCTTAAACGCGTTTTTATCAAGATAATCCGTCAGAAATTTCAATAATTCGTAAGTGCTGCTTACCCGTGTTTTATAATTCTTAAGAGAATGATTCTCCACCAGCAGGCAGATCCGGTTCCGGGTTGCCATGTAGCCGGTTGAATAGCGCGGACCTGCGGCTCCGCTCCTCAGCCCGCTTCGGGGATCGTGCCAGCGGCGGAACATCACGTAAGGGCCGGCAGGATAGCCGGCTTTTTCCATATGCGACTCCATCTCCGGAATAAAGTATCCGTTGGTCCAGGCTGTCAAACCTTCATCCATATTCCCGTGGGTTTCCAACCCATAGGTCATCACATACTGATAATCAGCGCCATCTGTAACATGGATGTCGGCAACAAAGCCCGGTTTCCATTGCTGGTAAAGCCTGAGCCAGGCCTGCATCTCGGGAGCGTCAGCTTTAAGAAAATCGCGGTTCAGGTTGAGGTTCTGGGCTGTTGTGCGCCATCCCATCTGCTCCGGGCCATCCTGGTTGATCCGGCTGTAAGGTCCGAAACGCTCATGGCCGTCGACATTCATGACGGGGATAAAAAGAAACGTGAGGTTTTCAGGTAATTTGCCGAGCTTTTTCAGTATGACAAGGTCGCGGAAGAACATGAACCCGGCGTCTTTGCCATCGATTTCTCCCGGGTGGATCCCGGCCTGGATCAAAACAACGAGTTTGCCGGCATTATTGACCGAGGCCGGGTCATTCAGCCCGTCACTGTCGATGATCAGCAGCGGGAGGTCTCTTCCCTGGGGTGAGCTTCCGAATGTTGTATAATAAATAGACTCCGAGGCTTCGTCGAGCAATTTGCAGTAAGCCACGGTTTCGTCATACGACGGTGTGGCTTTGAAACCCGATTTCTCGTAGAAGGTGACCAGTTTATCTCCCTGGGAATAAGCAGATAACGTAATAAAGAAAACAAGGAGTTGGAGAAATTTTTTTTTCATTCAGGTATAAATTATGTTTTATCATGTCAAGGTACACGAAGAATCATTAAACGATATCTCCACCGCAAAACTTATCTCCGAAGCAAATTCCCATCTTTCTCCCTTTCCCGATAAGGGAAAAATCAGCTGGGACGAGCCGTGTTTTGGATCCGGCATCTTTCAGGGGCACAGCAGTCATTTCTTCTCCTTTTTTTGCCACCATCATTCCGAACTTTCCTTTCGCGATCAGTTCGACGGCATGTGCCCCGAAACGTGTTGCCAGGATGCGGTCGTTGGGGGAGGGGCTTCCGCCGCGCTGGATATAACCGAGAATGGTCTCCCGGGTTTCCAACCCTGTTATTTTTTCAATCTGCCGGGCAATATAAGTGGCCGCTTTTTCCTTTTTCGGTTTGACGATCCCTTCGGCCACCACAACAATAGAATAAGGTTTTTTTGCCTTAGCCCGCCTGATCAGATAATCGGCCACAATATCCATATCGTAGCGGATCTCAGGCAGGAGGATCACGTCGCCTCCGCCGGCTATGCCCGCGAATAAGGTCAGCCAGCCTGCGTTGTGGCCCATCAGTTCGATCACCATGATACGCTTGTGGCTGTTGGCCGTGGTATGCAGGCGGTCGATGGCGTCGGTGGCGATGCCCAGGGCCGAATCGAAACCGAACGTGATGTCGGTACCCCAGACATCATTGTCGATGGTTTTGGGCAGTCCGATCACGTTCAACCCTTCCTCGACCAGCCTGCTTGCCGTTTTTTGCGTTCCGTTTCCACCGATACAAACGAGGGCATCCAGCCCGAGTTCTTTATAATGCCTTTTGATCAGTTTCGGTTTATTCACCGGGTCTTGTCCGCCTTCCTTATCCTTCTTAAACGGCTTTTCCCGGGAAGTCCCAAGAATAGTACCGCCCAGGGTCAGGATGCCGGAGAGCTTTTCCTCGGTAAGGATCTCATACTCTTCATTGATCAGGCCGAGAAAACCGGAAGAGATGCCGATGACCTCCATCCCGTATTCGACAATTGCGGTTTTTCCGACGCCGCGGATGGCGGCATTGATCCCGGGGCAATCGCCGCCGGAGCTGAGGATGCCGATTCTGAGGGATTTCTTTTTAGGTGACATAGTGATGTTTATATTGCATTTTATTGGCAGTAATCATCCAAAATCCTGCCTGCTTCCTGGTCTCCCAGGTCACGGGCTTTGAGCCACATTTGGCAAGCCTTCTCGGTTTGCTGTAATCTTGCATACGCAATCCCAAGGTTGAAAAGTGCATCTACATAATCGGATTTCATCCGAAGGGCTTCCTCAAAATATTTACAAGCTATCTCTAACTTGTTTTCCTCCATTTTTAAAACACCCAAATCGTATCTTATCAACGCATAATCAGGCTCTTCCTGTGTATAAATTCCAAAGTTCCATTCTATTCTTTTTACTTTGCTGGCTTTATCGACCCTCACCTGTCTCTCGTTCTCATCATATTGCTTGGTCTTAAAGGAGAGGGTTATTGATAGCCAGGAAGATACTTTCATACCTTGATGCAAAGCGGGTTTGTAGAGTCCGGACAGCAACCTGATTACACGGATTGCTTCATTACTGAAAAACCCGGAAAATGATTCGTTTCCAAAACCTTCCCTCGCATAAAGCGCCGGACCCAGATCGATATTTTCAATCTTCACCGTTATTTCTCCAATATTACCCAATGTATCAACAATATAAAGCAGTTCGACATCTCCATTAATTCCATAGTACCTCGCTTTATAAGGGACAATTAAATTATTAGCGATGAAACTGTTTAATTCTTCAGCTCCGTATTTAAATTCTGCATTGATTTCAGGATTGAGGCAAATACCCGGGTTCAAATTCTGAGCGCAGGTCATTTGTTCTCCGATAATTGTCAGTAAGAATATAATTAAATATTTCAGGCCAAGCTGGAAAGATAAGATTTCTCTGACGCCTTTGTTCTTTGACGACATAAACTGCATTTTTCAAATTTACACAGATTATATCGCAAATATATGTAGAACTAACCAAAATGTAAAAAAGCGGCGTACATGGAGTACAGGGATTCGTTAACGGACGACCCTGGTCACTGCCGACCTTCCATTTCGATCCGTATATTTCACCAGGTATATGCCTTCTGTTAGATCACCTGCGGGGATAACAACCTTGTTTCCTGATCCTTTTGTTTGATATAAAATCCTTCCTGACAAATCTGTCAGCTTTGTTTCACTGAGTTCTTGTTCAGATTCGATGTAAATGAAATCTTTAGCAGGATTAGGATACACATGAGCCCGGACGAGGGTTTCATCTATTGTCTCAATTCCGGTTAAAGCGGCATGAAGCACATAACAGTATTGAACGGTAATGGAAGATCCTGAATGGTAGAACTGGATTCTCATTATGGGTAAGGATTCATTCTCCCGAACCCACATAAAGTCGGAGTAACCCGAATTGGAGGGGCCACCGTAGCTTGAATAAAGGGCAACATTCGGAACATTAATATTGCCCGGCAGGACCAGGGTGCCGTAAGCATTGTACCGGGCTTCGAAAGTCCATAGCGCGGAAGAATTCAGATAGGATTGGAAGCCTGAATACATATAACCTGAGGCAGTGTAATTTCCCGGATAAACGATAGTGGGAGGGTTTGGCTCAAATTTCGAAGGCGCCCAAACGGCATTGCCCATGTACAGGAGCGAATCGCCGTTTTTCCTGTAATATTGCTCCGTCCCGCTGTATTCTTTCCATACAAAATTACATCCCGGAAAAGAATTCGGCCAGTCCGAATTTTCATAAGCAATAATCGTATCTGTGTAAGGATTCTCTTCCAGCTGAAGAAATGACAGGTCCCAGACGAGATTGGCCCCGGCAGTTTCAATACTGTTGTAATCAATGCTTCCGCCCGGAGCCAGTTTCTTGTATGTATAACTGTCGCCGGGCTGAAAATCGTAAAGTTTGTTAATGACAGGCTGTGCAAATGCGGCAGCCGACAAAAGAACGGCAAAGAAAAGCATAGATGTCTTTTTCATAATTTGATCTGATTAATTAGGTTATTTTTCGCAAAAATAGTCAATTTAGAAACGATCTAAATAAAAATTAATTTAATACTGTTATGTTTCTTGAAGAAGCATTTATTTATAACTTGTGCCATTATTATCCAAAACAAAATCAACATCTTACCATGAAAAGATTAGCTATTCTGGTTTCTTATGTGATGGTGCTTTGTACCGGGGCCATGGCACAATCAAACCATACTCACGGGCATATGTTATCTGTAAACCATCTGCAAATCAAGGAATCATTGAATTATGGCCTCGTATTCAAAGGCCCGGGATTGGGTTACAAGTATTCATCCCTGTGGGAAAATAAGCGCAGGATAATGGAATATACGGGCGCGTTGTCACTGAATGTACCGCTCACTCGTGGCATTATTTCCGGATCGGTCAATCTGGTGCCTGCCCGGTTCGATTATCGCATTAAATTCGATCCGGAAGGCAAGGTCTCCTTTGGGCCTTATGTTATTCTTGATTATAACATGATGATCTACCCCGATCTGCAGAGCGGTTACACATTCTGGCTGACCAACTACAGCCTGGGAGGCGTCTTGTCGGGATGGTTTACGTCGAAAGAAAACCGTTTCGATCTTTGCCTGCATTTTACCGTTATGGGATTTACCTCAAGGACAGAACCCTATGATGATCCCTATTTTTTTAGCGGTTCTTTCGGTGATCTGATCGGTGACCTGCGCTCGGATCTGACGTTCAATCCCGGACGATACACCGTCAATGAGATCGAACTGAAGTGGACTCCGAATCCTTCGTCAAGGCTGGCCTACGGGTATTCATTCCGGTATCATGGGTATTTTCAGGAACCGGAGTTGAACATGATCAACCATTCTGTAATAATTCATTTTCTTCCGAAAAAAGATAAATAAGATGAAAAAGATCTGTACTTTATTATGTTTTGTTATCATTATTCTGGCGGTTCCGGGATGTTTGCTGGAAGATGAGCTGAAGCAATCGTACACCGGATTTGTCCCGCTGGAGATCGGCGATGGATGGGCTATTTCATCTCCGGTAACGGAGAATATCGATTCAGCGGCACTGGAGAATATTTATAAAGAGGTCTATGCCGATGATAATTTGTGGATGACGAAAAGTATGCTGGTTTTCCGTAACGGCAAACTGGTTTCGGAGAGCTACCTGAAGGATGATGCCGACCGGACCCGGATCGACGCGGTATGGTCATGCACTAAGCAGGTGAATGCCATCATTACAGGTATTGCCATCCGGGAAGGCCTTATCACCGGCGTCGGCGCAACCATTGAGGATTACCTGCCGGAATACGCCTCAAAATATCCGGACAAGGCCGGTATCACGCTGGAAAACCTGCTGATGATGGCCGGCGGCATTAGTTTTGACAATGGTTACCAGTCGGATGTGTTCAGGACACATTCCACGAAAAACAGCCTCGATTTTGTTCTTTCCATGGATTTGAATTTTGAACCCGGCGATGGCTTCTGGTACAATGATGGCGAACCGCAGGTCGTCTCAGGCATGGTTCAGGCCGCAACTGGCAAACCGATGGATGAATACGCAAAAGAGGTGTTTTTTGACAGAATAGGGATGACCAATTACGAATGGGTCAGGTATTCAGATGGTGTCACCCTGGGTGGTTTCGGGATCATGACCTCGCCGAGGGAGCTGGCAAAAATAGCCCAGTGTGTGCTCGACAGCGGGAAGGCCGGCGGACAGCAGGTGATCCCGCTTGACTGGATTATGGAAATGACCTCGCCGAAAGTGACCGTGGATGAGCTCCATTCGTTCGGTTATTACTGGTGGGGCATTCCCGGTAAGGGTTACCTGCATATGTGGGGTCACGGCGGGCAGTACGCATTCATCATACCGGAGAAAAAATTAGTAGTCGTCATAACGTCTCTTTCCCAGGTTGACGATGACGTCAATATCCCGATTGAGCGGATCGTTGATATTGTCGACAGGATAGTGGCAGCATCGCATTGAAAAAGGGTTGCTGCCCCGGTAAGATCAAAATCTTATCCCGATGGAAAGCACAGAGAATTCCAGGCTCATCGCCTTTGCAGGTCCAACGCCATAACCAAATTCCAAAGCTGAGACATATCCTCTTCCGGTTCTGAATTTTAACGGTGTTACCCTGACGCCTGCCGCCCAGGCTGGTAAAGGAGGTCTGTCTCCATTTTCTGCAAGTATCTCTGTTCGCTGACCCCATAACAGGTTGCAGGTCGCATAGATCGCCGGTGCCCACTTCCCCTTTTTCTCATAACCTGCAGCAATTCTGGTTGTTATCGCATTCCCGTTGCCCCACAGAATATTGGCGTCAACCTGGCCGGCAATCTGGGATTTATGGAGAAAATGGGCCCCGATTCCCAGCCCGAGACCTTCGCTGGTGATATTATCTGAAGAGTAATACATCCCGGTCTGGTGAAGGAAAATGCTGATCCCGGGTCTGTCCTGAGAATGGGCAGAAAATATGCTTGTTGCGATAATAATGGTAATGAATAAAATCTTTTTCATAGCTGTACCTCCGCTAGTAAGGCAATGGCTGCCATCAGAACTTTTGTGTTACCGGTCAGAAAATCTGCATCAATGGTTTCAGGAAGGTCGGAAGCCAGATGGTAGTTAGGATTCCTGAAATTGGCTCCATCTGTAAAGAAGACGGCAGGGATTCCTTTGTACCACATCAATCCGTGGTCACTCCGCATCAGGGCCTGCGACAGGAAATAAGCTCCATCGCCCGGGGCCAGGACTCCCAATGCCTTTGACAAACTTTGGCTATTCGCCATATCCGTGATTTGCCTGGTAATTTCTTCAGAATCCCTGTTGCCGATAACCATCAGATAATCACCCACATCAGGCAGACGGATTCCCATAACACTCTTCTGGCTTCCCGGTTCAAAAGAACGATAACCGATCAAATCCATGACAATGGCTGTTTTCACATCGCCGGCCAGTCCACCTTCAACATACCGAGTACTGCCAATCGAACCCAGTTCTTCGAGGTCAAATGCTATGAACCGGATCGTGTGGCTGAAACTGAAATTCCGGGCAATTCTCGCAGCTTCGAGCATCGCAGCGACCGCTGAAGTGTTGTCATCAGCCCCTCCGTAGAAGGCATCAAGATGGCTCCCCACCAGGATAACTTCCTCCGCATCTGATGTCCCCGGCCATTCGGCAAAAACATTGTAGGTGATGTATGCACCTTCGCCCAGCACGGCGGTATCGGGAATATAACCCATCTTCCGGAATTCTTCGCTGATATAACCCACAGCGGCATTCCGCGTCAGGTGATCGGTCGGGAACAAGTCGCCGGGCGGGCATTCGCTGTTGTCGATCGGGATGTCGTTCAGATGTATATCGACGAGTTCTGCAACGCTGTTCATCAGGTTTTCTCCGTTCACCTGTTGTGCCACAACCGTAGCCTCTTCAAATCCTGATCTGTCACCCTCTTTTTCACCGCAGGCCACTAACAGTGCCAGGAAAGTGACGATGGTTAAGTTCAATAATCTATTCATTTTCATCACAATAAAATTAATCCCTAGAATTTCATTCCGGCTGAGATTAAGGTCACCTGAGCGCGCAGGGTTCGGCCAATCCGTGTAAAATGGGTGCCGAAATCAATTTCCGCAATGCTGAGATTCCAGTTTTTACTGATCCTGAACGACAGGGGAGCGGTGTGGATGGCCAGGTAGCCTGCATCGATACCGGTCTGCATAGCTTCCCGGGTTTCCCGAAGAAGAAAGGCCCCATCTTCAAACTTTGCCCTGCCTGTAACTCCCAGTTCCAAACCGATTTGCGGACGCCAGGAACCGACCTCCTCCTGAAGCAAGATCCGGCCAAAAACTTCGGGCAGTAAAGGATCTAATCCAACTCTGAGCCCGGCCTGCCATCTTAAAGGATCGCTGATTTCTCTCCCGATGGAAGCTTCGATACCGGAAGCATTCTGCAGATTGTAAGCCGACTGGTAGAAGAGCATGCTATAGCCGGCCGTAACCTCAAAGCTTTTTTTATCCTGTTTTTCCTGTGCGAACAAAGGCAGGAAAAAAAGCAATGCTACGAGTGAAGAAATTATCTTTTTCATATTAACTTTTAATGATCCGGGAATGATAACCAATGCCAATGAAATTCTCAACGGGTGAGGGCATTATGTTGTTATTTTTTTTGGTTATGGATATCGAGTAAAGATTTTCCCGAATCAAGGATCAGCCCTACCGACCAGCGGATGATCACAAGTGAGCTGAGAATGGCCGCCATCGCATCTATAATCGGGATGTTCCAGATAAGCGCCGCTGTCAGACCCAGTATAGCTGAAACACTCGTAAGGGCATCAGCCAGCACATGCAGGTAAGCAGCCCGGATGTTGTGATCCGACTGGCTTTTGTCGTGATGCAGGATGAATGCGCTTATAATATTGACGATCAGCCCGATACATGCTACAATGATAGCTTCCTTGTAATCTATCTGAAGGGGATTGACGCTTCTTTTTATGGCTTCTGAAAGGATAAAAAAGGCGAAGATGAGCAACATCAGGCCACTGCTATAACCTGAGAGCGACAGGACCTTATCCGGATTGCCTTTGAATCTGCCGCTGGCCTTCGATCGCCTGATAAAAACATAGGCTATCCAGCTCAGTCCGATGGCCAGCACATGCGATCCCATGTGGATGCCGTCGGCCAGTAAGGCCATCGATTTTGTCGTTAATCCGAAAAAAATCTCGACAATCATCGTGATGGCCGTTAAAAGCACGACAAACAGGGTTTTCCTCTCCAGTACATTCTTGTCCATGGCACCAGCAAATCAGGATTGCGACGGAAATTAGTGCCGGTAAAATTACAAAAGGATTCGGGATATTATCCTTAACGGATTCTATTAACCTCCGACAATTTTTCACTGAAAACCGGAGCATGCCCGTTTATCAAAGGCCTGACATACTTCGCCACATTGAAATCCACCGGATGACCGGATGGGTTTTCATATACCTGTGAAAACACCGACGGATTGTTTTTTTTCTGGTATCCTTTATTTAAAGTGAAATACAGGAGAGCTTCATAGAAGCCGATCTTAATGTTGGGATAAGACCGTTGAAGGATGGATTTGTTCGAATAGAAATGATATTTCATTTTGTTGTAGCCCTCCAACAATTCTTCCGGTGAAAGGTTTTCCGGACGGATGATGACTTTCGAAGCATCGAACCGGGTCCAGTCGTCGGTGAGAATCCGTCCTTCGTTTCGTAATTTGTTGAATACCGGTGTCCCGGGATAAGGGGTCATTACGCAGGCCTGGAAAAATGCGGCTTTTGAGCGGGTGAGGAAATCATGGGCAACATCAAACACATCCGGTGTGTCAGTATCGAGGCCGAAGATCAGCGATGCCATGGTCATGATCCCGTTGTCCTGAAGCTTTTTCACCGCGCTGACGTTTTCATCAATAGTTTTCAGCGTTTTCCGGTACTGGCTGATCCCCGAATCCGACATCGATTCGAACCCGATGAGCAAGGCCCTGCATCCCGATCTGTAAGCGAGATTCATAAGCTCCGGGTCATTGGCGACCTGTACCGATGCCTGGCCAACCCAGATCTTATTCAACGGGATCATCTCCCTGAACAGTTCCCGGGCATATTTTTTATCCCCGGTAATGTTGTCGTCGAGGAAGAACAGGTTCTTCTCACGGCATGATTCAATGTCAGCGATAATATCGGGTATGGGTTTATGCCGCTGGCGGGTGCCGAAAAACCGCGAAACCGAACAAAAGTCGCAGTTATAAGGGCAACCGCGGGTGGTCTCAATAGGGGCGATGGCGAATCTTCCCGATGAACATTTGATAAGATCCCTGCGGGGCCTTATATGTTTTTGTAGATCAGGAAGTTTGTCGAGTTTGTAGAACGATTTCAGCCGGTTGTGTTTAGCATCTTCCAGGACGATATCCCACAGCCCTTCTGCCTCGCCGATAACGACTGCGTTACCATACCTAATAGCCTCATCAGGCATCGATGTAGCATGGATCCCCCCGAAAACCACTGTTTTACCTCGTTTCCGGAATTCGTTGGCCACCTGGTACCCGCGGATGGCCGTCTGCGTCATGATCGAAATCCCGATAAGGTCGTAATCCCCGTCGAAATTGACCGTTTCTCCATACACTTCTTCCACAATTTCCACTTCATGGTCAGGGGGTGTCAGGGCTGCTATCAAAGAAAGTGTCAACTGGGGAATGTCCATCGAATTCGGACGTTGCTGATCAACCTGACAGGGTGCAATTAGTAATATTTTCATCGTGATAATTATGCTTTGCTTAAAAGCTGTCGCCTCATTTATCGCAGAGCATAGGAAATATTACCGGATCAAATGCAGTATGACTGTAATGTCGATATCCTCTGTAACTTTAAGGTAATGTAACGAATATAATAACGGGCTAAAAGTAAATAAATTATAAAAGCGGTGATTTAGAATAATGGATATACGAATTTTTTTAAAAGACGAAAATAAATACGCCTGCCGGCGTTGATATGATTTAATCCTGATAATTTTGCGGAACCTGTGAAAATGCGATTTTCCGCAAATGACTATTAAATTACGGACCAATAGATTTATAACCGAATGAAGAAAAAGATAAAGTTTTGCCTGGTTTACCGCGACATGTGGCAAAGCTCGGGAAAGTACCAGCCCCATGTCGGGCAGCTTAAGGCGGTAGCCCCTTTAATCATTGAAATGGAATGTTTCTCGCGGGTGGAAACCAACGGAGGCGCCTTCGAGCAGGTACAGTTGATGTATGGAGAAAATCCAAACGTCGCCGTCAGGGAATGGACCAAACCTTTCAATGAAGCGGGTATTCAGACGCAGATGCTGGAAAGGGCTTTGAATGGTATCAGGATGTATCCCGTTCCGAAGGATGTAAGGCGATTGATGTTCACAGTGAAGAAAGCACAGGGAGTCGATATTGCCCGGTCGTTTTGCGGATTGAACGATCACCGGAACCTTGAACTATCCATCAAATACGCGAAGGAGGCGGGGATGATCTCGCAGGCCGCCCTCTCCATCACTTTTTCCCCGGTTCATACGGTTAATTACTACATGGATGTGGTGAAAAAGATGGTTAAATACGGCGCTGAAGAGATCTGCCTGAAGGATATGGCCGGGATCGGACGGCCAGTGATGCTGGGCGAGCTGGTCAAAAAGATCAAAAAGAAGCACTCCCATATCAAGGTTCAATA
>Ga0116144_10001989_pt1 | contig 23064 bp, 19 predicted proteins | sample AD_UKC035_MetaG_FD_89746 | JGI IMG/M metagenome (GOLD analysis project Ga0116144, IMG submission 89746) | Active sludge microbial communities of municipal wastewater-treating anaerobic digesters from USA - AD_UKC035_MetaG | ecosystem: Engineered > Bioreactor > Anaerobic > Digestate | place: USA...
GCGCCGCTATGGCTGGCCGCGCTGATCTCTTCGGGTCTGGCGGCCGGTTCGCTCTGCCCCGGATTTCTGATCGCATAATCGAGAAGATTTTTGCGGCTGTCGAAAATATTGCGCTCCCTCGGGGCGCCCGGACCGCCAACGCAGCCCTGGGCGCAGAAGAGCGGCTCGATGAACAGATGTGAACCCTGTTTGCCGAGATTGGCGAGCAGAGTGCGGATCTCGTCGATGCCGCTGACCGCGATGATATCAGCTGCAAGACTGTCGGAACCGATGCGGGCAGTTCGAGTCAGACCGCCGGGTAACGGGAAAAGTCGCGCTTCGCCGCCCGGTTCTTCATCGAAATGGCTGTCTTCAAGACGATCGAACTGAATGTCTTCGCGTTCAAGCCACTCGTCCAGCTCTTTGAAGGTCAGAGCGCAGTCAACTTTCTGCATTCCGCTGCTGTTGTCGGCTTCGCTTTTCTTGGCGATGCAGGGGCCGATAAAGACAACGCCGGCATCGGGGCCGAGCTGCTCACGAATCATCGCAGCATGAGTGAGCATCGGTGAAGCGACCGGCAGCAGATTGTCAACCCGCTCTGGAACATACTTCTCGATAAACTCAACAACAGCCGGGCAGGCGGTGCAGATTGAGTCGGCATGTTTATGTTTTTTCAACAGGCTGGCGGCAGCGACATGGTAAGCGCCGGCAGCGGTTTCGGCAATATAGGCAAAGCCGAGCCGACGCAGGGCAGAAGGCAGGCGGCGTCGCTGCCACTCGCTGTAAAATGAGGCAAACGAAGGGGCGATACTGACGGCAATGCGCCGCGGCGAAGCGAGCAGTCTGACTGCTTTTTCGATATCATTGCGGAACTGCTTGGCGCCCTGCGGGCATTCTCTGATACAGGTGCCGCAGGCGATGCAGCGCTCAGGATCGACGCTGGCCTGGCCATTGACCATGCGAATGGCTTTGACCGGGCAGTGGCGCAGGCAGCGGTAGCAGTCGCGGCATTCGGCCTTGTTGGTAAATACTACCGGGTTTTCTGACTTTGTCTGGTTGCTCATGGGTGTTCCTGCAGCATCTTTTCGAGAAAGCGGCGGGCGACGGCCGGGTTGCTGATGACGCCGGGGCCGTTGATACAACCGCCTTCACATGACATGACTTCGACGAAGGTATCGGTTTTGACGATCTTGTCGATGGCTTTGAGTATGGCGAGTGATTTGCTGTCGAGCCCGTCGATGACTTTGTCGGTAACATTGTGACCAGCGGCTGATGCGGCATTTTTGATGGCAGTGCTGACGCCACCGGATACTGCGAATTTGCGGCCGACACTGGTAGCTTCGAGATCGGCGCGGTTCTCTTCGCATTCGGCTACATCAACGCTGGCGGCGATGAATATAGAACCGAGTTCTTCGTAGGTCAGTGTATTTTCGATATGAGGTGAGGCTTTGGCTTCAGCACGTTTGGCGATACAGGGACCGACGAAGACGCGTCGCGCGCCCGGCCATTGCTGGCCGGCCCATTCGCCGGCATATTGCATCGGGCTCAAAGTACCGGAAACCAGGGGCTTGATATTGGTAATATGCTTCTTAACCGCTTCGACGTAAGCCGGGCAACATGACGAGGTCATGCAGGTCTGGCCGTGTTCGAGGCGTTCGATCAGCTCAGCGGTTTCTTTCTGCGCAGCGAGATCGGCGCCCCAGGCGACTTCGACGACATGGTCGAAGCCGAGTTTGCGCAGAGCGGTGACGAGTTTGCCGAGGCTGGTATTGAACTGGCCGACGATAGAAGGTGCGATAAGTGCTACCGTGGCTTCGGCCGGGTTAGTGATTGCGCGCAGGATCTCGTAGATTTCCGATCGTTCCATGATGGCGCCGAACGGGCAGGCCTGCAGGCATTTGCCACAGTTGATGCACTTGTCGGCGAGGATATCCTGCTTGCCGTTTTTATCCTGAACGATCGCATTGACCGGGCAGGCCTGCTCGCAGGGTATCGGCTGGAACACGATCGAATGATAGGGGCAGACTTTCGCGCAGATGCCGCAGCTGATGCAGGCTTTCTCGTTAATATGTGCCTGGCCGTGTTCGAAAGAGATGCAGTTTTTCGGGCAGTTCATCATGCAGGGGCGCGCGACGCAGCCGCGGCAGGCGTTAGTTACCCGGTAATTCGCGCGAATACAGGCGCTGCATGCCTCGTCGATAACGGTCAGCGCACTTCCAGCCATGCGGGCCGCGCCTCTCGCTTCGGCTTCTTCCACATAACTGGCCAGAGTTCGGGCCTCGTCATCGGGTTTCTCATTCTCGATGGCAAAGCCGAGCAGGGCAATAAGTCGATATCTGATGACAGCGCGGTCATGATGAAGGCAGCATCTTACTGCTTCGGAATTGCGCGGGGCCTGATGCAGCGGAAGCAGATCGATTTCATTTTTGAGTTCGCCGGCGAACATGAGGCGGGCGAAGCGCACGACGAGCTGGCGTTTGAGCAGTGAGGCGTTGTTGATGTAATTCATTGGCATGTTATGCTTCGCCTCGGTGTTTTCGCAGATACTCGACGACTTTGGCCACAGAAGCCTGCGACATCAGGTAGTCGTTGATCTGCACGAAAGGCGGCTGAGCGTTGTCGCACTGGCAGGCCTTGATGCAGTTGGAATCGATTATTTCGACCTGATCTTTGAGGTCGGCAGGCAGCGATTCGGCGAGCATCATCAGGTGCGCGCCCCCGAGCACATAACAGGTTGTGCCAGAACAGATCGTGATCTTGAACTTCTTAGCCATGCATTTCGCCCCCCGGTTTATTCATCAGAACCAGCCTTCGCCTTGCTCGATGTGAACATTGGTTATTCGGGCTCTCGGCGGGATCTCAACGCTTCAGCGATTCGCCTCATCAGCCTCTCGATTGCTGGAGCCTTTGAGTCAAATCTGCTCGGCTCACAAGCTTACGCTTATGAGATGCCCGCCTACGCCCTTACTTTATCTGTGAACACAAGATAAAAACATTTTAGAAATTGTATCACTTTTCACACACATCTGCAGATCTCAGCGTATCAGTGCTGCAAAAAAGTCGGCACGCGCTGCCGGAACCTTGAAGGAGGGGTTGTGTCTGGAGAGGTGCGAACAGCCCCGGCAGCGATCGTGCGACAAAAGAGAGAGTGGTAGTGCAATAACAAACTAAGCAGTTGCGGTGGCTTTCTGGCGGGTGCCGAGGGCGGCGTCGAGAGCGGCGCAGGCTTTTTCGACGGTGCAGCGGCTGATCAGCTGATCGCCGATCATCACGTTCGGCGCTTCGCCACATTTTTCGAAGCAGAAGGTCGCCTGAATGTCGACTTCATTGCTCAGGCCGCGCTTTTCGATCTCGCGGGTGAGCGCTTTGAGGATATTCTGCGAGCCTTTGACGTAGCAGTTGGTGCCGACGCAGACCTTGATCGACAGCTTGTCGCCGGCGTCGCCGGTGAGAAGGGGCATGCCCTTTTCGGTGATGCGTCGGCGCGACTGATAGCGGGTGTGCAGCAGGTGATGGGCTTTCGGGCCGCCGACATCGCCGAGAATCTTTTCGTAGGTCTCGATGACGTAGGGATTTTCCTGGGACTTATGGAGCTGCAGCATCTTGTCGGCTTCGTAGAGGCCTTTGGCCCGCTTGCGAATGGTCCCGTTGTTGAAGGCAACCGGCTGACCGGCGCCACCGACGCAGCCGCCCGGACAGGCCATGACTTCGATGATGTCGTAGTTGCATCTGCCAGCCTTGACTTCTTCGGCGATACGGCGGGCATTTTTGAGGCCATGCACTACAGCCAGGCGCACTGTTTTACCGTCGAGGTCGATGGTGGCTTCGCGCAGACCAGCGTCACCGCGAACGGCATGGAAATCGACGTTTTCGAGCTTGCGGCCGGTCACCTTTTCGGCGGCGAAACGCAGAACTGCTTCGGTAACTCCGCCACTGGCGCCGAAGATAACGCCGGCGCCGGTTTTGAAGCCGAGCGGCAGATCGAGTGATTCAGGTTCGAGTTCGGCGAATCGTATGCCGCTGGCTTCGATCATTGTGCTGAGTTCCTGAGTGGTCAGAACGAAGTCGACATCGCGCAGGCCTTCGTGTGCGAATTCAGGGCGGCGGGCCTCGAACTTTTTAGCCGTGCAGGGCATGATCGAAACAATGACAAGGTCTTCAGGTTTTACGCCGTAGAGAGCCGGCAATGTTTCGCGGGCGAGCGAGCCGAACATCTGCTGTGGTGATTTGCAGGAAGAGAGCCGCGGCAGTATTTCAGGGAAATACTGTTCGGCGAACTTAACCCAGCCGGGGCAGCAGGAAGTGAACTGCGGCAGCTTTTCGCCTTTAGCAAAGCGGTTCAAAAATTCGGTGCCTTCTTCGATAACGGTCAGGTCGGCTGAGAACGAGGTATCGAAAACTTTGGCGAAGCCCATGCGTTTGAGGGCGGCGGTGATCTTGCCGGTAATGACGTCGCCGGCAGTCATGCCAAATTTTTCGCCGAGCGCAACCCGCACTGCCGGTGCAATCTGGGCGATAACCATTTTTTTGCGATTATCGAGAACCTTGAAAACCTGGTCGATTTCGGGCTTGATGGTAATGGCGCCGACCGGGCAGACAGCGGCGCACTGCCCACAGTTTACACATTCAACCTTTGCGAGATCTTTGCCAAAAGCTGGCGAAACGACAGTGTGTTTGCCGCGATGCGCGAAGTCGATGGCACCGATTCCCTGAATCTCCCGGCAGAAGCGCACGCAATCACCGCACAGCACGCATTTGTTGGGGTCGCGAATCAGCGAGTCAGACGAAAAATCTTTGGGCTGGTCGATATTGGTCTTCTTGAAGCGCACTTCGGTGACGCCGAGTCGACGTGCAAGGTCTTCGAGCTTACAGGTCGAGCTTTTGGGGCAGGTCGGGCACTCGACCTTGTGATTGGCGAGCAACAGTTCAACCGAAATTTTGCGGATTTCTCTGATTTCTTCGGTGGCGGTTCTGACGACCATGCCGGGTTTGGGTTTGATCGAGCAGGAAGCATGCAGGCCGCGCCCCTCGATTTCGACGAGGCAGAGGCGGCAGGCGCCGTAAATGCTGAGTTCTGAGTGGTAGCAGAAGGTCGGAATTTCGATGCCGGTTTTTCTGATGAGCTCGAGCAGGTTGCGCTCATCGCCGATTTCGACTTCCATGCCGTTGATGATCATTGTGTTTTTTTCGATGTCAGTCATGGTCACACCCCCGTGATAGCGTTGAATTTGCAGGCAGCGGCACAGGCTCCGCATTTGATGCACTTTTCGATATCGATGACATGCGGCTTTTTGACTTCGCCGCTGATCGCGCCGACCGGGCACTTTTTGGCACAGACGGTGCAGCCTTTGCAGAGTGCCGGATTGATTTCTGGAGTTGCCAGAGCCTTGCACTGGCCGGCCGGGCAACGCTTCTGAAAGACGTGAGCTTCGTATTCGGCCCTGAAATAGCGCAGAGTCGAAAGAACCGGGTTCGGTGCCGTCTTGCCGAGACCGCACAGTGAGCCACGCGCGACTGCGTGCGCCAGCTTTTCGAGATTAACCAGGGTGCTTTCGTCAGCGGTTCCGGCCATGATCTCGTCGAGCATGCTCAGCATCTGACGGGTGCCTTCGCGGCAGAGCACGCACTTTCCGCATGATTCGTTCTGGGTGAACTGCATGAAAAAGCGGGCAATCGAAACCATGCAGGTGTTTTTGTTCATTACTACGAGACCGCCAGAGCCAACCATGGCGCCTTTGTCGAGCAGTGAATCGAAATCGAGAGCCAGGTCGAGATGCTCATCGATCAGACAGCCACCTGATGGGCCGCCGATCTGTACGGCTTTGAAGCCGTCAGGCATCGGCTTGCCGCGGTCGTCGGTGATGCCGCCGCCGATGTTGAAGATGATCTCGCGCAACGGCGTGCCGAACGGAACCTCGATCAAACCGGTGTTGGCGACGTGACCAGTCAGAGCGAACGTTTTGGTGCCGGGTGATTTGGTGGTGCCCTGCGATCTGAACCACTGCGCGCCGTTGCGGATGATCAGCGGAACACAGGCGAGAGTTTCGACGTTGTTGATGACGGTAGGTTTGCCGAACAGGCCGCTTTCGGCCGGGAATGGCGGTTTGGGGCTGGGCATGCCGCGCTTGCCTTCTACCGAAGCGATGAGGGCGGTTTCTTCGCCGCAGACGAAGGCGCCGGCACCTTCCATGACGTTGACGTCGAAGTTGAAGCCGCTGTCGAAAATGTTTTTACCGAGAATCCCGAGTTTGCGGGCGTCTTCAATGGCCTTGCGCATGCGTTTAACAGCCAGCGGGTATTCGGCGCGGCAGTAGATGACGCCTTCATCAGCGCCAATGGCGCGGGCGGCGATCATCATGCCTTCGATGACCGAATGCGGGTTGCCTTCCATGACGCTTCTGTCCATGAACGCACCGGGATCACCTTCGTCGGCGTTGCAGATGACGTATTTCTTGGCGCCGGGCTGGTCGAGCGTCAGCTGCCACTTACGCCCGGTCGGAAAGCCGCCGCCGCCTCTTCCCCGCAGCCAGGCGGTCATGACTTCTTCGCATACGGTTTCGGGTTTCATTTCGACACAGGCGATTCTGGCGCCTTCATAGCCATTATGAGCGATGTATTCGTCGATATCTTCAGGGTCGATGTGACCGCATTCCTTTAACACAGTGCGTTTCTGGCGATTGTAAAAGGTAATTTCGTCGCTGCCTCTGGCGTGTTTGCCGCTTGCCGGTTCGACGAACAGCAGGTGGTCGATGATCTCGCCCTTCATCAGGGTTTTATCAACGATTTCGTCGGCGTCAGCAGCTTTGACTCTGGTGTAGAGAATGTTCTCGGGCATTATCGTGACCAGCGGACCCATCTGGCAGAAGCCGTGGCAGCCGCTTTTAGAGACACGCAGGTCGCGTTTGCCTTCTTCGTGTGCTTCGACCTTAACATTTATGCCGGCTGAAGTGATTTTTTTCACAAGAGCGTCGATGAGAGAGAGGGCGCCGTTGGCAACACAGGCGGTGCCGGCGCAGACGATGACGCGGCGCTCTTCCGAATTCTCGCGAAAGTGTTCTGTTATCTGTTTGAGGTTGAGTTTGTCGTTGTTCATTTTGCTTCCTCCCGGGCGATGATCTGGTCGATGAGAGTGGCAGTTGATTCGGGCGTCATCAGGCCATGAACTTCTTCGTTGATTACCAGAACCGGTGCCAGACCGCAGGCGCCGAGGCACGAAACGGTCTCGACGGTGAACAGCATGTCGCTGGTGGTCATGTTGTCAGGCGTCAGCTTGAGTTTTTTCAGCAGCGCTTCGAGAATGGGAATCGACTTCTTGACGTGGCAGGCGGTGCCGTCACAGATCTTGATCACATACTTGCCCTTGGGCTTGAGTGCGAAATGTGAGTAGAAGGTGGCAACGCCGTACACCTGCGACGAGGGAATGCCGAGGGCGGTAGCGACGTAGCAGATGACGTCTTCGGGCAGGTAGCGGTATTCTTCCTGGACTGCCTGCAGGATCGGGATCAACTTTGAACAGTCGTTGTTGTGTTTTTCGATGATTTCGCAGACTTTTTCGAACTTTCTCATCACGGTGTGTGGCTGACTCGTCATTCTCTGACCTCCTGTCTGATTTTGCCTGACTGTTTGAGCATCTGCAGCTTCTTGCAGAGCACAGAAAGACCTGCTGCAAGGTTTTCGTTCTGCACTATTACCCCTTCCGGCGTCCGTATTTCTGCGGGCGCAAAGTTCCAGATTCCGATTATGCCGCCGGCGATCATCATGTCGGCGACTTCCTGCGCCGCATGGTCGGGCGTCGTGATGACCCCGATGTGTACATTCATGCGCTGGCACAGGCTGGTAAGCTTATTGAGCGGCAACACTTCGACACCGCCGAAAGTTTTGCCGACAATTTCGCTGTCGTTGTCGAAGGCGGCGATAATTTTGAAGCCGTAGCGGGAAAAGCCTTTATAGTCGATGAGTGCGCGTCCCATGTTGCCGACGCCGACGAGAAAAGCTTCATCGATGTTGTTCCAGCCGAAGAAATCTTCGATGCTTTTGATCAACTCTTCGACCTGATAACCAACCTTAGGCAGCCCGCGAATGCCGGTATAGGCAAGGTCTTTTCGAATCTGCGGCGGATCCAGTTCGAGATCTTTGCCGATATGAGTGCATGATACCACTTCGCGGCCGCGGTTGAGCAGCGCCTTGAGGTAGTTGTAGTAGCGTGGCAGGCGTCTCAGTGTCGGTTCCGGAATATTGTAATCAGGCTTGCCGTTCATGGTAGTGGCTTCTCCTGTTCTTTCAAATTTTATCAATAATTTTTTATCGATAAATTTTTCTCGATTTCTAAACTTAGTATAACCAGCGACTTTCAAAACGTCAAGAAGTTTTGTGAAAAATTTCGCAGCTTATTTTGAAAACAAATATTATGTTGTGAAGTGTAAACGAGCATTGGATTTCGTCGCGAAGCCTGAAGTAGGGTTTGCTTTTTCGTAAGCTGGTGAACGAAGCGGTTTGCCGAAGGCAAGGACAGCTCTGAGCCAATCGTTGGAGCACCCGGCAGCATCTATCCTGATGCTGTCAGGGTTGGCCTGCTTGTCAGCAAAAAGCATTCCGACTGATGGCCGAAGCTTCTGGTTTAACAAAAATCAACGTGCTTTTGTGTGTAATGAACCGTCGGTTATGTGTTGAGAAAACGAGATAACATGATAGCGAGAGTCTGTTAGAGCTATTTTGAAAACGACAACGACAACGATCACGATTACGATCACGATTACGATCACGACGACGATGACGACAACGATCAGGAGCGCGAGCGCGAGGGATGTGGCGATCAATCTGCAGCATCTACGCAATCGGTGGATGCATTTCGCCAGCAGTTGCGGCAAAGTTACAAAATGGGGTTGATATTCAGGGTTAAATGCGGTATTTACTCTTTCGCATATTGAAAAGAATCAAGCTGGGGTGTAAAAATGTCAAAAAAAGTTGGAACAGTTCTGGTTAAGCGCGGCATGGCCGAAATGCAGAAGGGCGGCGTCATCATGGACGTTGTCAACGCCGAGCAGGCCCGCATAGCTGAAAAAGCTGGTGCCGTGGCGGTAATGGCACTCGAACGAGTTCCTTCGGATATCCGTAAGGCCGGCGGCGTTGCGCGCATGGCCGACCCGACCATCGTTGAAGAAGTCATGAAAGCCGTGTCGATACCGGTCATGGCGAAAGCCCGCATCGGTCACATCGTCGAAGCCCGTATTCTCGAAGCGATGGGTGTCGATTACATCGACGAAAGCGAAGTGCTGACGCCGGCTGACGAAGAATACCATATTCTCAAAAGCTCGTTCACCGTGCCATTTGTCTGTGGTTGCCGTGATCTCGGCGAAGCCGCCCGACGCATCGGCGAAGGCGCGGCCATGCTGCGCACCAAGGGCGAGCCGGGCACCGGCAACATCGTCGAAGCCGTACGTCACATGCGCAAGGTCAATGCTCAGGTGCGGCGCGTCGTGGCCATGAACGAAGACGAGCTGATGACTGAGGCCAAGCTGCTCGGCGCTCCCTATGAAATTCTGCTGCAGATCAAGAAGAACGGCCGTCTGCCGGTCGTCAATTTTGCCGCCGGCGGCGTCGCGACACCGGCTGACGCAGCGTTGATGATGGAACTTGGCGCTGATGGCGTATTCGTCGGATCTGGCATTTTCAAGTCAGAGAACCCGGCTGCTTTTGCCAAAGCTATTGTCGAAGCCACGACGAATTATAAAGATTACAAGCTGCTGGCCGAGATTTCGAAGAACATCGGCACGCCGATGACCGGTCTCGAAATGTCTTCGCTGACCCCTGCCGACCGTATGCAGGATCGCGGCTGGTAAAGCGCAGATATGACCACCATAGGCGTTCTTGCTCTACAGGGCGCGGTGCGCGAACACGCCCGCGCCATCGAAAAGTGTGGCGCGAAGGCGCTCGAAGTCAAGTCAGCCGATGATCTGCAGAAGATCGACGGCCTGATTCTGCCTGGTGGTGAAAGCACGACCATGCGGCGGCTTATCGATACCTACGACATGATGAAGCCGCTCAAACGCTTTATCAGCGTTGACAAGCCAGTGTTCGGAACCTGCGCCGGCCTGATACTGCTGGCGCGTAAGATCGAAGGTAGCGACGGCAACCATATTGGCATGATGGATATAGTCGTGCGGCGCAATTCTTACGGCAGGCAGGTCAACAGCTTCGAAACCAGTCTTGCGATCAAAGATGTCGGCAACGATTTTCCCGGTGTTTTCATTCGCGCTCCGCATATTGTCAGTGTTGACGAAGGCGTCGAGGTGTTGTGCGAGCACGACGGAAGAATCGTGATGGCTCGCCAGGGCTGCCTGCTCGGCTGTGCCTTTCATCCTGAACTGACCGACGACACCCGCGTGATGGCCTATTTCGCCAAAATGGTGCGTGCCTCGATCGTTTCCCGCATCAGGAGTTAAATCGCAAGGGCTCTGTCGATAGGCATATCAAGTGAAATCAGGGTCTCGGTAGACTGCACTTCGGGTATCGGCTGTAATTTTTCGACGAGAAATTTATGCAGCCCGGCTGTGCTGGAGACAAATACCTTGATGAACAGGCTGTATGAGCCGGTAGTGAAGTGTGCTTCAACCACTTCAGGCATGTTTTTAAGTTTGGCTACCACGCTGATATGATCGCCGGCCTGGTGTAGATTGATACCTATAAAGGCACAGATGTCGTAGCCAAGGCCTGCCGGGTCGAGAATGAGTCGCGTTCCTTTTATTACCCCGGCTTCCCGCAGTTTATTTACGCGTACATGTATGGTGCCGCCTGATACTTTAAGCTTTCTGGCAATGTCCTGGAACGAGCAGCGCGAGTCAAGCCTTAATTCATCAAGTATCTGGCGGTCGATTTTGTCAATTTCGAATTTTTTGCTCATTTTTGGCGCTTAAAATTAAAAATAATTTAATATTTTAGTGCATTATTTAACATAATGATAACAAAAATAAATTATATTGTAAATATATTAAATAATGTGTAATTATTTTGCGATGTGAATAATGAAAAAGTTTAAAACAGGAGTTTTTTGATGACCGCTTCCAGACTTACGCTGATTCAGACAGAACGCGCCATTCTCGATCTCAAGAGACATTTCGAAGACACTCTTACCAGCAGCCTGAGACTGCATCGTGTGTCGGCTCCGATGTTTGTCGATGCTGATTCAGGCCTGCAGGACAACCTCAACGGCATCGAGCGTCCGGTATCTTTCAAAGTGCCGGCTATCGGCGATACCCGCTTTGAGATCGTACACTCGCTGGCAAAGTGGAAAAGACTGGCGCTGGCCCGCTACGGGATTCCAGCCGGTGAGGGACTCTATACTGACATGAACGCACTGCGCCCCGATGAGCCGACAATCACCTCAGCCATTCATTCCGTCTACGTCGATCAGTGGGACTGGGAACGCATCATGTCACCGCAGCAGCGCAACCTCGATTATCTCAAGGCCACGGTTGAGACCATCTACAACGCAATACTCTCAACCGAGCATCATATCTGCAGCCGCTACGATCTCAAAAAGTTTCTGCCGCAGAAAATCCACTTCATTCACAGTGAAGACCTGCTCGCACGCTTCCCCGGCATGACTCCGAAAGAGCGCGAAAACGCGATCTGCCGCGAACATGGCGCAGTATTCATAATCGGTATTGGCGGTCTGTTGAGCGATGGTACTGCCCACGACGGTCGCGCGCCCGACTATGACGACTGGACAACCGAAGCTTTGCCTGGCCGAAGGGGCCTCAACGGCGATATTCTCGTTTTCAACCCGATTCTCGATATGGCTTTCGAAGTCTCGTCGATGGGCATCAGGGTCAGTCCGGAAGTGCTGACTGAGCAGCTTAAAATCAGAAACAGCGAAGATCGCGCCCGGCTTCCCTGGCATAGAATGCTGCTGGCGGGAAAACTGCCGCAGACCATCGGTGGTGGTATCGGCCAGTCGCGCCTGAGCATGCTGCTTTTGCAGAAACGCCATATCGGTGAAGTTCAGGTCAGCGTCTGGCCTGCCGACGAAGTGACCCGCTGTGAAGCCGAAGGGATACAGATTCTCTGATCGCTTCGAGGTAATTTATAATTCGCCGGTTTTGTGATATGATTTTCATCAGCATGAATGGAGAAAAATATGAGCAAAACCGGCGAATTTACCAATAAGGTGCATGGCTACCTTGATATTGTTAAAAGCGATGAAACGCCACTTTCAGCAAAACTGCTGCTGTTCGCCGCGGTAGCTTATTTTTTGTGGCCGTTCGATCTGATACCTGATTTCATACCAGTTATCGGTTATCTCGATGATCTTATTATCGTGCCTTTTTTGATCTGGCTTGCTTTCAAGCAGATCGAGGCTGAGCGCCAACGTCGCCTGGCCGAACAGAAGCTGATCAGTACTCAGGGTTTCAAGATTCCTGACCATTGTCAGCATCTCAAAAATGACTGAGAGAATCATTCTCTGCGACCTTGGCGGAGTTCTCATAGACCTCCACTGGGAACAACATGCCCGCGCCCTGTTTGGGCAGGAATGCGACAGCGAAGCGCTCAAACGCAGATGGCTGCAGCTGCAGTCGACCAGGTTATATGAGGCCGGCAAAACAGATTTTACCGGGTTCTACCGCGCATTTGCTGCAGAAACCGGCAGCTGTCTTAATCTTAACGATTTTGAACGCGAATTTGCCGGCATTATTGGCCCGCTCAAACCTGACTGCCTTGCCATTCTCGAAGAACTTTCCGGCTACGATGAACTGGCGATGCTCTCGAATACCAATCCTGTCCATGTCGAACTGTTGCGGCGAACCACCGGGGTTTTCAAGCCGTTCAAACATCTTTTTTTCTCATACGAGATGGGCATGGTTAAGCCCGATCGCGAGATTTACGAAGAGGTCTGCCGCCTGCTGCGCAGAGAGCCGCAGCAGATTCATTTTTTTGACGACAGCCTGGCTAATGTCGAGGCCGCGCAGCATGCCGGTCTCAATGCTTACCTGGTCAACCGTCCGGCTCAGATCAAAGAAATCGTTGCCAGACTGCCTTAACTCGCGGTGATTGCAAAAGGCCGCCGCCTGTTGTATAAATGCTTATCAAAACTTCTGGAGAAAACCCGTGAAACTCAGCTCCCAACAACGCAAACATCTCGAATCTCTTGCCCATCATCTCGAACCGATCGTGCGCATCGGCAAGCAGGGCCTCGAGTCAAAGATCGTTCTCAGCGTGGTTGAAGCATTCAATACGCATGAGCTTATCAAGATCAAGCTGCTCGATTCTTCGCCGGTGGAAGCAGGCGAAGCCGCCGAAGAGATATGCCGGGCGGCAGATGCCGTTCTTGTACGCGTAATCGGTCGGGTGATCGTTCTTTACAAGCCATTCTCTGACAAGCCGCGAAAAATTGAACTGCCTTGATAGAGCTGCTGCAATTATTTAGTGCAGCAAGTCTTGTTCTCGCCGGATTATGCGACCTGATTGACTCGTGACTTCTGAAGTCTGTATAATACAGCCATTCGCAGATAAATACATATTTTGAGGAATCAGCTGAGCAGAGGGGATTTCTGGTGTTTACCGACAGCCAGCAAGATCAATCCAGTATCAAAACTGAATCAGGCGTGAAATTGAGTCGCCTGAATTCTTTTCGTTCTTTGAAGCTGAGGTTCATCATCTATTCTATAACCGCAATGCTTCTTGGCGCCGGTATCGTTACATTTTTGACTACCAGCTATGCGCACAGCAGTTTTGAACAGCATTATCAGAAGCATGTCAGTCAGCTGGTTTCAGAACATGTCGAAGAATTGCGCATGGTAATTCTTTCTGGACAATCAGAGAATCTCGATGCACTGCTGGCAAAAATCGCGGGAGCGCTGGATGCCGACAGCCTGAGATTGATGGACGAGTCAGGTGTGGTTATATCCGCTTACAGCGGCAGCAACCGGGAATACAGAATGCCATCGGTTTCTTACCGCCATGAATTCCAGGTTACCGATAAAGATGGTAAAACCGGGAAATGGCTGATCAGGGTTCGAATCAGGCCGAATGCCTTGTCTGGTCTTGTTGACAATTTTATGCTGTATCAGCTGCTCGTCATCTTCATCATGTCGGCTGCAGCGGTCGTCGGCATCGCTTTTGCACTGGAAATCACTATTGGTAAACGAATCAGATCGCTTAATGACAGTCTGCAGAATGCTGCCGGGACTGATACTGTAATATCTTCAGCAGAGGGTCTACAAGATGAATTTTCAGAGATCGACGGACAGGTGAACAAGCTTGTTCAGGTCGCCAGACAGCAGCAGGCAAGGCTGAGTATCTTCGCTGAAACAGCTGATATGGTATGTTTTACCGTTAATCTGACCGATGAGTCGGTCATTATGGTCGGCGACAGCAAAAAACTGCTGGGTGTCGAACCGGCCAGACTTGCCAAAGTAAACGATCTTATCGAACTTATGCCAGCATCTGAAGAAGCCCGTCTGCGCCAGAAATGGTTTTCTCTGCGAACTGCATTACTCTCAGGCCAGAGAGCTGCTGGACAAAGTGATTCTTCCTGGCAACTACGAAACCTCAGAGGAATCAATGCCGACCGCGATGCCGGCGAAAATTGGATCAGGGTTGTATTAAGCTGGCGAGGCGGTGACGACGCTTTTGTGTATGGTGTAATAACCGATGCCACCGACAAAAAAATGTCAGAAACTGTTCTTCAGGTAGAATTAGAAAAGTTTCGCAGTATATACATGAATCTGCCGGTGGGCCTCTGGCGCAGTTACAACGACCGTTTTATCAGCATGAATCAGGCAATGGCTCAGATTCTCGGCTATACTTCACCGGCAGAAGCCATCGAAATGGTGCAAAGTATTGGCCACCAGCTTTATATAACTCCAGTCGACCGGTCATTCTTTTTTGACGAATTGCGCAAACGTGATCAGATGCGAAGTCTCGAAATGAAGTTCCGACGCGCCAATGGCGAATTGTTCTGGGCTGCGGTTTATGGCCGGGTCTTTTACGAAAATGGTCGCGAATACTGCGAAGGCTGTTTTATCGATATAACCGACAAGCGGCTGGCAGAAGATAAACTGCGAATGAACGAGGAAATTCTTCGCCAGAGTATAGAATCGGGCGATATCGTTGTCTGGCAGTTTGAGCCGGTTGGCGAAAAATTCCTGCTGCTTGGGGCAGTTAAACGACTGCTTGGTGAAAGTCTTATTGCCGATACCAGCTTCAGGGATTTCTGCAAGATTCTTCATCCTGACGACATGCAGGCTTTCAAGGCTTATTTTGACCGGTCAAGACGCGGCGATATTTCTAAAGGACCATGGTCTCTCGATTTTAGAATCTGCCTTCTCAATCCTGAAAAGAAGACGGAAGTTCGTGGGTTGCGTATTCTTTCTTCTGCCGAAAGTCTGCTGTCAGGTACACAGAAGGTGGTTCGCGGTGTGCTGGTCGATATCAGCGATCTGATCAAAGCTGAACAGATGCGTAAATCTGGTGAAGAACTGCGGGTAGAAGGCATGAACACAGCAGAACTTTTTACCAGCATGAGTCATGAGATCAGAACGCCGTTGAGCGCTATCATCGGCTATAGTGAACTGCTGGCACCTATTACCGAAAATGCCAGGGCGCAGCAATATGCCAGCTCGATCATTGCTGCCGGAAGAAGCCTGATCAACATCATCAACAGTATCAGTGATCTGGTGCGTCTTGAGTCTGGGCGCGTGGAGCTGATAGAAGGCCCGCTCAACCCAATGGATCTGGTTGCTGAAGTTGACTCGATGTTCAGTGAAGAAGCTGAACGCAAGGGTCTCGAATTCTGGACTCAGGTTGACTCGGAAGTTCCAGCGGTCATTCTGTCTGATGAAGCGCGCATTCGCGAGATATTGATCAATCTGGTAAGTAATGCCATCAAGTTTACCAACCAGGGTTCTGTCGGAGTGCGGGTTGCTCTGGGCCATTCATCGCATCAGAATCTGATCAATCTTCTGATCACAGTTGAAGACACCGGTGTTGGCATTGACTGCGATGATCCTGAGCAGATTTTCGATCCTCTCTATCGTCGCAAATTCCAGAACCGGTTTGGTGGCACAGGCCTTGGACTGGCTATCTGCCGCCGCCTCGTCGAACTTCTTAACGGAACTGTCAAGGTCAAGACCGAGCCAGGCCGTGGAACAAGGTTCGACATCATTCTGCGTGAAATCAAGATTCCAGAACGCTCGAAAAAGCAGACGGCAGCTGATGCCTCGCGCAAGGGGATCATGCGCTTTGCCGGTCAGAAAATCATGGTAGCGGATGATACTGCTTCTAATCGTGAACTCATTGCAGAGGCCATGAAAAATGCCGGATTGAACGTGATATGCGCTTCGGACGGAAATGAAGCGGTTGAACTGGCAAAAAAAGAACAGCCTGAGCTGATTTTCATGGATCTGCGTATGCCACAGAAAGACGGTGTCTGTGCGGCGAAGGAATTGCGCTGTATACCGGTCTGGCGTCAGTTCCAATTATTGCGGTGACGGCAACCAACAGTTTTGCTGAACTGGAGGAGCTTAAAGGACTTTTCGACGGTTTCATCATCAAGCCCGTCAGTCTGCTCAGACTTTTTTCTGAAGCTGGTCGGTTTCTCAAACATGCCGCTGCCCCGGAAATATTAAGGGATACTGAATTCAAGCTGCCTCCTGAAGCTTTTGAACAGCTGTCAAACCCGTGGAAACTCTGCGAAATTGTGGCAAAAGAGTTCATGAGCGGATTCATGCACAGCGACAATGCGATACTGATTGACGAAATGGCCGATCTGGCAGAGCGGGTCAGGCATGCTTCGATCGCTCACTCGTTCAATATTCTGACGCTGGAAGTCGAAGCACTCATTGGCGGTCTGCAGAACTACGACATAACCGCCATAAAGCAAAGTCGCAGCCGCATAAACCAGATTTTCACTCAGCTGCTCAAGGTTTATTCGAGGCGCTGACAAAAGCTTTGACGAATTCCCGCTGTTCATCTGTTTCGGGGCTGCTGGAAAAACGCGCCGCATTACTTGCGCGGAAAAGCTTCGCCAGTTCAGTCAAAGCCGCTTCGCTGTCATAGCCCTGCGTTTTCAGCCAGCAGCCAACAACGGTGCCAGTTCGGCCAATCCCGCCCCGGCAATGCAGATATAGACGCCGACCTCTTTCCAGCAGTTGATTGATGCAGTCTGTCAGTTGCTGCATCTCTGCCAGCGAAGGGATCGAGTAATCGATAATGGCGAATCGGTAATATTCAATATCTTTACTGGTAATTTTTGCCAGAACCGGCTGATAATGAACGAGTTCGTCTTCTTCTGTCAGATCGATGAAAGCGTCGATACCGTTGTCGAGCAGGCTGTGCAGGAATTCGTGCGGGTTGTCGATGCCGGGGTTGTAGGGAAAGCCTCCGGCCAGAAAACGACCTGGAATTACCCAGTAACACCGGCCCGGCAGGGCGGGACTGCTATGTTTCATGCTGGTTCTCCCGTCACAGTATGTTTGCTATAATTTAACAGAACATCTGCATGGCGGGCCACAAAAAAACTGCAAGCCAGGGCGGAATCTGATACATTGTTGTCAGAAGTTTAGCCGGTTTGCGGGACGATGATCATGAAACGCCATGCTCTGTTGTTGATGATGCTCAGCCTGTGTCTCACGGGCTTTGCCGCCTTTGACACGGCTCCTTACGAAGCGTCCGGGTCGCCGATAGCATCGATGTCTGCCGATTTTTTTTATCCGCCGTATTTTCGCGAAACTGACGGTCTGACTTTGCGCAATCTCAGGCAGGAAATCAGATTTCGCATGGAATTCTTTGCCGGGTTGCGTCCTGAAGCTCGTTACATGAACTGTTTCAAAATGCAGAAAAGAATCGTGCGGGCATTGGAGCGTTATCAGGCTGCCGGAAAACAGCCTGTTCTGCGGCAGCTCGACGACAACCTGCTTTTCAATGCAGAGTCGCCACTTGAAGAATTTCTCAGGCCGATGCCGGTACCGCCGACTACGCGCTGTATTTATAAGTCTGCTGGTGACCTTGCTGGTGAGGGCATGGTATATTGCGTTTACCACGGGCCAGTGAACGATTCAGCTGTATATCGAAAGTATGAGCACAGATTTGCCGCCGAAAAGCCTTTCTTTACAGCTTTTGATTTTGTGGAACTGCTGATTTTTTCACCGGTGCTGATCATTCTGCCGGTAACCTGGCTGATCATGCGCAAAGTTCTCGAAAAAGGTCGCTGAATAATGGCGGTTGAAATTGACGGGCTTTTTCAATAAGATAGAGCGGGCCTGAAATGGCGCGTTTTTTGAGTTTACGAATTGGCGGACCAGTTAATGCACAGCAAAAGACCCTTTCTGTTCGCACATCAGCAGTTTTTCAGGCTCTGGCTCGGGCAGGTAACCAGTCAGGCCGGCACCAGAGTTTATCAGATAGCCATAGTCTGGTGGATTCTCTCAATCAGCGCTGAACACAGCGGTTTTGCTCTTGGTACTTTCATGGTTGCCGGAGCCTTGCCGTCACTTCTATTCTTCAGACTCATCGGCAGAGTAGTCGATCGCATGCCGGCAAAATTCATGCTGGTATCCTGCGATCTGACATCGGCAGCACTGATGGGCTATGTTGCCTGGTGTCTCAGCAACGGTACGCTGACCCTTGGGGCAGCTTACCTGTTCGGCTTTCTCATTGCCGTTGCCGAAGGCTTTTTCAACCCGGCCATCACCAAATGTCTGCCCAGCCTGGTTTCGGCTGAAGATCTCGAACAGGCAGTCGCGTATCAGGCTTCCAGCCAGTATCTTGCCAGTTTTGGCGGGTCGGTACTTGGTGCCATGCTCATCGCCTGGCTCGGAATTCCTCTGCTGGTGCTGCTCAATGCCATCACTTATGTCTTTTCGGCCCTCATCGAGATGACTCTGGTGTTTCCCGAATCGTCTGCGGCTGCCGAAACTGCCGTCGACAACGCCCCGTCTGATGCGGCTGCCGGGCGGAATTCGTCCGATACTGTGGCGGTGGCTGATGACAAGGCTGTGTGGCAGAAGTTTCCTCTGTTGAAGCAGTTGCTTGCCGGCTTTGGCCTGGTTAACTTTTTTGCTACGCCGACTCTGGTAATAGTACCGCTCTACGTGCAGAAGAGTCTGCATGGAAGCGCTTCGCTGATGGGGCTGCTTGAAGCTTCCCTGTGGGTCGGCATTCTTCTTGGCACTTTTTCGGCAGCCCTTATCAGGAGCCAGGGTAGAACGATCCGCTTGGGAGCTTTCAGTATGCTGATCTACGGTGGCAGCATGATTCTGCCGGGTCTGCTGATAAACCAGTGGGGATTTGGGCTGGCTCTGATTCTGGCTGGTGCTTCACTTGGTATTACCAACGTTAAGTTCGTGACTCTCTTTCAAAAAGTGGTTCCAGAGCAGGTTAAGGGCCGCTTTTTTGCTGCCATGCAGGCGATTATCGGCTTTTCATTTCCAGTTGCTTATCTGGTGTTCGGCTATCTCGGCGACCTGATGACTCCTGACCGGCTCTGCCTGGTGCAGTCTGTCGGCATTATTGCCGTAGCCATCTGGTTCTATCACCTGGCTGCCGGCGAGGCAACTCTGGTCGCCTATGCCGAGGCATCGGAAAGAGCATGAAACGAGGGTTATCGGAGGTAAGACATGAATGATCGCGTCGCCACTTCAGAAGGTCTGGCTCGAATGCATCTGTTCAGATACTGGCATTCTGGAGAGTTTGAGGTTTTCATCGATGCAAAGCCGGTAACGATAACCTGTGCAGCCGGCTCTAATATTTCGCAGCAGGATGCTGAAGCGCAATGTGTGGCAAAGGCCAATCTCGTGCAGGGCCTTATCGATGGCAATTGTGAACGTGACAGCTCTTATGAAAAGCCGGTAAGAGAAGAGATCACTCACGAGATCGACGAACGCAACATCGTGACTCGTAATCGCTATGGCGCGCTGGTTCTCAACAGCTGTTCGCTGAACATATTCGATATCGATGATTACAAGCGCTCGTTCTGGGAAGCCATCGGCTTCGGCGGCAAAAGAGACAAAAAAGCCGTTATTGTCGAAAATCTGCGTAAGCTGTTTGAAACTCGCCGTCAGGACAATACCAGCTGGCGCATTTATGAGACCTGCAAAGGCATCAGGCTGATCGTAGTCGGTCAGTATCTCGACCCGAAATCGCCGGTTTTCGAACGGTTCAGCCGTGAAATCAACGCTGACGCACTCTATACGCTTTTATGCACAAAACAGAACTGCTATCGGGCGCGTCTGACGCCAAAACCGCATCGTCTGCATCTCGAACGCCTCAAATTTCTCTGCCCGCTTCCCGAGGATATCGAGGGAAAATACGCGCAATGGCTGAAAGAATACGAGCGGCAGTCGAAGAACTACGCAGTCTGTCGACTGCTCGATACTCTGGGAACCAGTTTCGACGAGAATCCGATAGTTGAATTCCATGACCGTGTCTGCTGCAGCAGCATGCATCTGCCGCTCGCCTGATCTTTGGTCGCTAAAAAAGACAGGCCACAGCGAATCCGCCGTGGCCTGTCGTCTTAAACAGCAGTTACCAGTCTACTGAGCCGTGAACATTGCATTTGATTCTGCCGTTTTCGGCAAGATCGCCGTCGGCGCTGTATGTGCCGCCATCAGGGCAAACCGGCGCTGATTTCAGATACTTTCCGTCGAGAAGCGCCTGGATGTTTAATTCGTGCAGCATCTTCTCGTTGTCCATGTTATACATTTCGGTTGCACCAAGCAATACGCGCTGGTTGGCCAGACATGCATTTTTGCGGGCGTTATCGCGTGCCTTCTTGAAATTGGGAATCGCAATGGCGGCAAGAACTCCGACCACAGCGGTGCCAACCAGTATCTGCTCGTTTTCGGTCTGTTTAACAGAAACACCGAGCCATGGTGCGCGGTCGACGTTAGTGAGAGCCGCAAACAGTTTTTTAACGGTTTCGATGCGGGCGTCGCCTTTGTTTTGTGACAGCTGCTGTTCAAGCATTTTTAGGTTGTCCTGCAGCATTTCCTTGAATTGCTGCCTGGTTGGCTCATCTTTGACTGCAACTGCCAGAAGCATACCTTCCGTGTCGGCAAAAATACGCGCACGTGTAATGTGCTGCAGGCGAGGGTCAGGCAACTGACTTGCTACATCGACTTTAGGCAATGGCTTTGCCGGACCATCATGCTTTTTGAGATCGTTGACCGTGTTATGAATGGAACAGCAGATTTCGCCGTCCTGCATCAGGTCGCCGCGCGCCGAATAAGTGCCGCCGTCCGGGCATGTCATCGGCTCTTTGAGATACTGTCCCTTAACCAGTTCGCTTACGTTCAGATCAGACAGTCCCTTTGCGTTGTCCATGTTATACATCTCGGTGGCGGCCAGCATCACCCGCATATTGGCTGCACAGGTTTTTTCGCTGGTCGATGTCGATCGCTGCTGATGTAGAGTGAGAACGCTCTCGATCACCGACTGCACGTCAACTTCGATTGCCAGATGCTGATCGGGCGAGGTAACGCGTTTGTGGTAGGCCTGCCAGCTTTCGCCGAGCTTTGCCGGCGCTGCTGCAACCTTCCCGATGACGATGCGCTCGCTGTTGATCTCGACGGGCAGAGCCATGCCAGGCACGTCAAACCTGATAACATTGTCTTTGGGGGTAAAGTCGACTCCCTGCGTGTTGGGCGAAGATTTGAGGAATTCAGCGATTTTGTCTGGCTTGATGCTGGCTTCGATGACAACTTTGGGCTGCAGGTCTTTCGAGACCGAAACCCAGACGCCGCCGGTCGGAATGAAAACCCCATCGTTGTGCCACTTCTCGATGGCTTCGTTGAGTTTTGCGATCGACAGATCTTTGCCAAACGGGCTCTCGGCGGCTATGGTGCCCAGCATCTGTTCTACCTGTTGTTTGGTATTGGGGTCAGCCGTCTTATCGAAATTTCTGACCTGCTCTCTCACTACATTGTAGGCTTTGCCCAGGTTGAAATAGATTACGCCGATACTTTCGTTCTCGATAACATTGAGGCCAAAGCTCGCTAAAACCGCTCCCTGACTTGACAGCAGGATGACAGCAACCAGAATCGACACCATAAAACTTTTTCTCATCGTTCGCTCCCCTTTCGGTACCATGCCCGTAAAACATTGCCGGCCTTGAATTCGGCAGTCAGTATACCTTTCACTTTAGTCCTGCCGAACTGTTTTGTCTATCTGCCTTTTCTGCACGATACCTTTTCATTACGACAGGATATGGCATATACTTGGCCAGCTCAAAATATGATCGAAGAACAGTATATTAAAGTTGATGAGAAGCCGCCCGGTCGTTGGAAAAGTCCGCTGGCCTGGCTGCTGCTGCTATTTTTCGCATGGTGGCTGTGGCCGTTTTCGCCAAAATCAACGCCGGCCCGAATTCTGCCGGCCGGCTGGCGGCATTTCTGCCATGGTGATCAGGTCAGAGGTCTCGCGCTTGTTGGCGACCAGCTCTGGGTTGGTGGCCTGTTCGGCCTGAAACGTTTCGACTGGCACAGCTGTGTCGATACCAGCGCCAGCATTGCTACCGCACCAATAGAACTGGTCAGAATTGAAGCACTTCTGAACGACCCGGCCGGCAATCTCTGGGTCGCGCACGAACGTGGCCTGGCATGTCTCGATGGTGCCGGTGTCTGGCATGATCACACCTCTGCCATGCCCGACCCCAAAGTCATGGCGCTGTGCTGGTCGAAGCAGGGCGAACTGTGGGTCGGCACCTGGCGCGGGGTGGCGGCGCGCTCGCCTCAAGGCGAGTGGCGGCATTACGGAGTAGACGATGGTCTGCCCGGCGAGCTCGTGCGTGCCATCGTTGCCGATTCAGCCGGCGGAATCTGGATTGGCAGCTACATTTCGCCGGCCGGTGGTCTGCTGCACTGGTCGGGCGAAAACAAAAGGGTCTATACGACCGACAATCTGCTGGCACACGCTAATGTCGCAGCACTGTTCGAAGATTCGCGCGGCAGAATGTGGATCGGTACCGGCTTTTTTGACCGCGGCGGCGTTACGCTTTTCCCTGACTGGCAGAATGGAGATAGCAGCACGGCGAAGACAATGCGTCAGACTGATGGACTGGCCGGCAACAAGGGGCGATCGTTTTGCGAAGAC
>Ga0116144_10001991_pt1 | contig 23036 bp, 23 predicted proteins | sample AD_UKC035_MetaG_FD_89746 | JGI IMG/M metagenome (GOLD analysis project Ga0116144, IMG submission 89746) | Active sludge microbial communities of municipal wastewater-treating anaerobic digesters from USA - AD_UKC035_MetaG | ecosystem: Engineered > Bioreactor > Anaerobic > Digestate | place: USA...
AGTAAAGCTCGTTACCTTCGTGCAGCTATCGAATAGACCGCTAGGAATGGATGTGAGGCTGTTGGAGTAGAAACATTGTTGAAAGCTCGTTACCTCCGTGCAGCTATCGAATAGACCGCTAGGGATGGATGTGAGGCTGTTGGAGTAGAAAACACCAGCAAGTTGCACTAAACTTGTTAGCTTAGAAAATAAATTAGCAGGAATACTCGCTATCTTGTTGTTTTTAAATGTGTAACTAAGTGTCTTTATATCAGTATAATTGTCAAAAAAGGATGCAGGGATGGTCGTTAAATTATTTCCATAGAATGTACTTCCAAAAGTGGGATTGCTGACTGTTGTTTTTGGAAATGGCATATCGGGAATACTCTCTATGCCCCAATTATAGCAGATATGATTAACGTTAGTTAAGCCCAAACCCCCCCAGTTCACAACCCTTTTCCCTAAACCTATCTGCGTAACGGGGAAATTTGCAGTGCTATACGATGAAATGTTTTTCACTACACCCTTAATAGAAATGTCATACTCCCCCGCCAAAGCGTAGGTGTGCTTCGGCAATTCCGTAGTGTAATGAATAGGCTCGGTCCCGTCCCCCCAGTCAATCCAGTAATTATTACCAACCCCAACGATTGGGAATTGGAACTCAAAATCATCATCTGGTATATCCCAAGTGGTGATGAACGCATTGCGCCACTTATCGAATCGCTTTGAGTTAATGATATACATTTTCAAAAAAGATTTAGGTAAAACAACAATCCACCGAAAGCAAACACCTCAAACCAAAAGATTTTGTTACTCTCAACCAGCACGTATGCCAAGCATGAAATAAGCAAAAAGAGCAAGCTATAATCCCATGCCCCAAACTCAACGATTAATCCCAAGTAGCCGAAAACCACAATCATTCCTGCACCTGCATAGTGGAGTATCTTATGAACCTTTCCCGCCTTGAAATTGGGAGCTACAGCAACAATCAACGCACCCAAGCAAGCCAAATGCAAAAGTATCGTATGCGTAACTGGATTAACCCCAGCGGCAATCAGAAATCCGCAACCCGTGAGCGTAAGAAAAAACAACCAACGTAAAGTAGGAAATTTGTACCACGAATCGCTGATGCTCTTTTGAACCCCGATGAGCACAAGGTACACAATCAACAACAAGGCTGCTAATATGGTGGCTGCTTTAATCACGGTCAACAACTTTTAATAAATCTGGATATTTATCAATGATGTACTGGTCGTCCTCACGGATTTTGTAAACGTAAATGTGATATTCCAATTCTCCGTTTTCCTTTTCAATTTCCTCAACGGGCAAACCTCTCGATGATATTTTCATAAACATTATCGGTGCTTCAGGCTTGAGTAGTATTGCTTCTTTTGCCTCTATCCTTTTCGGGTAATCATGCAGCCAATCCGTTTCTTCCACTTCGGGTTCAATATACACCTCCCAGCCGTTAACCAAAATGGTTTCGTGTGAAGGATTGCTCACAAACGGAATTGATGGTGAACTGCTGATGATGTTATCCTTTATGTATTTCATAACTATTTGTTTTAAAATGGTTTATCACTATTCCACGCACAATCTGAAATGGTTAAATCTTTACCCCTGCCTGATTTATCGTAGCTCACACTTCCGCTTCCCTCGGTTAAATCCCACTCGCCAATCAGTCCTACTCGGCTGATGGGATAGTTCTTGGAAAGGAGTTTTATTTCGTTATCAGAAAGTACTCGGTTGTATGTTTTTAGAAATGCCATATTCCCACCAAAATAGTCGGTAGAATTTGTACTAAAGTTGCCAACTATTAATCCACCTTTAACTCTTTCTGTCATATTCTCATAAACAGCGTTATGCTTATTAATTCCGTTAACATATACGAGTATTGCCTTGTTTGGAAAATCCCGTATAAAACAAAAATGAATCCACCCTGAGTATGTATAGAATCCACTTATTGTCTTGGTAACATTATTTGTTGAATAGTATCTATATATCAAATCACTGCCTTTTATATAAACCCACATGTTCGCACCTCCAATTATTGTGTTTGACTCTTCTACTCTGCCAGAAATATTCATAAAAAGGCTATACGTTAATCCATTAGAAAAATCATCACTGTCTCCCCACGAAACACTTCGAGCATAATTATACTCTTGGTTAAAGTACAGCGTACTCCCAACACCACCCCTTAAAAATACATTCTTACTTATGCCCATTCTGCTACCCCCCATACTCTTAGATTTCCACTACTATCTATATCACAACTATATGTATAGGGTGAACTAAGCACTATCATTGCTGCCCCACCGTTAAATACCGTTGTACCCACAGGCCAATTAATCTCTTTTATTGCCGTAAAATTCAATGTAAACTCCAAAATTTCTCCTGATGGCGGTAAACCTGTGAATGAAAGTGTAGTTGATGCCGTTAGCGTAGCGATTACACAAGTGCCTAAACTCAAATCAATCTCTACATTCCCCGATATTGAGCCTAAATCCTGCTCTTTGGGGTTGCCAACGCCTCCTCCACCAACTGCTCCCTTCAATGAACCTTTCACGTAAACTTTTGCCCCTGCTCCGGCAGCACTACTTCCAACCTGAACCACCTCCGCCTTGAGCAAATCGCCATCTTCAAATATTTCCGTATCGAAAGAAGTTATCGAACCTTGTGTTGTTCCATCGGTTATCGTTACCGTGCCAATATCTTTCCAACTTGCGCCGCGATAAACTTTCAACTCAACCTCAATATCATCTCCATCAGGAGCCTCATTCACCACAACGGTTATCTTTTCGGCCTCAAATCCCCTTGTTATGAATACCTGAACTGTATCGCCATCGTCCAAATCGGTTTCTTCATCACCCAATGCGAAGGCCAAATCATAGGGGCAATCCAACTTATCCATTTCATCGGCAATCAAATCCTCAACAAACCCTTGCGTTGTTAAATCATCGTTGTTTTCTGTGCCTTTTTTCACTCCATATTTGAACTCCAAACCCTCAGCATCGCTCTTTACTGAAACAACCTTATTGGCCGTATAGGTTGAGGGAGTATCGTATAATCCCGTAAATACATTAACACCTCCAGTTGTAGTGCCTTCTATCCACTTTTTGCCTATTAGCGTTAATGTTAATACATCGCCAGCCTGAAACATGTAATTTTTCCCACAGGCTAATATTACTGGATGATTCGGATCGGCTGCTGGTGAGGCATTATGCTCAACCTCTAATCCGTCCGTGAATACCAATGATACTACACTACCATCACTCCAGGTTGAACCATTAATAAATCGCAATTTTGTTGTCCCCGTAACGGGGTAAAGATTGCCGTTATCGTCTCCTTCAAGGGTAATAATATTTGCCGATGCTATATTACTCCCCTTGCTCAAAAGTACCCGATTTTTATTTGTATCTAAATTACCCCCAAGTTTTGGATTTTCATCTTCGGAAAGTTTTGCAATTAACTCCCTCACGCTATCCCCATCGGAAACGATTACACTACCATCGTTATTCACGAGCAGATAAGATACTGCGTTGGCAGAATAAACATTGCTTAGTGCCGTGCTGTCCAATTTCCGCATTACCCATTTACCCGCTACCTTTTCGTGAGCAAAGATTAAGATTTGCGACCTATCCGATACATCTGCCGAATCCTTTAGCGGTGATACCTTTTTTACCCTCGTTTTATCCGTGTTTTCGGCATCCATCTCAAAGGCTTCCCAAATCACAAGCCCCAAATCTTCAACTTCGTTCAGTTCTTTAATATTCTGTGCCATAAGCGTATTTCTTTAGTAAATCCGTTGCATTTTCTCCGTAGTAATCCACAGCATAAGCGTAGTTGTCCATAACAATCAGCACCTCAACACCATCGCCTGAAATTATCACCTCACCGCTTACATCTTGATAATCCTCTAAACGAGCAAAGTAATCATAAACACCACTCGTCAACTCAATTTCACCTCGCCCAAGCCCATCGGTGATAACATCCACAAAGTTAATACGGATTACAACATTTTCCAATGGATTTGAGTTGGCATCCACCACCATAAATTTCACTATGTACCTCGTGGATAGGTAACCACCGATAACCCCGTGGTCGCTCACCGTTAAATCGTAAACGGAAGGATTAATCACGTTTTGCCTCAAGTGCCTTATTCGTATCTCTCTATAAATACCAAGCTCGGGATTGCGTACATCAATTAACAATCCTGCGTGCAAACTAATATTTTTGCGCTGTATTTCAAATTCATCAATTTCGAGTTCATAGTTCATTTCGGGATTTTTGCGCTTATCCAACTCTAACTGAACGGCATTTTTTAATAGCTCGGCTGCCTCATCCACGTAAGATTGCGGTAAGCTAATATTGATTAGGTTGTACTTATCGCCAACCTCAAAGCCTCCGTATTCCTCGCTTGGGTAAATAAATCCCGTGATGTGGTCGGTTATCGGCTTAATCAAAAAGGATTTTTCGGCATAATCAAACTGGTATTCAAACTGCCTTCCCGTTAGCTTCCCTGATAAAACGTTGATTAACGGCTGAATATTCGGAATGTAGTAATCCTTAATATCAAATGTTAGCGAAGCATCAGCCACCTTGTTAATTGCTAAAACATCGGTTATTTCACCCACCCTGTTGGGCTTTATATCATCCTTCACAATGGTTAGCTGCCGAACTCCGTATAGATGCTTGTTTTCGGTTAATTTGCTCTCCCCGTTATCGCCCACGAATGCTAACCTTTTCGGAACCACGGGGCTTTCATAATCGGGTGCAAGGTTATCTTTACTCCCATACCCCCAAATCTCTGTTTTTAGCGATAGTTCCGGATCGGCTTTCATCTGTGCCAAGTTTCTCAATCCACCATAACGGCCTGTTTCAAATCGTACCCCCGATGGCAATTTCTCAACTGGTGCTTCTAAATGAATAAGATTATTTTCTTCATCTGATGTTCTAACGTACTGAAAGTAGAAGTCCACATTGTACTCTTCCGAAATAATCCGTAGTGCCTCGTTACACATCACGTTATCGAACATGATGGTTTTGTAGTAGCCATCAATCAAAGGCTCTATGTTACCAACCAGCCATTTATCTGCTCCCAACTCTCTATTGAGTGAGTTGCAAACATCCTGAATGAAATCCTCTGGCCTACCCGTGAGCTCAAACTCGAAATTTTGGCTGTTTAACGGCCTGAACTGAACATCACCCATATAGTACATCTCACTATTGAAAATACACTCATAGTGGTACTCTTTGGCTCGGTTAATCGGTATATCGGGAACAATTTTCAAAGTGTACTTGCCCTTTTTGTGCGGTAAAAAATCTTCCAGTAGTATGTAATCGCCAATCTCCAACGCAACGTATTTCGTTAACTTGAAGTTTAAAGAAACGTAATCCTTATTCATGTACTCCTGAACCAGCTCCGAAGAGCCGTCAGGCTGAACAAAGATAATCCGTTGTGCGTTTCTGTAAATTGGCAAATACATGGTTTACGGTGTTATTAGTGAGCCAATTAATTCAATTTTGAACCTCACAAAAATATTCTCGATATCATTAAACCCATCTTCTATTATGATGGTAAAATAATCATCGAACACTCCATACGTGCAAGGCAAAACAGCAGCACCATCTTTAAGGAAAATACTACAAAGGTATGCCGATGTGCCCAGATTGTGTGTTATTTTCAAAACATTAACAACCTTTTCAACCGAATACGGCCTGCCTTGATATTTGCATTGCCACTCCCCTGAAACTCTTTTGAACTCACCGGAAATAACAATGCCATCCCTTTGCCAGTAAACATTATCACCCTCTATATGGCCATAATACTCACAAGCAAAACCTTTTAAAGAGTTTGATGTTGTATCTCGTTGCTGTTCTATAAATCTAATATCCCAAAAAGTACCATAATCACACACTCTCCATGCAATAATTAACATACCTTTTTGTGTTGGTAAATCCAATCCTTCCATTTGGCTTGTGCTTACGGCTTTCATAAATGCCTGCTTAGGTGCTAATTTTTGCGCAATATTCTTAACCGTGCAAGTTGCAGGATTAAGTCCTAAATCGGCTGCATCAAAGTATATTTTTTCACAACCCTCAATCGTTGGCAATGCAACTTTATCCGTTACAGATGGAGTTAACCGCTTAATTTCATCAACCAAAACGGTTCCATTGTTACCCTTGGCCACTACATTGCCAGCATTATCAATTAACCCCCTTAGCAACGTTTTAAGAGCTATTTTCATTGTTTCGCCCAAATCGGAACGGTCTATCTCTGCAAAATAGTTGGCCAAGTCGTTGCCATCGCCCAATTCCGTTAAATCTGTTATTCTCTTTGCCATATCTCAAAATGTTTTAGTTTACAATCCTTACTTCTACACCCGTTGTTCTATCCTCAACACCCGTTGTTCGCTTTATGTATCCACTCTGATTAATCGTTAATACTGCCTCCCTGCTTACCGTTCTGAACTTTACCTCTGCGCTCCTATCATCATGGGAGTTATTCTCTTTTACGAAAACCTTAATTATTTCGTTACCAATGCCACCCGTTATGGTTAGCCCTGCCAAGTTCTCAAAGTGCGCCCAAGTGGGAATATCATCTATCTGCCAATCATCGGCACACGTTACCAGCAACTCCTCCTCACCGCCTTTACGATTCTTATTCACAGTATCTGGGCTAATAGAAATCGGTGCATCGGGCAGAGTACCCAAATAATCCTGCTTATCAATATCAATGATAACGCAATAATCTCCTTTAGCCTTGTAAGTGTGCGAATAAGTACCGGCCCTCTCCAATAGTTCACTCGCTCCATCGCCCCAATATATCATCGAACGCTCCCTGTTCCCGTAGTTGATAGTAGCCTCATCACTATTGCTCACTGTGAACGTTTTTGCCCGTGGATTAACAATTCTCAGCTCCAGCTCAAAGATAAGGATTGCCCGTCCCGCTTGAATATTGGTGCTGGTACTAACGTGCTTCATCCTATCCACCAGAAAGCAAAGCCTATCCGTACTGTACACAATGGAAAGAACGCTCACTCCATTACCATAGCCAACGTTTTTATAGAAAAGATAATCGGTAAATGAAACTAACTCTTTGTAAGCAAGTAATTCAGTAGATTTAACGATGTAGCATTCCAACTTTATCTCAATCGGTGCATACCTACTATTTGTGTCGCCTTTTTGAACTCCCGATTTATCCTGCCATTCAAAAAATTCTGTTTTCTCCTCAGCGATATCGAATAGTGTGGTGTAATTCATCACATTTATACCCCACTTGCTCAAAAGGTTGATATTATCAATCAGAATATCCATGCCTAAAATTTATTAGTTCCGCCATCCAAAATATCGGCCGTTCGTTTCGTATATCGCTCAATGTTGGCCAACCGTGCTGTATCCAGTTTTATCGCTCCTAAGATGGTATTTCTCTCGATGGCCAAGTTCAGTATCCTGCCCGTTTGCTGATTGGTTTCCGCAAGTTTGGCCGAAATCTGCTCGTTGGAAATCATTATCCTTGCCGTGTTACCCACCAGAACGCTTGCCTGATCCGCCGTTATTTGGCTCGTTATACCCCTATCCGCTTCAAAGGCACCAGCTTCATCCTCCTTATCTCTTTCGAACAACCCACCGAACATTTGCTTTATCGCATCCATGCCTGCCATGTAAGCGTCCAGCCTCTCGGGTATCATTTCAAATAGCCTCATTAAATCATCTGTGATATCGTAATCTGCTCCATCCAAAATTTCTCCGTTCGGGCCGATGCCAAACGAGGCCAGCATATCCTGCTCAAGCATATCGAATAAATCACCAAATACCGAAGCGAATACCTTTTGAGCAAGGATATTCTCCATCATGTTATTGAAGTACCGCTCGAAATCATCCATTGCCCCCTGAACATCATCATTGATAAACGCTTCTTGGAGTGCCTTGCTTAGCTGCGCCCCTACATCGCCCGCTAAATCTTTGAAATTTTGAGTAATCTCATCCCGTGCATCTTTTGCCTTAGCAATCAACTCTTCGAAGTTATCCACCAGTTTCTTTGTGGCCTCATCCAGTAAATCGTACGAAGCCAGTATCTCGGGATTAATTGCAAAGTTTTCAAAATCGAAAATAAAACCAAACTTATCCACAAGATTCTCCATTACCGGAACCGTTTCCCTTGCCAGTGCGCCTATCCCAGCCCCTACGAATAATCCTATGGCTCCGCCGATAAGAGTACCTATCCCCGGCGCAATCATTGTTCCAATGGCAGCACCTGCCCCTGCTCCATACACGGCTCCCGAGGCAACATTTTCACCCGAGAATACCTTTCTCATACCCGTTTGGATTTGCCCCTGCTCCAAATCTTTGAGCGAATCACGAAGCATACCAATCGTTTCAGCGTATTGAGTTGCACCAGCCATTGCCCGTGCATACGGATTCTCAACCCCGAAAATGTTTGATTGAGCGTAATCCAATGCCTCAAGCTGAAGCATTCGCATATTGTGAACTGTTTGTAGTATAGCAGCGTTCCAATCTTCCTGAGCTTTCTTATTCCTTTCTATCTGCCGTATTACCATTGTGCCCAACTGAACCATACCATTAACGGCCGTTTCAAATGCGTTTTCATCGTTCTTTATGGCCTTGTAAATATCGGCTGCCATATCCAACGAATCGCCCAAAAGTGAAACCATTACCCCAAGCTTAGGATTTACGCTACTCAAGGCATCGCCCAGTTCTTTGAACGCACCCGCAAGCGTCTTCAACTCATCATAGGGTAGTTCCTTTAACCGCTTTTTGGCTGCTACCAACAGCTGGTTGAGTGCATCCCAATCGTCATGAGTTTTATCAATGGTTTGTAGATACGCTTCTATGGCCTCGATCTGCTCTTTAATCATTCGCCTGTTGGCATTGCTAACATCCCGATACATTTTGTTATAGAGCGCAATACCCTCCTCCGTGCCAAACTTTATCTTTGTATCCAGCACTTCAATGGCAGATGCTATGTTGAGTATTTGTATTTTTAGTTTCTCGGCTTCATCATCATTGGCGGTTAGTAGCTTGGCCTCAAGTTTCTTTTTCTCTTTGATAAGTTTTAACCTATCATCTTGGTATTTCTGATGCTGCTTCGCCCGTTGGTCGAATGCCTTTTGATTCTCCTCTACAATGCGTTGCAAAGCCTCCATTTCGGCCTTTTGGCTGTCCAGTACCTTTTTGGCCTTTTCTTCGTAATATGGCCTTAATTCGGCTGCTATGGCCTTTCGTTGCTCTTCCGAGATATTGGAATCTTCCCATAGCCTTTGTAAATAGGAAATGTAATCAGCAGCAATGGCCTTTTGCTGCTCAAAGGTAAATTCAAGGTGCTCTAATCCCTTATCATCGCCCTCGGCCTGTAATATGTATCTTTGGTTTTCGTAATCTTCATAAGCCTGTTTAATATCCCTTAGCTGCTCCTCAAAGGTTTTCGTTGCCTTTGGCTCTACTCCCGTTATTCGCTCTCTCTCGGCCTCCAGCTTGTTTATCTCTTTCTGAAACTCCAAGTATTGAGCGTTGGTTTCGGCAACGGTGCGCTGTTGCTCTTTGAGTGCATCAATATCCTTATCAATTGCCTCAATAGTACGCTTAGAAGCCTCAACTGATACATCGCCCCGATTCAGTATTTCGGCCTCGATACTCTTTTCAAACTCCAATAGTTCAGATAGCCGTTCCTGCCGTTTTTCCTCCTCTTTTTCAAGCTCTTTTAAATATTCTTTTTCTTGCTCGGTTATCTCTTTGCCAATCTGTTTAATGGCTGATTTAACAAACATCCCGCCAAGCAACGGCATGGCCTTTGGTGCTAAAACGGCTGCTTGAGCCTTTGCGCTTGCTTCATATTCAATTACGTGTTTCCCCTCTTTTATTGCTTCTTGGTTTTCAAGTATAGCAACGCCATACTCTTGCTCCTTTTTTATTTTTTCTTCAATAGCCCGTTTCTGTTCTTCTAACTGCTCAAGTGTTAATTTCTCGATTATCGCTTGCCGTTTTTCAATCTTTTTGTATTCATCTTCTAAATCCTGAAAATCCTCAAAATCTTTCTTTAACTGTTTTTGAGCTGCTGAAGCCTCTTTTGTTGCACTTGATAATTTTTTAATTAACGGAATTAGCAACGAAATACCCATTATTACCAATCCAAACGGATTAGTTGCCAATGCTGCCTTTAACTTATTGAACGAGGAAATCAAAAAGTTATTGGCCACGGCTGCGGCTTTCTTCTTTGCAATGGTTACGGTGGTTAGCGTATTATCCAACCTCGTTTGTAGATTGGCAATTTTCTGTGTGGCTATCTTTTTGCTATCAATCAGAATATCCCGTTGTTTCTGCGCTGTGAGCATCCTTTCCCGTGCCAACTTCGCCTGTGTTAAATTCTTCTCGGCCACGGCCATCGATAAGCTCTTTCTATGCTGGGCAATCTCCAAGTTGGTGTTGATTATTTTCTGCTTAATCGTGGCTGCATCGGCAATGGCTGCGGCTTTGGCTGCTCTTAATTCCATCAACTGCGCTGCCAGCTTATCTCTGATGGCCTGTGTAGCCTCATCCCGCAATGCCTTTTCCTGCTGTAATCCCAGTGCGATTGCATTCTGTGTTGTTAGTGCCTGTGCCAATGCCTTGCGCTGCATATCCAGCTCCTCCTCATGCAGCCTCATGCCTATTTTCCTTACTGCCGAAACGGCCATCGAAGCCCCTTTGATTGCTCCAAGTGCAACGGCCATACGTGTCAATCCTGATACTACTGCTTGTAAGTTGCCACTTTTCAACCCTTTATCCACCATGTTAGCCAAGTAACCGATGGATTTTTTGGCCGATTCAGCGATGGGAGCCAGTTCCGCCAGTAGTGTGTTTTTGAGTGATTTTATCTGAAATTCTGTACTCTGTGCTACCTTATCAAATGCTTCGCCTGTTAATCCCGCTACATCGGCAGCGATTGCAAATCTTCGCTTGCGCTTTTGGTGTTCTTCCCCGTCATGGCCAGTATAGCATTCACACCCTCAACCCTGCCTACCATCGCCTTCAAGGCATTCATGGAGCCACCAGCCTTTTGAGCCATCATCTCTACACCCTGTTGAAAGGTCATGGTTTTGCTCCACCCATCGCCAAGATTTTCATTCATGGCCACCAGTGCAGCCCTTATCTGGGTCATGGCTATGGCCGTTGGCGTTCCTTGCCTTGTTAGCGTTTGAATGGCTGCTGATACCTCCTCAAAGCTAACACCTGATGAGGCGGCTAACGGTGCTACCGTGGCTATATTCGCTGCCAGTTCGGGAAACGTGGTTTTACCTCGTTCAATGGTTTTAAAGAAAATATCGCTTACCCGTTCGCTCTCCTCAACGGTTTTGCCCCACGCATTTAATACAGTAGTAACCCCATCGGCTGCTACCTCAATATCAACGAACCCTGCTGCTGCGGCTTTATCGGCAATCGAAAGTAAGTGTAGTGCATCATCGGCCTCGTATGATGCCGAAATAATGGTTTTGAATGCTGTGGCCAGTGATACGCTCGATTGTGAACTGGTACGGCTTAAATCCTCAATGGCCTTTGTGTATTCATCCAAGTTTTCGGTTACCTCTTTGGAGATGGTGCTTGCGCTTCGCATGGCCGTTTCCAGCTTCATGGAGTGCCCCACAACCTCTTTCCCGGCTCTTACGGCTGCGTTCAGTGAAATGTAGGCTGCTGCCAACCCTGCCACACCCCTTACGGCTGATTGCATACCCTTTTCGATAACGCCACCCTGCTGCTCGGCAACCTTACCGAACTGCTGCATCTGCTTTTCTAATTCAGCAGCCTTGACATCGAATTTCTTCTTATCTATATCGGTTTCAAAATGCAGTCCGCCCATTATCCAAAGAGTTTTTGCGCTGCCTCAAACTCGGCCTGTGCGCTTTCAAATTTTTCTTTCTTATCCTTATCTTTTATTTTTTCCGTATCGGGAAAATCGGCCAACTTTAGCAACATCTTTACGTAAGGCATTTCGCTCACTTCGCTATCGCTCTCTCCTTTTACGATACTCTGATACTTAGCTATTCTCCCGAAAATGGTTTCTCCTCGGATTTGCTTATAATCAGATACTTCCCTCTTTTTATGAGTTGATAGGCAAAAAAAAAGCGTTCTTCATCCTTTAATCGCTCAACCATATCGAATAGATAGTGAAGTTGCTTGTTATTCATTTGCCGTAATGCCCTGCGAATAGGATATTTTGCCAGCCTCCGCCCGTTGGCTAATCCTGTGGCCACGTAATCAATTAAAACGGGAAAATTCTTTGCGAAGTTGATATATAGCTTTCCCTCCTCCTCGGGGAAACTCATTTTTTCGCTGAATCCGGCTAATTGAATTACTACCTTAACTTTCAGATATGTCAGGTCTATGGGGATTTTCACCCCCATAAACCGTACATACATCCGTCCCTCGGGTCGTCCCGAAGCCAAGTTAGCCAATTCTCTGAGTGTCGCCCCCATTACTGAGTGATCTTAACCGCCCAAGTCCTCTTGCTCCCGTTCGCTGCCTCAACCACATAGTTGACGGTTGCAGTGAAATCCTGAGTTTCACCGCTCAACGGGCTTGAAACGTATGCCCCTTTGCTCACCTTGATGTGTGGGGTAATAGCCGTAAGGGTAGCACCACTTGCGACAGCAGTAACCTTTGCCGACGCTACGTTGATGGTGGGCGACCCCTTCACCTCTGGAAAAGAAATATCCTCAATCTCGGCTTTCGCCTGATTTTCGGAACTGAGCCTGTAAATGTAGAAGTCAGCACTCTCCCCATCCCGTGGGTACAGAGACGCACCACTCGCCACGAACCTCTGCCCGTCAGCCGTGTTGTCAATCTGGGGGGCTGCACTAAATTCTACGTAAGGCATCTCGTAAAGAATGCCGTTATCCGATAGTGCTAAAATGCCCAACCTTTGTAGCGAATTGGGAGCCAGCGAAGCGGCATACTCATCAATGCCTCCGCTTGTGGTTACCGTACCACCCGCAAACTTCTGAATCAGCGCGGGGTCAATGCCGATAATCTCAAGCGTAATCTCCTTTTGACTCGCCTCAATCTTACTCGCCTTAGTTTGCCCCAGCTCGTTCTTTAGGGGCGTTACTGATGGAGTGCCCTGTGTAACCGTAAAGGTTCCCTCCTTCACATTCTCAATGATAGGAACCCAGTCAACGGGTCGTCCTTGACCATCCGTTACCGAGTACCATATCTTTTTAATATTTACTGAAAATAATGGTTTCATGTTATCAATGTGTTATTAATGTTAAAATTAATTTTCAAAACTGCATATCGTTGATGTGAAGCTACTAGCTCATTTGGCTGCTCGCTGTAAATCTGCCTCCCAACCCGTTGAAAGTTATAGGTCGGGTCGGTAACCAGCGATTCGCTGAACCTGAATAGCAACTCTTGAAGTGTATGGCCCATGCTCATATTCTCGTACCAAGTATCGTTTAGCAGCTCATCCGAGTAAAACGCTTTGACAATGAGCAGCCCCTTGGTGGATGCTTGCCCCGTTTCACCTGAAATAAGCGAAACAACGCAATCGGGTTTTTTTGAATCAGTGGGGCGGGTGTCCACGTAAATAGCCCCGCCCTTGCTGGTTATGAATGACTTTAAAACGCTACCCTCAAGTAACGTCCTAACATCCGCCTTTATCGTGTTAGCCGTCTTCATTTCAATACCCTAAATGCCCACTCAATCATTTCGCCCGCCACCATCTCGGTCTTTGCCAGCACGTTCTTCCCATGTAAATTCTCAACATAACTAGCATAATCCATGCCCGCTACCACTACTACTGAATACGTGCTGCGACCTTTCAGTGCCAACTCATTCAGATAAGCCAATCCTACCTTAGCCCCGTCATCGCCTCCCTGTACCACATCGAACCCTCTGGTGTGTATAAGATGGCCGTTTTTATAAACGCCTCCTCCGATACTGCTATTTAGGTTGCCCGTGTGGAAATTGTACCCTGCATTCAACTTGGCATGGTTCTTCAGCTCTTCCAGGACGTATTCCAGTCGGCTTACAATCACCCGATCCATCCTTTCGGAGTAGGCTCTTATATTCCGCCTCGCTGCGTCCACGCTGCCACGCTTCAAATTGAATCGCATCATACCACTATGCGGATTTGTCGGGTTAACTTTTGATAGGTGTTCGATATTACCTGATGCGTACCGATACACTTACATCTGCTGTCCTTCAACCTAACCTTTTTGCACTCGGAAAAATCAGCCGTCCCCACAAATCGCTCATCTACTAAAATCACGTAGTTAGCCCTGCGGTACTGACCGCCATCGTACTCCTGCAGCTCCCGCCTTGGTGCTTTGATGTTACATGGGTAGTACGATGACCACTCTGGGCGTGTGGGTAGGGGGTGTCCCCACCCATCCACGCCCGTTGTGCTCGTGCCTGTGTAGAACGATATTTCTCCCAGTTTTACCATCAGATTAGATTAAAATTTTCGCCCACGTAGCCCACCCTTTCGCCTCCACTCTCTCCGTGCTCATCGTAGATGCTATTCGCCTCACGGATTAACGCCTTGCGCTCATCGCTTGTGAACGAAATAGCAACCTCCTGCTCACGAATGTTTGGAGCCTTAGCGAGCCACATGTACAAATCAGCTCGTGCCAAATGCCACGCCCTGCCAACCACCAGCTCGCCATCAGCCTGCAAGCCCCTACCCGCACAGATAAGGGAAACAGTACCTTTCGGAACGGGGTATGCTGTTAGGGCGTGTATGGCTTCACTCACCGTCATCACCAAGCAGCTGCATTAGTTTTTAAAAATACCATGTGGGAGTATGCGTCAACGGCTGGGAACGCATTCGCCTTGCCGTAAACCTTTCCATAAGGTACATCTTTCTCCTCCTTGTACGAACCAACCATGAAGAACGATTGGTAGGTCTCCCTCTGTGGGGATTCCGTGTAAATCTGCTTCCACTCGAATCGACCCACGGCTGGCTCGGGCGAACCCACAGCCATAATCGAATTGAATGGGTTGGAAGTAGTGTACGACCCGTCAGCATTTTCCCTCGTAATCTGGTCGTCAATTATCTCGATTTGGATAGCGTCCACGCCGAAATAAATGGCTAGCATGGCGTTCACAGTCTCCAGTGATGGCGGAATGTTTTGGCTCATTAGGTGCATCACTAGGGTAGCGCAATAGCTCTTTACCTGTGTGTTCGCACGGATATAGCCAAATAGCTCGCCGCTCACTTTGACGCTGCGAATCCTAATCCCCTTCGATTTGGGTAGGTCAATGAAGAACGCCTTGATGTCGTCAATGATGGTTGCAGCAGCGTTCGTCCAAGGAGTTCCTGTCTTTACTTTCTGCCACGTCTGGACTGGGTACTGCATAGCGGCCAGCCCTGCCAAATATGGACTGTTGGCTGCGGCGAACTCCAAGGAACACCCGTTACTAATCAACGAGTAGCCCAAGTACCTGCGCTCATTCTCTAACGCCCTGCGAACATTCGCCAAATCGTTGTCCCAAAAAGCCAGCAGTTGAGCTGCAGCATCAGCATTCTGAGCACGTGCGAAATTCTCCTGCAATTTATGCCAACGCTCAAAGTCAGCAGCATCCATCTCAAACGCCTTGCCAAAGGTCGCTAGTTCACCCTGAACCGACTTGTAACCCCTGCGCCCCGAAACGGGAATGCTGGACTTGTTTTGAATCGGGTCGGCAGCAATGTTCATCTCACCCATAGCGTTCGTTATCGTTCGCCATGAGCCGTCCATAGTCTGCGAAAGTGGGAAATGCACATCAATGGCAGACGTGGGGAGGGGGTTCGCATCGTAGAACGCCCTTATATCCTCGATGGTCAAGAGTTGACCCGTTGGACTTAGTGGTTGTGATTTTGCCATGTCTATTCCCTCCCTTAATATTTAACAACGTTAATGAACTTTAGATGCTCTAGGTACTTATCGCCTATTGCACCCTCTACCACGTCAGCACGTGTGTACGCATCTGCGCCAAAAATTACCATCTGGTCTTTCGGCACCTCAATCGGGTACTTTAGGATAGCATCAGGCGTGCGCTTCAATGCCGCACCCGTACCTGCCGTGTTCGCCTCGTAGATGAAGAACGATTGCGAAGTGCCAGGGAAGCCTATGGCTGTGGATAGGTTAATCTTCTCTATCCCCCCTGATGGGGCTGAAACACTGGCAATGTGCCGTGCCGTGCCGTTCGTATTGCCTAGGGTTACAAGGTCTCCCGCCTTGAAGTGGTGTGAACCCTGCTTGACTTTGAAACTCTTTGCTGTTGACCCCTTCTCCACCACCGCCTGCTTGCACACGTAGCGCAAGCCGCTTGATGGTGCAGAAATGGGAGTCCCCTCTGGCAAATAGTTCCCTGCGACAAGGTTGGAAGTCCGAAGGCTCACACCCCCAGGAATGTCCCACGCCTTGTCCTTGTTGATGATGTTCTTTCGCGTTAGAACATCCTCATAGGTTTGAATTTGTCTCATTTCTCTTTGTTTTGTTTATTAACCATTTCACGGGCTTTTTTTAGCACAGGCGTTTGCCCGTCGTCGTCTTGTGCCTGCGCCCTGCTGGGTACGGTGAAGTCCAACCCTTTCGCTTTTACAGAATCAACAAACGCCTTGTTAGCCTCCGTTTTCTGCTCAATCATAGAGTTAAACACGTCCGTACTCATGCCAGCGTACACCGATTCGTAAAGGGATAGCTCAACATCAACCTGAGCCTTTGGCATTCCTGCGTATGCTTTCTGAATCTTTGCCAGCCTCCCCTCTTTGATAGCCCCCTCCTGAAGGTCTTTCATTTGGTTGGCCAAATGTTGGATTTGTTCTTGCAGCGTTTTTACTGCATCGTTATCTGGTGGTTCGGGTTCTTTTTTCGGCTCAACTTTCTGTTGTGCCTTTAAATTCTCCAGCTCCTTTTGATGTTTCGCTAACAGCTTATCAGATTCGCCTTTCAAAACGAAGTTGATATTACCCTGCAAATTCTCAAGCAGCCCCTTAGCATCCATAGCCTCCAACTGCTCATCGGTGGTAATCAATTTGGAGTACTGGTCTGCCAGCCCCTCCAACGTGCGGTCGCTTACCTGTGAGTTTTGCTCACGTGCGCCTTTCAGTGTTTCTAGGATTTTGTCCCTCATAATTCAAGTTTTTTTGGTTTGTCCAATTTTGTAAATATAATCAATCGTTGCTCAAATGATTCAACAGTCTCGTTTTAGTTTTAAACATATCAAATTCTGCCACCCGCTCCAATGCTGTGCTGACCACGTTGTGATAGAATACTATATCATTCAATAACCTTTCGGTTAACTCTCTTATCTCCCCAACGTCATAGGGATTAACCAGCGTATGTGGGTATAGAACCTTTGCCGTTTCGCTCCGCTCGCTGCAAATCATCGGAATACCCAAAGCGGCTGCATCCATGCACACCCTGCCAATCGAGTAGCTCAAATGCCCGTCAACCAGAACCTTGTACTTCGTTAGAAGTCTCAGGAAGTTCAAATAGTCGGTATCGCCGTATATGGTGTCGTAGGTTTTCATCAGCCTAATGGCGTCTTGACCCTGATACGCCAACAGGTCAACGGGAACACACAGCCTATCAAATGCCTGACCCAAATACGCCTCGTGCGCTTGGTAGCGATGTGAAATCACGCCCACCCTATTCTCTTGAGTTAATCCCTGCACTCCCCTCACGAACTCAACGTCAACGGGGTTGTTAATCTCAATCACGGGCTTTTGGGTCAAGAACCTCAACATCCTGCATTGCATCTCTTCAACGCCTATGACGTAGTCGGCTGCGTTGACCGCCTGCTTGAATAGCTGAAAGTTGAACACCCCATTCATAACGTCAACCCCGTGGTCTGCCTGACAAATCAGCTTCGTGTTAGATTTTTCGCCCAAAATGCTGCGAACCTCCAACGCTAGGTCTAGGTCGTTCGGGGCAAGGTTCATGTGGATTATATCGTAATCATTTATGCTCTCTTTATCCCTTATTTGCGCCCAACGCCTCACGTCTGCGCCCATTGACCTAATCCAAAGGTATTGCCCGCTTCGGGTTATTTTCTCATCATTTATAAGCGTGTCGTGGATATAGTTCGTGAGCCATAGCACCCGCTTGTGTTCAAATAGGTCCCATTCGGGCACTGAGCGCAATATTTCGTCATGCTTCTCAACCAGTTCTTCCCGCCTATCCCATAACGTCTCCTTGAAATCGTCGGCTAAATACTTCACTTCACTCGCTTCGTGCGCTCGGCAAATAATAGGGAACTGCCTCACTTGGAATATCCTTGCAACCTCCAAATCGGTCATGCCGTGGTGCTTGAAGTAGTTTGAGTTGAAGTATATTTTATCTGTGTCAAATAGAGACAGACACGTCCCCGCCACATTGCAGATATAATTATCTTTTACGTCATCCCGCCACGATACCACCATTTCTACGTCCACGAAGTGCCGGGGCTGCGGCTTTAGCACCTTTCCAAAAGTCGTTACTGCCACATACCCCGTTTCTTTCATAAACTCTAGGCTCTTCCTAAAATATTCCTGTGTATAGAGTAAATCGTCATCAATCGTGAAATAGTACTCGTTCGGCTGCATGAAGTAGAACTTGCCCGAATCCATAATATTCTCATCGCCCAAATGGTAGTGGAACTTGTCGCCCTTAGGAAACTCATCGGGAATCTCTGTGTACTCGTTCAGGTACACCCTGACAATATCACACTTCACGTCCACCAGCCCATCCAAAACCTGTTTGCAGTACCTGCGGGTCTTCGGGTAGGTAGCCATATTTATTGATACTTTTTTCATCAATTCAAATTCGTTAGCCATATCGGTTTGCGTTTCCAATTCTTTGTTAACTCCTTAACCTCGTTAATATACTCCATGTTGCTGACCTCCCTCACTGTGTTAACGCTCGCTGCACTCGGCTCACCTCCACGAATGAGATTGTCAGCATCCATATCCATCTCACGTCTTGTTTTCAAAATGCTGGTCGCAACGCATCTGCAGTTTACATGCCATTTTTGCGAGAAATCGAAATCCTTTGGGTATCGCCCCTGCAAGTCAGCACATACGATACCTCCCTTATCCAATTCCCTGTCGTAGTTCGGAGCAACGCTAATATCTATACCCACTATAAAATCCTGCTGCTGTCTCCGTATCTGTTGAGCCGTTTCGTAGGCAAAATTAGTTTCATTGCGCGTCAGCCTCAAAGCATTCTTGTAGCTCGATTTATACATGCCCGCCTTGGGTCTCGATACGTCCACCGCATCCAGCAGCCTCTGTTCACCAAAACGGGTTTGTACATTCTCTCTCAGCTTTATGGGATTATTCAAGTACCTGCCTATCTGAACAGCCGTTGTTTTTGCCGATTGCCCTTTGCTCACCGCAAATTCCAAAGCGAGCTCCAGCTCCTGTTTGAACTGGTTGGTATTTCTCCATATTCTTTGGCTCAGGTTCAAACCGTTCTCTATCCTACCCGCAAATGCATCCCGTGCGGCAATGTTTGATGCCAGATACCTGTTGAGTGCCAGTTGTGGCAATCGGTTCGCATTCTTGCCGAAAGCCAAATTAAATAACGCATGGTGCTTCTCATTGCCAACGGCCCACTCGCTATAAATACCGTTGACGATTAATGCAAACACATCTCCGTGCATTGCCCGCAATAGTTCATTCACCTTCCTGTTCAGCACGGGGTGATTCCTGAAAGCATACTCAAGATTGGATAGCCCCACGGTCATTTCAGATACGCTGCCAATTACTGATAGGTAGATAGCCCGTAGTTCCTTCATGTACCTACGTACATTCGCTTCATGCCGTCTATCGTACCCGCTTAGTTTCATAGCAAGTTGGTTATCTCTTGGTTTCGCTCATTCAGTATCTGATCCACCTCGTTGCTCACATTGTCCGCTAAATCTAACTCCTCAACTCCCTGTTGAATGCTCAGTACCCCCGCATCCCTAGCAATCTTCACACTCTCAGCCCTATCTTTCAGCGACCTGACGCTGTATGGGGTAATTACGCTTCTACAATTCAAACGGCCAAACGCATCGGCCATGTGTGGGTACTGCACCGAAAGTAGCTGCCTAACCAGTTCAAACTCTTCGTTAAGCATGTAAACGTATTCCCCACCATAATCCTTTGCCCGTGCCTTGCTATCAAAGAGTAATATTTCCTTGTTGTCCGCACTGAGCGGCGTTTTCTGCATAGCACTCGGTGAGTTGTTAAAAACTTGGGTCTGCTGGTAGAACTGCTCCTCGATGGTTCGGTACTGCCACTCCACGGCCTCCTTTGCTCCTTCCCACTGAATAGCGTTCATAAAGCCGTCTTTGCCCACCACAATCACCCTCCTAGCATCATCAGGTTTCTCTTCCACATTGCTCACCCGTCCATTTTCGCCCTTGTAAATCACGTAGGTCGGCACGGTATTTTTATCAATGTACATCATCTGTTTGGATAGTATATCCTCCATTATCTCAACCAGCTTCGTGCCCCCATCGCCACCCCATACGGGCTCGGGAATATGCGTATAAACAACCGTCAGTATGTCATGCTCTAGCTTTTCTAAACTCTTTTGCTTCCACCCCTGACCGCCATTCTCATAAGTAATCACTGCCCCATTTAAGTAGGTTATCAGCTTATCGGTAGCATCCGTTGCATCCAGCCACGCTATGCTTATCCCTAATAGCGTTTTTTCATCGGAAAAATACGGATAAAGTTTGTATCCCAGTGCGGGTGAATAGAGATTGTGTGTTAGTGTGTAGTCCGATTTTTCCCCCTTAATGTTGCTCGGTTTTTTTTCCAAACGCCAAACGGTTGCCACCTGACAACTTTTAAACAGCTCCTTTCCCCGCTCCATATTCAAACTATCCACAGCGTTAACCACCTTATACGCCATTTCTAGCAGCTCTTTCGCTTCGTCCGCTGCACTGTCATCAATCGGTATATCATACTTTCGCACCACATCGGTGTAAAAAAGGGATTGAGACATTTTGTTAACGGCTTCTTTCTGCTTTGCCAAGGGTATGCGCCTGAACTCGTCAACACCATTGCGCATTTTTGGCGGGTATCGTAGGTGGTCCCGCATGATGGCGTGCTTCATCTCGTTGTACTGAGGCTCTAACTCGTTCGCCCAGTCAGGGAGTTTAATATCGCTCCTGCATAGCAATCCCACAGCCTCGGGGGCTGGCATGTTGATAATATCTTGTAGCTGCTCAATCGTCATCACATCCTATTTTAACGATGGCAGTTTTTCTGCCAGCTCAAGTTTTTTTACTTCTTTCTCTTAACCACTCTAGCTTGCGCTGGTCGTGGCGTTGCCTTTTGGGGCTTACTTGATTCGATAGGGGGCAATTCTTTTTTCGCCCTCTCTTCATTCACCCGCTCGGTCAACCTTTCCACACTCTCACTCACATAAGGGGGCACGGAAGTACCTGTGAGTTTACCCAGTTCCTCCTTCAAGTCGTCTTTCTCGGTTCGCTTCACGTCCACGGGCTCCAGCTCATTCTCTCTATACCTTTCGCCCGTGTTGATGTACGCACCCCAAGCATCCTTTTCGCCCTCGGTCAGTTCGTAAACAAGGTTGATGTTGCCTCCCTCAAATACCGATATGGTAGCTGAAATGGAGTATTCAACCCCTGTTGATTTCAGCCTCACCCTATCTTCTAGTTTAAATCGTGCCATAATTTTAAGCTTTTATTTACCACAAATATACACTATTTTTAATCAATCCAAATAAATTTAACAAAATTATATCAACATCTCCACGTGGCGGGCGAACGCTTTTGCATCAAACGTTTCTCCTAACTCAAACAACATACGCATTATGAAGTTATCCGCCCAGTCCGGCGAGTGTCCAATATTCTCCTTAACTTTCTCTTTTGGCAGTATTCTTAGTTTCGTGTCTGTGTCCGCTTGGTAGGTTTTGATTTGCCCCAGTTCCTCCTCGATACACTGACGTTCATCCTCAGATACTTGCACCTCAAAATATATGCTGTCCATCGCTTTGGCCAAATAGTAGGCGCACTCACACTTTAAGTTGTAATATGCAGAATCAAATGGGCGACCATTATTCACAAATCCATTTATGCCGCAATTATCCACAATACCCCCACCTATCCCATCTTCATCCGCTATACAATTTCTCGCCGGTATGCCGTGCTTGCTTCGCATTGAGTTAATAGTATTCTGAATATCCACCATCGAACTAGTGTCAAATACCGCCACATCCACTATCACGAACCCATACCACACCATGATTATTGCCTTATCTGAGCCGTACCTCGCTATATCAGCCGTTATGTACCTATTCGCATAATCCTTTTTTATGTGCGTATTGCTCCATATTGCGCTTATCTTTTCGTAGGGAATCAGCGCCGTGGGGTCATCGTCATAATCGAAGTTGCCCCGCAGCAGTCGCTCCTTAGTAGCCTTATCCTTTATATTTCTCAAGTTCTCGATATACTCCTTGGGCAACCATGGATTATCAGAGTAGAGAGCGGGGATAAATTTCGTGTCGCTTGTTTCCTCGTTATCACGGTATGGTTTATAAAAAGTATGGTACAGCCAATTTTTCTTAGGGTTAAATGTTACCAATATCTTGCCGGCCAGCCCAAACTCCTCGTTCATCCATCTGCCCACCTTGGATTTTAAAACATCAAACGCTAAAGGGTGAACATTCCCCGCCTCCTCAATCCAACCGCCCGTGTACTCCTTTGAACCTAAACGCTCATATAGCGGGTCGATTCTAGGGTAATACTGCAATTCCAAAAAATCTATCGTGGAGCCGTTTATAAAAATAATGTTCTTGTCCGTTACCCGCCACCCTTTCAGACCCTTTGCCCCGCAAACCTTTCTCCACGTATGAACCATAGAATCCCGAATCTCCATCATGGTGTTGCGGGCAAAGAACCACTTGCTGTTTGGCATAGTGGCGCAGAGCGTTGAGAATATATCGCAGCCCAAATAGGATTTGCCCCCCCCCCCCCCCCCCCCCCCCCCCCCCAAAAAAAAAAAAACACCACAGGAAACCAAACCCCCCCCCTTTTTTTTTTTTTCCCTCCTCCTCCCCTTCTATATTTCATTATATCTC
>Ga0116144_10001993_pt1 | contig 23013 bp, 5 predicted proteins | sample AD_UKC035_MetaG_FD_89746 | JGI IMG/M metagenome (GOLD analysis project Ga0116144, IMG submission 89746) | Active sludge microbial communities of municipal wastewater-treating anaerobic digesters from USA - AD_UKC035_MetaG | ecosystem: Engineered > Bioreactor > Anaerobic > Digestate | place: USA...
ACTGCCATACTGTTCATAAAAGTTGCCAATGGTTACTTCGTACAGCGTATCGGTATAGCTGATAAAACGATGGGCAATGCCATGTCCTTCGTACTTGGGGTCGAATCCCAGCAATGGCGGTTGATAGGCCTCGTAGCGGATACCCGCATTGATGCCCTTATACCTGTAAAACAGGTTCCCGTATATGTTGGATCGGATGTACTCCGGAACGTGTTCTGCGCCGATGATTGTATCGTTGAAGTAGTAGTTCGATTCGGCGTAAATATTACCCTGTACTGTGGCTTTATCAATGAAATCCTGAGCCGGGGCATTATTAAAAAAAAACACCGGCAGAAAGAGTATTGCCAGTATTTTAAATTTGGAAATATCCATTTATACTAGTTTTAAAAAGTACAATAAAGCTTTCCGGGTTATTTTACAAGTTCTTTAATTTTTTTGAACATCTCCATTTCACTACCATCGGTGTAGCTGGTGTGTTGGTAAACAACCTCTCCCTTGCCGTTGAGGATAAAGGTATGGGGAACATTGGTTACACCCATGGCACGGCGAAGGTCGCCGTTGGAATCGAGGTAAAAGTCGAATTCCCACCCCCTTGCATTTACCATAGGCCGTACGTTGTTTACGGTTTTGGCATCATCAATGGAAACGGCAATGAGTTTTACACCGGTTTCCTCCTGCCAATCGTCGTACAAATCGGCAATGGCCGTTAGCTCCTTAATACATGGGCGACACCAAGTAGCCCAGAATGACAGGATAATTGGCTTCCCCTTATTATCGATTTGTGAAGTGGAAAAATCGCGACCTTCCAACGTCTTGATGGTGGCCACCGGAAGTTTCTGCGATTTGGTTTGCTGGGCTTTTGTAAAGGGAACGAAAATCAGCATTAGTAGGGGAAGTGCAAACAGCAATTTTGTTTTCATTGTTTTAAAACTTATGGATTACTTGAGATGGATTACAATAATCGGGCCCATGGGCTAATATGATCATTGTTTTTTTAATTATACCCCCGATCCCTCAGAAGACGAGAGATCGGGGGTAAATTATTGGGTTATGAGTTCGCTAACAAAACTTCAAATTACTGAACAATCAACTTCTTCGTTACGGAATTACCATCAGGTAAACTAATTTTTACCAGGTAAATACCTTGTAACTGCTTGATGTCCATTTTGATCTCAGAATTCTCCAGGTTATAGCTGTTGCTCATGATCAAACTACCTGAAGCCGAGTAGATTTCAACCAAAGCCTTACCGGTTGTTTCAGGTATTACAATGCTGAAATGGCCGGAAGTTGGGTTGGGGTAGATGCTTGCAGAGATAAGCTTGTTAATTTCAATACCAGTGGGATTCAGCGTAATGGCCAAATCAACATCTTCGTTATCCACTACAACTACATCACTTACGCTAATATATTCGTCTTTGCTAACCTCATAGGGATACTCACCGTTTGGTAAAGTAATAGTGGCAACTCCTTGCCCATTGGTTGTAAGGGTTTCATCGTTTATGGATATGGTTGCCCCTTCAATGGCTTCACCATCTTTATCGGTAACATTGAAAGTGATTATGAATTCAACCCTTTGCAATTCAACATTTACGGTTATACCTTCGCCATTCACCGTAAATTCTCCCTCAACCGTTGCGTACATATCTTTTTCAGCGGTGAAAGTGTAGTTGTCATTCCCAAGATCAATGGTGGCTTTCCCGTCTTCGTCAGTTGTTAATATTTCATCGTTAACGGTTATTGTGACACCTTCCAGAGGAGCTTCGGTAATGGCATCTGAAACTATGAAAGTTACCGGATAAACCGGTTCTTGGAAAATAATATGGGTTGTATAGGTGTTGCTTACCATTCCATCGACCGATGTTACCACAAATTCGATGGGTTCGGTGAAGTCCATGGGTGCATAATTGCCATCCTCACCCGGTTGAGGAACAATAGAGGCACCCTGAGAGATGGTTATGGTAGGAGTTACAGAGGTAACATCGGTCCCTGCTGCCACTGTTACATAAATATCTGCTGAGTTATTGTTAACAACAGAAATTTCTACACCAAGAGTCTCAACCTCAACAAAATCAAAGTCAAGAATTCTGGCATCGCTAGTTAAGCATTCAACTACTTTCGATTGCAGAACCTCTTTTGTGGCATCGTTTTGCAGGAACACAACCAGTGACAAATCATCCATCTCTTCAACATGGGTGCCAGCCATATCCTGTGTAAAAGATATTTGGAATGGAACTCCTGCTTCCAGGTCCACCGTGGTTCCGCTGGGATTGGGCAGCATTTTCATCATCACGTAGTGGAATGATGTTTCGCCGTTTGAGCCCACATTACCCGTGGTTTCGTTTTCTACTACGGCAGCTCTGAGTTTTACTCCTGTAACCGATACGTATGGCACAACTTCAATGTTGGCATGTACTATGGTTCCAGTAACATAGCTGAACGCATTTATGACAAAGAAGGAGAATTTTGCAGATTGGTTGTTAAACGCTGCGTTCACACCTGCTGAACTGGCCTGAGTAGACTCTCCTCCTGTGAAGAGCATGGGAACGGCATTCACACCGTAGTACGTTCTCCTTGTTCCCCCTTCTGCTGTATAGTAAGGGTCCCCGTTACCCGGCCAGTTCATCTGGTACTTAATAACGGCAATTTGTCCAACATGACTATTAAGGAATGGTGTGAATACGGATGTATTGAACGAATAGCAAGGAGGGCAGGTAGAACTGGTAAATTCTTCAAACAAAGGAAGATTGGGTGCACCGCCTATTGCAACACCAATGTTTTTATTAAGGATATTGTTCGAGGGATCATCATCATCCCCTTCTCCGTTTACATTGTTACCCTGCACCGTGATGAGGTGGCTTCCCGGAGTGGCTTGCCATTGCTGTGTAAAGGTATGTGTATATACCTGATTGCTGTTCAATGTTATTCCGGATACCGTTTCGCTAACGGGTGTTCCGTTATCAACCATATACTGAATATCAAAAGAAGTAATGGGGGTAACTCCCACGTTCTTGAATTTAACTACCACATCTCGAGGTCCTTGCGGAATCATTGGAGCTATTTCAATGGATTCAACAGACAAGTCCCTGTCGTAAGGAGTATAAAGAAAAATATCATCTACAAACCAGTCGTTGATATTGTATGAACTGCCCGAAAAAAATACGCAAACCTGAAAATTGGAAGAACCGACGTCTGCGTTGTTCACTGGAACAGTGATAGTTTCAACAACATTGGCTCCGGTACGGCTCCATATTACATGCCATTCACCACCGTTGGATCGTGTAGCGGCGCCTACGGTGTAAGCTCCTGAATAGTGATCGATGGCGTGTTTAAATTGAAAAACCAGGTTGCCATAACCCGAAACATCAATGGATGGTGAAACCAATCGTGATATAGCGTTGAACTGAGGTGACCAGGTCATTTTGGCCTCGGGAGCAACTCCTCCGGCGTTGGCAGTTTGCGAGAGACTCCAGTTGGCAGCCTGGGCATCTATGGTCCAACCTGTAGGCGGGAAAGTCCCGGAAAAATTGGTAGAGATATGTTCAATCCCGTACCTTGTTTGTGACCAAAGTAAATTGGTCATCAGTAATACACAAAGGAGTAAAAAGTTCTTTTTCATAATTGTAGGGTGTTAATGATTAATTATTAGCAATTTTCTTCGATTTCGACATGAAAAAAGAATATTTTTGCAAAAGTATTAATAAATCTAAATTTCCAAATATGAAAATTATCAGGTTTGTATTTTTACTTGTATTGTGGTTAGCAACTGCCACTCTTTCAGCGCAAAATCTTAAATTGTTCCATAATGATGTGGAAGTAAGCAACGGGGAGATTAACATTGCTGAGCTAACATCGGATGGAGAGGTAAAGGTAATTATCAATATCCAGAACACTTCTTCTGATGCTATTGATATAAAGGTGAAAAAGAATGTACGTGAGGATATTGAGGGTGCCGAGAACACTTTTTGCCTGGGTAGCTGTTTTGATCCTTCGGTTACCGAATCGCCTGTATCGCACACTATAGGGGCGGGAGAAACAACCGATTCCGATGACTTTTACATACTATTTCTACCCCATGGGAATGTGGGGCACGCCATGATAATGTACAGTATTTTTAACGTGGCCGACCCTGAAGATAACGTTACTGTGACCGTTAATTTTACTTTTACTGCCTTAAGCCTTTCACTATTCCATAATGATGAAGATGTTAGCAATGGAGAATTTAGCGTTAGCGAAGAAACTACTGAAGATCAAATCAAGGTAGTGATCAACATCAGGAACAATACGGATGAGGCCATTGATATAAAAGTGAAAAAGAATGTACGGCAGGAAATTGAAGGAGCTGAGAACACTTTTTGCCTGGGTAGCTGTTTTGACCCCTCGGTCACCGAGTCGCCGGTAGCGCTTACCATTGGAGCCGGAGAAACCACCAATGACAACGATTTTTACGTTTTGTTTCTGCCCCATGGAAATGTTGGTGAAGCGATGATAGTTTATGACGTGTTCAATGCCAATAATCCTGAAGATAGGGTTAATGTTACCGTACATTTTACCATTACTCCAACGGGCATTGGATTAACGGAGAATGATGTTGTACTGAATCTGTACCCAAACCCTGCCTCAGGAAACAGTTTGACAGTGGAGTATAGCTTGCCCAATGCTGACAATACTGAACTGGTGATATACAATATGCTGGGAGAACGGCTCATTGTACAACCCGTTTTACAACCTACAGGAATTGTAGGAGTGGATATCTCGAACCTTACCAAAGGGATATACATTGCTTCCTTTGAGCAATTTGGTTTGAAATTGGTAACCAGAAAATACATTATTTTGAGGTAAAATAGAACGAATAAAAAGGCATTAGGGTGTTCTGATCATTTCAGGGCACCCTATTTTTTATACATTCGTCAATGGTAAAGTTAATTTTGTCATTCTTTAATAGCCTTTTGTCAATGTTTTTTATTGTAGTGTCAAAAAGGTGATTTAAATCACTATTTTGCAAGCCAAATGGTTTGAAACTCTCGGATACGAATAGTTGTATAACCATTGACACCCTTGTGTTGACAATTTAAGTTTAAAACAATAACAAATCTTTTTTTAAAACCTCCATTCACCATGAAAAAACTATCCTTTAGCATGTCAATGGTATTAGTCCTATTGATGGCATTTGCATTTTCCAACAGGGTAAGCGGGCAAATATTGAAAGAGGGAAAGCCTCTTAGCTCTATTTACCATGTAAGCCCCGATGTGGAGAAATTGGATTTTACTCCCGATTTCGATTGGGATAAGATATATGAAGAGGACTCCCATAGGCAGAAAGATGGCGTACCCATGCGAGCAGGTTTTTCTTTACCTGTTGGGCTAGACATCAACAACTCCGGCAAATGGACCCGTTTGCCCGACGGAAGAATGATGTGGAGGCTCTCGCTGGCGGCCGAAGGAGCGACAGCCCTAGGAGTGGTTTTCGATCAGTATGAACTTCCCGAGGGATCGGAGCTTTACCTCTACAATGAGGGTAAATCCATGGTCAATGGCGCTTTGGGTAGCCATAACAACAGGCCTGAGCGGGTGCTTAGCACCAGGGTGCTTTATGGCGATATCATTACCATTGAATACATTGAAAACCCCAACCCGTTGAGTTCAAGTAGAGCAACAATGGAGCGATTGGCACTTGATGCCAAGGGCAGCAAAACCAATGCTGAAATGGCACAAAAGCAGGTTTCAATGGTTGACCCCGCCAACTATCGTTCGGCAGCGTCATTGAGCGTGGGCGAGCTGATGTATATGTACACCGATGTGTATGCCATTTTTGATGGTAGTAAGCCCCAAACCGGAGCTTCAGGGGCATGCCAGGTTGATATCAATTGTGCTGTGGGTGATAGCTGGCAAAACCAGAAACGTGGGGTGATACACCAGCTTAACAGGATAGGCAGTAGTTGGTATTTCTGCTCATCTTCTTTGGTAAACAATACGTTGCAGAACTTTATCCCATATGTTCTATCCGCATATCACTGCGGCCAAGGGTCTTCGGCGGCCGATAGGAACGTGTGGCAATTCTACTTTAACTACGAACGACCAAGCTGTGGTTCGGGTGCTCCCCCCACTTCCGATATGATGACCGGCTGCGATTTAAGGGCTGAGGCACCCATTGCAGGTGGCTCTGACCTGTTGTTGGTACAGCTAAAGAGCAATGTTCCCTCGTCATATAATCCCTATTTCAACGGATGGAGCAGGAGTACAACTGCCTCCACTTCGGGAGCAGGAATTCACCATCCGGCGGGCGATGTGAAGAAGATTTCCACCTACTCATCAACACTGACCTCTGCCAATCCTAATATTGACGGTTCTGTGATGGCTTCTAACTCCGCGTGGAGAGTTGTATGGACAGCAAACGTGAGCGGGCACGGTTGTACCGAGGGAGGCTCATCGGGATCGCCACTTTTCAATTCTGATGGGCTGATTGTGGGTACGCTCACCGGAGGGAGTTCAACCTGTGCCAACCCCGGAAGTGGCGACTTTTATGGAAAATTCTCATACCACTGGGAGAGCAATGGCACTACTCCGTCGGTTAGCCTGAGGTCGTGGCTCGATCCCGCAGGTACTAACCCCACAATCCTGCAGGGTTGGGATCCTACATGGACCACCGATCCTCCTGTGGCCAATTTTTCTGCCAGTGCAACCAATGTGGTCGCAGGGACCGAGATTACCTTTACCGATCTCTCCACCAACGGACCCACCCAATGGCAATGGGATTTTGGCAGCAATGCCTTCCCTACGGTGTCAAATGAAAGAAACCCTAAAGTTGCCTGGGTTACTCCCGGAACCTATACCGTTTCGCTAACAGCAACCAATACACACGGCTCAGGAACCGAAACCAAGACCAATTACATTACGGTTACTGCTGCGCCTACCCCTCCGGCCACTAATCCTGTTACCATTGGCACCGGAACGGGTACAGGTCTTTACCCTTTTGGTATTGATGGAAGATCTGCCGGCAATGCAAATCATGTTCAGAGCGTAGCCCTTTATACTGCCGCTGAGATTGGTGGGGGTGGGATAATCACAAAATTGGAATGGTATGCCAATACAGTGCGAACGGATACCCGCAATATTCAAATATGGCTTAAGCATACCACAGCCACCACCCTTTCTGCAGGCGCTTTTAGTAATTATATAACCGGTGCCCAGCTGGTTTACGATGGCACTTTTGTGCCAAGCATTGCCGGATGGAATGCATTGGATTTAACTTCCAATTTTGGTTATAACGGAACCCAAAATTTATTGGTGATTGTTTATACAAATTCTACTTCTACATCCAATATTTCCAGTGCATGCCGTTATACAACTTCTGCAAATAGGCACCATCAATGGAACGCTCGAAATACCGCTCCTTCCGGAAACGGTACTGTAAACGGGAATAGACCCAATATCCGTATTGAATTTGCATCCCAAACGGCTGCGCCCGTGGCCAATTTTGGCAATGAGGAGGTATTCTTCTTCGAGGGATTCGAGGATATTACAAGTGACGGCTCCTTGCCCGAAGGTTGGGAGCAGTTTCGTACAACCTCTCTTACTCAGAATCCGGTTACAGAGGCAACAACCCCAAGGTGGTTCCTCAACTCAAGCCTTTACGGATTTGAGACTTGGCAAGATTACATAAAAAATGGACAGGGAGCCCTAGCCATAGGTTACACTGCTCCCAACTACACATGGGCGGTTAGCCCCGAGTTTACCATTGCTAATACAACGCTGGATGTTTTCCTTTGGTGGTGGATGTGGTTTGCTCATAATCCGGCCCAGAATTGGAATACCAATTTTCACATTAGGGTCTTTTCCGATGGTGTATGGAGTACCCTGCAGTCGTATACTGGGTCACCGCAGAATCTTTTTGACTACCGAATGGAGTTGAATATGAATTCCTACAAAGGGAAGACCATACGGTTGGCATTTATCTATCAGGAAAACGATGGGTTCCAGATGGCCATTGACGATATTTTGGTGGGTGCTTTTAGCTCTACCCTTCCATCCATAAATGTATTTGAGGGTGAAACGGTGACCTTTACCGATGCCTCAACCAATACCCCGATTTTATGGGAATGGAGTACCCCCGGGGGCACCCCTGCCACTTCCAATGATCAGAATCCGACCATTCGGTACGATGTGGCAGGGCAGTATTCGGTAACACTTAGGGCAGCCAACCTGGCCGGACAGAACAGTATTACCAAATCGAACTATGTGAACGTGATAGGAAGGCCGCCCATTGCCGATTTTGGTTTTCAATCCAACTTCTGGACATCATCGTTTCAGCCATTCCTTCAAAGGGGTGATGTGATGGACTTCGTTGATAAATCCGTTCGTATTCCCACAGGTTGGAATTGGACCTTTACGGGTGGTACACCCTCATCAAGCAGTTTGCAGAATCCCACAGGGATTAGGTACAATTCCAATGGCAGCTATTCCGTAGCGCTTACCGCATCCAATGCGCATGGATCAGATAATGTGTCTGTTAACAACTTTGTTCTGGTGGGAGGTACCCAGGAGATTACCAAGATTAGGGAGGGTGAATCGTTGACGTATTATGGTACGGGTACTACCAATGCTCAATTCCCGGGTCACAACCAGTGGTCGTTAACGGCCTATGCCGACAGGTATGAGAATGAGCATGAGGGTACCATTACTCAGGTGCGGGTACTGCCTGCTATTGCTAACGGGACCGGGAAAAATGTAATATTCCGAGTGTGGGCTGATAACAATGGCGTTCCGGGAGTTGTTCTCGACTCGAAAACAGTGGCTATTACTTCGCTTACAGCCGCAAGCTGGAATACGGTAGTATTCGATTCGCCCATTCAGGTTACTGGCACATTCTACGTAGGGTTTGCCATTAGCTATGATAGTCCTTCCCATAACTACGCTAATCATCAGTTCACCGTAGCCTGCGTGCCGGATAGAGGAGATGGCTTCAATACCAGTTTCTTTTTAGAAGGATCTACATGGTATGATTGGCCTGGTGGCATTGACATACATTCTTCAATGGCAATCCTTCCCGAATTTACTTTCGCTTCCACAGGTCCGATTATTGGCGATGTGAACCCCGATGGGGTGGTCAACATACTGGATGTGGTATGGTTTGTTGCACACCTCAATGGCAACACCCCTGCGGGTTTTGATATCAGTGCAGCCGATGTGAATGGCAACGGAACCCCCGGTGAGTTGGCCGACCTTACTGCTCTCATCGATTTGATACTCCAGGGGGCTAAGGGTAATACCAGCGATACTGATTCTGAAACTCCTGCCATTTACCTTACAGAGACCGGCGATGTGTCGTTCACCAGCGATGGTACCATCACAGCACTTCAATTTGAGTTTAAGCTGTTGAGCGATGAAATGGAATTGGAACTGTTAGCCGATACCGATCATACCCTGGCATACAATTACGAAACGGGTAAGGGGGTGATATACAGCATGAGCAATACACCATTCCCGGATGGAAAAATCGACCTGTTAAGGCTTGTTACACCAAACCTTGATGATATTGATTGGGGTGAAGTGTGGGCATCGAATATCAGCCACCAAATGGTGAGGGTTAGCGCTTCTACCTATCATCCAACCACCGTGCCTGTGGTAAATGATGAGTTGGGATTGACAGTGTATCCCAACCCCACATCAGGAGAGTGTTTCGCAAAATTTAACCTCCCCGGTGATGCAAGGATGACATTCTACCTGGCAGATGTTTTGGGTAGAACCATTGCTCACATACCAGCTCAATTGTATGGCAGGGGAGAGCATATGGTAAGATTACCGCTCAAACCCGAGATGCCTTCCGGGGTTTATATTCTTAAGATTGATATATCAGCAGGTGTTGATAGGATTTCTGCAAGAACATACGAGAGGAAATTGTTGATTGTTCGATAGCAAAATCTGTGGCAAGCACGATTTTAAAGCGATGTTTTGAAATACAAACTCACAGAAATTGTAAAAAACGTAATTGTTAATTTTTCACACAGAAGAAATTATGAAAACTCACAAGAAATCAATTAGCATTATAGCATCAATAATATTTCTCATTGTATCGCAGATAGTTCAGGGGCAAAATACCCTATCTCTCAATTCGCAGAGCGTAGTTCCCGGAAGTGTAGCCACCGTTGAGTTGGCAATGAACAATGCCAATCCGGCTGTGGCATTTCAACTGGATGTGGCAATTCCTGCAGGTTTCAGCTACGTTAATGGCTCCATCTCGTTAAACCCTGCGCGCATTAACAATCATGTGATAACGGCCAACATTATTGGTGGGTCGACATTGAGAATAGTGAGCTATTCGGGTACCAATGCTACCTACACGGGCAATTCGGGAACCATTGCCACTTTTAACCTGAATGCTACAGAAACAACAGGTGTGTATCCTTTGAATATTAGTAATGCGATTATCTCTAATCCGGGTGGTGATCAGATTCTCACAGGAACTAACAATGGCTCCATTACTGTTGCAAAGGGGACTCCTGTTGTTACCTGGCCCTCTGCTGAGAGTATTACATACGGCTCGCAGCTTTCGGCAGCTACCCTTACCGGTGGATCGGCTACTTATGAAGGGGAAAGCGTTGCAGGGGTTTTTACCTATATTGACCCCACTACGGTACCTGCTGCGGGCACTTATTCTGCCGATGTGCGTTTTACCCCGACCAATACCACAGCTTACAACACAGTTGATGGTAGTGTTAGTGTCACTGTAAACCAGAAGACTATTACTGTAACGGGTATCACTGTTGGCACCAAGGAGTATGACGGGAACACCACAGCCACACTGAACTTTAGCTCGGCCTCCCTGAGCGGCGTGGTGGGCAGCGATGCGGTGTCGCTCAACACCTCAAGCTATACGGCCAACTTCAACAACAGCAGCGCGGGAACTGGGAAGCCGGTAACCGTATCGGGTCTCGGTCTCAGCGGAGCAGCTGCTGGGAACTACACCCTTACCCAGCCCTCCGGGCTGACTGGCAATATTACTGCCAAGACTTTGACGGTGTCCGGTGTAACGGTGAACAGCAAGACCTACGATGGCAGCACAACGGCAACGTTGAACTTCGCTTCGGCCACCCTGAGCGGTGTGGTGGGCAGTGATGCGGTAACAATCAACACTTCGGGCTATACGGCCAACTTCAATAATGCGAGCGTGGGGACCAACAAGCCGGTAACCGTTTCGGGCCTTGGTCTCAGCGGAGCAGCTGCTGGAAACTACACGCTCACCCAGCCCTCCGGGCTGACTGGCAGCATCACGGCCAAGGCATTGACGGTGTCGGGGGTAACGGTGAACAGCAAGACCTACGATGGCAATACCACAGCCACGCTGAACTTTAGCTCGGCCACCCTGAGCGGAGTGGTGGGCAGCGATGCGGTTACGCTGAATACCTCTGCTTATACGGCCAACTTTGATAACAGCAGCGTGGGAACAGGGAAACCCGTAACCGTTACAGGTCTTTCATTGAGCGGAGCAGCTGCGGGCAACTATACCCTAACACAGCCCTCCGGGCTGATTGGCAACATTACTGCAAGGGTACTGACGGTGTCGGGGGTAACGGTGAACAGTAAGACATACGATGGCAACACCACGGCCACGTTGAATTTTGGCTCAGCCACCCTGAGCGGTGTGGTGGGCAGCGATGCGGTGTCGCTTAACACCTCGAGTTATACTGCCAACTTCAACAACAGCAATGTGGGGACCGGGAAACCTGTAACCGTATCGGGCCTCGGCCTAAGTGGTGCGGCCGCAGGAAACTATACCCTTACCCAACCCACCGGCCTTTCGGCCGATATTACGGCAAAAGGGCTATCCATAACTGGTGTTGTTGCCAATAACAGGCAATACAACGGTGGAACAGCGGTAACCCTAAATTTTGCATCAGCTTCTCTTGTGGGTGTTATTAACCCCGATGATGTTTCCATCAATTCAAGTGGTTATTCCGCATCGGTTTCCAACAAGCATGTGGGCAACGGTAAATCCGTTAGCGTTACCGGGGTAACCATAGCGGGATTACAATCGGGTAACTATGTGCTACTGAGTCAGCCAACAGGGATTACGGTCAATATAACGGCACTTCCAATCACCTTCACTGCCAATTCATACTCGAAAGTGTATGGTGAAAGCGACCCTCCCTCTTTTGCTTATGATGCTTCCATTACACTAATATCAGGCGATACATGGGCTGGCGCCCTTTCGCGGGAGGCGGGTGAATCGGTGGGGGTTTACAATATTACCATGGGAACCCTTAGTATTGACGATGGGAATGGCGGGAATAATTACGCTGTTAGTTATGTTGGAGGTACCCTTACCATTGGGGCAAGGGCTATAACCATTAACGCACAGCCAAAAACCAAGGTGTATGGCGAAACCGATCCGGAGTTGACATACCAATTGGTTGGTACCCTCGCCGCTGGCGATAGGTTGGACGGAGCATTAACCCGTATCTCCGGAGAAAATGTGGGAACAAGGCAGATTGAACGCGGCTCGTTGACGATTCTTAATTCTCTTGATGTCAACGTAGAAGCAAACTATAATGTAACATACAATGCCGCCAATCTCACCATTACCACAAGGCCCATAACTGTTACGGCCGATAACAAGAGTAAGGTTTATGGAGCAGTAGATCCGGCATTAACATATCAAATAACATCAGGTTCACTTGTGTTTTCCGATAGTTTTACCGGAAACTTGAGCAGGGCAACTGGCGAAAATGTTGGCACATATGCCATTGGCATTGGAACGCTTTCCCTTTCGGCCAACTACAATCTCACGTTTGTGGGGGCCAATATGACGATTACTTCGAGAGCTATTACCATTGCTGCCGATGATAATACAAAAGTTTATGGCGATCCCAATCCCGGGTTAACCTACCGTATAACTTCGGGCAGTCTTGCCTCGGGCGATTCTTTCACGGGTAGCCTGGCTGTTCAGCCGGGTTCCAATGTGGGTGTGTACAGCATATTACAGGGTACCCTTTCCATTTCGCCCAATGCATCCAATTACGACATTACTTTTGAGAGTGGACAGCTAACTATAACAGCAAGGAATCTAACCATTACCGCTAATGCAGGAAGTAAAATCTATGGTGATTCTGATCCGGCGTTAACATATAGTAGTAGTGGTTTGGTGGGTACTGATGCCATTACGGGTGCGTTTACCCGGATTGCGGGAAACAATGTGGGTACTTATGCAATACAGCAAGGAACGCTGAGTGCTGGTGGCAATTACACGATTATTTTCAACGGGGCCAATTTTACGATTACCCCAAGAGATCTTACCATCACTGCCAACAGCTTTATCAAGACCTACGGTCAGGTGTACGTATTCAACCATACGGAGTACGCCCACAGCGGGCTGTATTATGGCGATGAAATTACTTCTGTAACCATTGCCAGTGCGGGTGCAGCTGCCGCGGCTGATCCGGGAGAATACCCGATTACCATCAGCAATGCGACCATCACCCCGAGCAACAGCAACTACAGCATCAACTACGTTCCGGGTGTGCTCACCGTATCGGCTCTCATCGAACTCAACCTCAGCGGGTTGACAGTGGCCAACAGGGCATACGACGGCACCAATGTGGCTACAGTAACCGATTGGGGTACGCTGTCGGGCGTGGCGAGCGGTGATAATGTTCAGTTGGTAACCGGTGCTGCCACCGCCACCTTTGCCACTGCCAATGTGGGTACGGGCAAAACGGTGACCATCACGGGGCTTTCCCTGGGAGGAGTGGATGCCTACAAGTATATCATCGGTACCCAGACGGCCACTGCTGACATATACGCTGCGGGCCTGACCATCACCCCCGATGCTAACCAGTCGAAGGTTTATGGAGATGTAGATCCTGATCTGACCTATGCGGTTAGTACGGGTCAGTTGTATGGTACAGACGCCTTAATTGGCGGGTTGGTTCGTGTTTCCGGAGAGAATGTGGGAAGCTACGAAATCCAGTTGGGAACCCTTTCCGCAGGGTCAAATTACTTAATATCCATTACCTCAGGAGTGATGTTTTCCATCACATCAAGGCCCATTACGTGGACAGCGGATGCCAAGACCAAGGTGTATGGCGATTCCGATCCTCAGCTAACTTACACCCTCACGTCGGGGTCTTACGTTGGTAACGATGCCGATGACATTGAGGGTTCGCTAACGCGTGAGCCTGGACAGGATGTGGGGATATACCAGATTCAGCAGGGTACGCTTGCCATTGGCTCAAATTATGATGTCACATTTAATTCGGCAAACCTGAGCATCACTGCTAAAAACTTAACCATTACAGCCAATAGTATTGAAAAGCCTGTGGGTGTTGAGTATCTATTCCAGGGTACTGAATTTACTGCAGATGGTTTGGTTAATGATTATGGTGATGCCATTGCCGGAGTTGACTTGAACAGTGATGGTGCAGCAGCAAGTGCCCCCACGGGCGATTACTCAATATCCATAGGGAATGCAGTTCCCGGTTCGGGCACGCTCTTGGGTAATTACAGTATTTCATATGTTCCGGGAACTATGACGGTGGTGGATAAAATTCCTGTTACCCTTGATGGAATCATAGCAGAAAACAAGGTATATGATGGCACAACCAATGCAGTTATTACCGATTGGGGAAGTGTTGTAGGCATTTCTGCAGGCGATGATGTTGAAGTGGTATACTCCGGCACTTCATGCCATTTTACTGATAAAACCGTTGGAAATAATAAAACGGTTACCATTACCGGATTGTATCTCACAGGGAGCGATGCGCCCAAGTACAGCATTGGTGCTCAAACCACAACTGCCAATATCACCAAGCGCAATCTTGCTCTGAGTAACTTCACTGCCAATACGAAAATATACGATGGCACCACTGCTGTAACAGGCACAGGATTTGACGATGACAGGATACTCAACGATAACCTGGAGTTTGCATACGACGCTGCTTTCCGTTATGCCGATGTGAATCCGGTGGCCGGCAATCCTCGCACCGTAGAGTATTCGAACATTCAAATTGTTGGGGGAACTGATCAGGTAAACTATGAAATTCAAACCCCAACCGGTTCGGTTGTCTCGGCAATCTATCCCCGTCCCCTTACCATTACTCCCGATGACAACCTTTCCAAGGTTTACGGAGAGAACGATCCCCTGCTTACATGGGTAATTTCGGTAGGGGAATTGGCGGCAGGAGAAGAGGATATTTTCGAGGGAAGCCTTACGCGCGAAGTAGGGCAGAATGTGGGGATATACTCAATACTCATGGGTAGCCTTGATGCGGGAACAAATTATACTTTAACCTTGGATCCTGCAACATTCGAGATAGTGAGGAGAGACTTAACCGTAAAGGCAAATGATATCCTCAAGGTAGTTGGTCAGATTTACGATTTTGTTGGGAATGAATTTACAACCAATGGATTGGTTGTGGATTATGGCGATAATATTCAGGAGGTTACATTGCAAAGTCAGGGTGCTTCTGCCGAAGCCGACGTCGGGGTTTATCCGATTACCATTACCGATGTAATTCCTGAATCGGGTACTGATTTGGATAATTATAACGTAACTACGGAAGAGGGTGAATTGACAGTAACAGATAAGATAATACTTAATTTAACCGGAGTTGTTGTTGATGATAAAACTTACGATGGTACCAACACTGCAACCATACAGTACTGGGGGGTTCTGAACGGTGTTGAAACGGGGGATGACGTTGAGTTGGATTACTCTATGGCCAATGCAGTTTTCAACGATAAGCATGTGGGTATTCACAAGACAGTTACCATTTCCGGTCTACATCTAACGGGTGTGGATGCCGATAAGTATTACATTGGCACTATAACATCTTATGCTGCCATTAATCCACGAGATCTGCTGCTGAGCAACTTCACTGCCGACAGTAAAACATACGATGGCACCACTGATGTTTATGGAACTGGGTTTGACGACGACAGGTTATCAGGGGATGATTTGGATTTTTCATTTAATGCCGAATTCGAATCTCCTGATGTTGGAACAGATAAAATTGTAAATTATAATAACATTACCATTGCGGGAGGTGATGATGCTAACAACTACACTTTAATTTCGACGGTTGGCCACTCGTATGCATCTATTTTCCCCAAGTCCATAACGGTAACTGCCGACGAAAATCAGAGTAAAATCTTTGGCGACATAGATCCGGTGTTAACCTATACTTATGATGAAAGCCAACTCATTGGCAGCGATGCTCTCACGGGTGCTTTGGGTAGAGATGCCGGTGAAGAGATAGGGATTTACCTGATAAACATTGGAACGCTTAGTGCGGGTGGCAACTACTTACTATCGCTCGAAAATGAGGCCACATTCACCATTTATGGTTTGTTAACCATTGAAATTGAGCCCTATGGATCAGGAACGGCTAACGGCGCCGGACAGTATTTAACGGGTGATGAGATTGTTATCACAGCAACTCCCGGACAGGGATACTATTTTGATAGCTGGAACAATAGCGATGGCCAGGTGATAAGCACAGAAGCAACCTTTACCTGTACAATGCCGGCTACCAATGTAACCCTTACGGCAAATTTTGAAGTAATACCGGGTGTTCACTTACTTACGCTGATAGCTAATCCAATGGATGGAGGCACTGTTACGGGCGGAGGATATTATACTGAGGGTGAAACCGTTGAGGTAATGGCATCTCCTGCAGTTGGATACCAGTTTGTGAACTGGACAGATGCGGATGGGGTAGAGGTGAACTCCGAGGCTGAATTTGAGTTTACCATGCCTGCTGAGGACGTCACCCTTACAGCCAATTTCGAAGCAGTTGTAATTCCCACCTACACCCTAACCCTGGTAGCCAACCCCACGGATGGCGGAAGCGTTGGCGGTGGTGGAGAGTACGAGGCGGGTCAGGTGGTTGGCGTTGCTGCTACGGCCAATGCTGGCTTCGGGTTTGTTAACTGGACAGACGAGAGCGGGGAAGTTGTTAGTACCAATTTCGCATTCGATTATACTATGCCGGCAGAGGATGTAACGCTCACAGCAAATTTTGAAGCTGTGACCATTCCCACCTACACCCTCACCCTGGTTGCCAACCCAACTGATGGCGGAAGCGTTGGCGGTGGCGGAGAGTACGAGGCTGGGCAGGTGGTTGGCATTGCAGCCACGGCCAATGCTGGATACGAGTTTGTCAACTGGACAGACGAGAGCGGTGTAGTTGTTAGTACCAATTTCGCATTCGATTACACCATGCCCGCTGCGGATGTAACGCTCACAGCAAATTTTGAAGAGGTAGTTATAGAATATACAATTACATTCACTGTCCACAGTAAGTCCGGTATGCCCATTGAGGGAGCCGAGGTTAATATTGCAGGAGTTGGCTTTATTATCACAAATGCATCGGGCGAGGTATCAACGCAACTTCCCAGTGGGAGTTACTCGTTCGTAGTAACTGCAGAGGGATATGATGACCACAACGATACTTTTGAGGTATCCGATGCTGATATGAACATATCGGTAACCATGACCCCAACCGGGGTGGAAGAGTATACCCTTGCTGCGCTCTCGGTTTACCCCAATCCCTTTGGCAATAGCATAACCCTGAATAATGCCCAAAGGGTGAGCCGCCTGACGGTGACCAATATCATTGGCCAACGGGTGTTGGAAATATCCCTTACTGGTGATGAATGCATTACCATCCCTACCGGTGATTTACAGAGAGGTATCTACCTCATGGTATTCGAGGCCGAAAACGGGGAGCGGATAGTGAAGAAGATGATTAAAGAGTAAACAAAACTCATTCTTAGAATTATGTGTAAAAGCCGCTTTAAAAAGCGGCTTTTACAATTTATATGGAGAGGTACTCATTTACTCATTGTTTATTGTAATATATAGTTTTTAGGCTACATAAGTTAGTTTAAAGGTCAAGCCATTTTTTTTTTAATAATTGATTGATATGATTAGGTTATTAGAAAAAAAATGCTATATTTGGTTTATTAAAAAAATGATTCCGATTCTGCTATTTAAGGTTTTACAATTTGCGCATCCAAGAGAGCAAAGTTCGTTTTAAGATAGGTAATTCAGCTTTTCGATTGTTTCACTCAACGGTAGATTTTTGTGAAGAGAAAAAATTACTACAGATGCAGACATTTACAACTGACTTTTTATTCCTCAAATTTTCTTGCCTATGAACAGTTGAAATATTTTCATAAGAATTTTTTGAAACTAACCTAATTCCTTACTAAAACGATAAGAATATGAAAAAAATCACAATTTTTTTAAGTTTTGCGTTGGTTGCCCTTTTTGCCCTTGGGCAAACTCAGGATGATCTCCGCAAGGCACATGCTGAGAGGGAGGCGCTGCTCCAAAAGGAGCTGCAGCAGAGCCAAAGCGTAAGGCAGATTAAGGATTTAAACCACATGCCCACGCGCGCGGTTGAGTGCATGCCCGAGGCAACCTATTCCAACGCTCCGGTTGCTTTCGATAACGGGTTGAACTCAAGTGTGGTTGGAGGTTACCGGGTTGCGCACAGGGTCGAGGGGTTCAATAGCCCCATCAGCGCCATACGCTTCTTCGGTATTCAGGCTCTCTACAACGGAAGCTGGAGCCCGGCCAACGGAGTTGACCCCCTGAACTTTGAGGTGAAATTCTACAACGACAACGGGGGTACCGTTGGCAGCGAGATCATCGATGCAGTGCAAACCATAGCGTTAAACCACGTCAACACGGGTGAAACGTTTATGGAGGACTACTTCGTTTACCACTGGGACTTCGTACCCTATGCCCCCATCACGGGGCTGCCCGAAACCTTCTGGGTAAGCTTCGCCAATACCGATGCCAACGCCTGGTTTCTGTGGATCAACCAGCCCGGAGGCTTGGGTACAGGAATGCAGTACAGGGAAGATGTAGGCACATGGAACTATACCAGCTACGGGTTCGGCATATGCATCGTTCCCCGGCTGGCTGAACCGGATGCCCCCGAGGCGCCCACAAACTTCCGTGCAGTACCTGCTGACCTGGGTGTGGTCTCCGCCGATATACTATGGTCGAACCCTGCAAAAACGGTTGAGGGCGATGACCTCACCGAGCTGACCTCCGTATCCCTCTTCCTGAGCAGCGAGGAGGATCCCATCTACGTCAACGACTCTCCTGTCATTGGAGGTGAGGACACCTTTGCCTTCACGGGCACCGACGAGGGTATGTACACCTTCATAACCTTTGGAACCAACTCAGCCGGTGATGGTCTGGCTGCAGCCCTCAGCGTATGGCTTGGCCATGATGCACCAGGCGCCCCCACCAACGTGCTGCTGACAGGCGTGGCCAACGGTGGCCAGATTACCTGGACGGCACCCAACAAGGGCGTCCACGGAGGATACATCGACCCGGCTGAAACCAGGTACAAGCTGGTACGCATGCCGGGTGACGTTGTGGTGGCCGAGGACCTTGAGGTGACGGAGTACACCGATATCTTCAACCCCGGCATGGGGAACTACCACTACACCGTAACCGCCAGCAATGAGATAGGCGAGGGCGGAACGGGCACTTCCAACGTAGCCCTTCTGGGCGCCGAAGGCATACTGCTGTACGAACCGTTTACCGGTATCTCTACTGGTCAACTGCCCGCCGGCTGGACGGTGGATGGGCTGGGTACCACCAACTGGAGCGTGCAGAACACCAATCTTGCCGGAGGAGCCGCTCCCGAGCTAAGACTCAACTGGAGCCCTTCGTTCAACGGGGTCAGCAGGCTGGTAACCCACACCTTTGGCACCGACGGGCGCGAGGGGCTGAGGCTGAAGTTCAGAAACTACCTGAGCAACTATTCCGTAACCGGCCAAACCCTGGCCGTACAGGCATCGTTCGACAACGGTGACTGGGTGGATGTTTGGACCCATACCGTGGCCGGCAGCCTGCCCGCACAGCTAGTTGAAGTCTACTTCGATGTTCCCGCAGGTGCATCTACCATGAAAATCTGCTTCAAGTACGAGGGAGATGTATACCAGATCAACAACTGGAACATAGATGATGTTATTATCGAGCCGGTGGTTGACAACGACCTGGTTGCCGTTTCGCTGGCCGGTAGTGCTGCTCCCACGGTGGGCATGGAGTTCATTTACACCATAACCGTGCAGAATGCCGAAACAGCCACGCAAAGCGACTACTCGGTGAAGTTGATGAAGGAAGGTGGAGTTGAACTGGCCTCGGTAGCCGGTGAGGCCATCGAATTTGCTGAAACACAGCAGTACCAGTTGGCCTGGATTCCCGCAGAAGAAGACGAGGGTCCCATGTCGATCTACGGTTTCGTTGACTTTGAGGACGACGAGATACAGGGCAATAACCAAACCGCCCTCAAGTCCATTGTCGTTCAGTCCGTGGAAGAGGAATTGGTGGTTGCAACCATAGGCACGGGTACAGCAACTCAATACCTACCCTACAACTTCTACTGGAACTATAGCCTATCTCAAACCATATATCTGGCTGAAGAAATAGGAGTTGGAGGAGGTATAATCACCGGAATTCAGTACACCAACAGCTTTTCTCAGGATTTAAATAATAAATCTGTTCAGATCTGGATGGGCGAAACAGAACTTACAGACCTCTCAGGCGGATGGGTTGACCCGTCCACCCTGCAGCTGGTGTTCGATGGAACCGTTGACTTCCCCGCGGGAACCAATGACATCTTCATACCACTGGATGGTATTTACATATACGGAGGTGGAAACCTGGTAATCTATTCCTATAAGCTGGACGATTCCTATGTATCCGAGCAATACTTCCTATGTACTGATGCCGCAGGAAGATCTCGCTCTGCAGCCAATGACAGCAGCCCCTATAATCCGCAGCAACCTCCGGCAGGAAGTGTATTGAACTACTACCCCAACATTGGTATTTCCTTTATTATGACTGGATTTGGCGCTCTGGAGGGAACCGTTACTGATGGTACCGACCCCTTGGAAGGCGTTCTTGTAAGGATTTTGGGAACCTACTCCAAGACCCATACTGCAGCCGATGGTACTTACAGCTTCCCAAACCTTTTTGCCGGTACCTACGATGTGGAGTTCAGCCTGTTGGGATACTACACGCATGTAGAGGAGGATGTGGTCATTGAAGCTGACGAAACCACTCTGCTGGATGTTGAACTGGATGCTATTCCACAGTACACCGTTAGCGGAACAGTAATGGGTAATGATGATCTTCCCATTGGTGGAGCCACGGTAAACATGGTGGGTTACGACAACTACTCTGCCGTGACCAACGACAACGGGGAATTCACCATAGCCAATGTGTACCCTGGTACCTACACGGTTTCCGTTTCGGTTATTGGTTACGACCCCTATGAAGAAGAGGAGGAAATTAACGATGATACCACACTCGAGATTGTGCTCATCGAAACCCTAATTGCACCGTCCAAACTGGCCATTGAAGTGAATGATGCTGCGGGGACAGCACTATTCACCTGGAGTCTTGCTGCAGGAGAACCCTACTTCGCCGACAGCTTTGAGGGTGGCACGTTTGATGCGTGGGATGAGTTTATACAAGGTTCAGGAACTCCCGGTGATAGTGGTTACTCCTACTGGTATCCAACCGATGACGCTCATGGAGGAGTTGCACCCGACGGAAACTACGTGGCCATGTGCAACTATGGATACAATATTGATACATGGTTGATCAGCCCGGTTATGATTGTACAGCCCGGTTCTGCAGTTATCTTCAACTGGAACAGTAGCTACTACTGGAGCGTGGATCCCAACCCCAATGCCCAGCTTACCATTGAGGTGTCCACCGACAACGGTTCAACATGGACACCCATCTGGAACTGGCAGAATATTGGCGTATGGACCAGCTGGGTTTGGTACGAATCAACAGTGTCCCTGGAAGCTTACCTTGATCAATCCATCAAGGTGGCAGTTCGCCTGGTTGGTGACGACAATGCCGATACGCAGATCGATAACGTGAGAATTGGGCTGGAAACGAAGAGCGGCACGTTTGCCATATCCACTCCTTTTGACGTTCCTGCCAATCTGAAGAGCCTGCCCGAAGGCATGAAGTCTTCCAAAGAATTCGTAGGCTTCAACGTTTACCTCGATGGCGAATTGCAAACAACGGAAGGCCCCATTGAAGATAAGGAATACCTATTCACGGGTCTTGTGGTGGGTGACTACGTTGCCGGTGTTCAGGCGCTTTACTCTACAGGAGAGAGCGCAATAGTGACTCTCCCATTTGCTGTTGCCAGCCCGCCACTCTACACCCTAACGCTTACTGCCAATCCGTTTATCGCCGGTATTGTTACGGGTGGAGGTGAGTACGAAGAGGGCGAGGAGGTTGCCGTTGCAGCCATGGCCAATACAGGTTTTGAATTTTTGAATTGGACAGACGAGATAGATGCCGTGGTAAGTACCGATGCCGCATTTGGATATATCATGCCTGCGGAGGATGTCATTCTCACGGCCAACTTTACTCAAACGGGTAGTTATACCTTAACCCTGTTGGCTAATCCGCCGGAAGGAGGCGTGGTGATTGGTGCCGGAGCCTACGAGGAGGACGATGTGGTGACTGTTACTGCTACTCCTAACGCTGGCTACTTCTTTGTGAACTGGACCAATGCGGCTGACGAGGAGGTGAGCGATGAGGCAGAGTTTGAGTACACCATGCCTGCCAATGACGTTATCTTAACGGCTAACTTTGAGCCCATACCCACCTATATCCTTACCCTGATTGCCGACCCAGTTGAGGGTGGAACCGTAACGGGTAGCGGAGTGTACGAGGAGGGTGAAGTGGTGCCCGTTACTGCAACTCCTAACGCTGGCTACTTCTTTGTGAACTGGACCAATGCGGCTGACGAGGAGGTGAGCGATGAGGTAGAGTTTGAGTACACCATGCCTGCCAATGACGTTACCCTCACGGCTAACTTTGAACCCATACCCACTTACACCCTTACCCTGGTAGCCAACCCCGCGGATGGCGGAAGCGTTGGCGGTGGCGGAGAGTACGAGGCGGGGCAGGTGGTTGGCGTTGCAGCCACGGCCAATGTTGGCTTTGAGTTTGTCAACTGG
>Ga0116144_10001994_pt1 | contig 22996 bp, 18 predicted proteins | sample AD_UKC035_MetaG_FD_89746 | JGI IMG/M metagenome (GOLD analysis project Ga0116144, IMG submission 89746) | Active sludge microbial communities of municipal wastewater-treating anaerobic digesters from USA - AD_UKC035_MetaG | ecosystem: Engineered > Bioreactor > Anaerobic > Digestate | place: USA...
CCGTCACCGTCACCGTCTGGCCCAACTGCACCTGTCCGATGCGGCCCTCCGGCACGTAGACTTCCAACGTAACGACGCTCAAATCGGCCAGCGTGAGGATGGTCGCGGCAGGCGCCACCAACTCCCCCATCCCCACCGACTTGGCGACGACTACCCCGCTCAGTGTGCTGGTCAGCGTGCTGCGCGCCACTTTCACCCGTAACACACCGGCTTCCGCTTCGGCGCGACGCACGGTTGTCTCGGCCATGGCGATTTCTGCCGCCGTCGGGCCGGCCAGCACGTCGTCCAGCTTCGCCTGCGCCACCGCGACTGCTTTTTCCGCCACCTGGTACTGGCCCTCAGCGGCGTTGGCCTGCGCGATGTAGCCCAGTGGATTTTTGCGGATGAGGTAAAGCTGGTTCAATAGCGCCTGCGCGGTCTGTTCGTCGGCCTGCGCGGCGGCCAGCGATTCCTCATACGCCTTGACCTGAAGGTTGGCCGCAGTGCGCGCCACTGAATCTGCCGGGGTCTGATCGCGCAGCAGTTGCTGTTTAGCCAGCACCGCCTCGGCCAGTTCCACGCCCTGCGCCGCCAGCGCCACCTGCGCGCGCGCCTGGATGATCTGCGCGTCAATTTCCTGTGGATTTTCGACCAGGGCGCGGGCGTTCTCCCAGGCAACCAGGGCATTGTCGCGCTGCACCTCGGCCAACACCAGCGCGTTCCGCGCCGCCTCGACCTCCGCCGGGAACGGTTTGGCGCGCAGGGCGGCCAAATCTGCCCTGGCGACTTCCACTGCCGCTTCCGCCGGGGAAAGTTGCAACAGCCACGGCGTCGCGTCCAATGTCACAAGCACGTCGCCGGCCTGCACGGTATCCCCCAACTGCACCGGGATCGTTTGCACGCGCCCGCCGAACTCCGACGCTGCCCGCAATTCCTGCGCGCGGATCGTTCCCGACGCGGTCAAAGTTAGCTCCGCTTGAGTCAACGCCGTTGTCGAACAGCCGGAAAGAAGCAGGAGGCAGGAAGCAAGAAGGAGTAAGGAGTAAGGAGTAAGGAGTAAGGAGTAAGGAGTAAGGAGTAAGGAGCGAACAACCTGCGCCCATTTCTCGTCACTCATTTCCGGTTTCCAGTTTCCAGTTTCCAATTTCCAGTTTTTCGCCATCTTACTTTCCCTCCACAAACGTCACGTCCGCCGTCATCCCCGGCTTGAGTTGGCCGGCTTCGTTGAAAACGCGGAGTTCGACGGCGAAGACGAGGTTTTGGCGTTCATCCTGGGTGGCAACGTTGCGCGGCGTAAATTCGGCGCTATCGGCAATGCGGATGACGCGACCCGCAAAAACCTGACCGGGGAAGCTGTTCACAGCAATCTGCACTTCTTGATCCACCCACACTTGCCCCAGGTAGGTCTGCGGAATATAGACCTTCAAGGTCATGTCCGAGAGATCGGCCACGGTGAGCAGCGCGGCGCCGGCCGCCGCCACTTCGCCGGGCGACACCATCAAGTCCACCACCACGCCGGTGATCGGCGAGGTGAGCGAGAGCATCGCGCGCTGCTGTTGCAAGGACGACAGGCCGGCGTGCGCCTGAGCGACCCGCGCCTCAACGGCAGCGATCTGTTCGGGGGTAGCGCCAGCGCGGTAGGCGTTCAACTGTGTCTGCGCCAGCGCGACTTGCGCGGCAAGTTGCGCTTCCAGAGCGCGCGCCTCGGCGGCTTTTGTCTGCATCGCTTGGGGATTGGCGCGTTGCGCGTAGAGATGGGATAGTTTAGCCTTCAACCCCTGCAACTTGGCGTCCGCGGCATTGACGCCCACCCACGATTGCCACCAGGTATTGGGCAGCAGCGCTGCGTCCAATGGAAAGTTGACGTTCACCCACCGCGACAAGCCATAGACGCCGCCGCTGACATCCAATTCCCAGTCGCCATAACTATAATGACCATCAGGGATCTCTATGGGGATGTCCGGCAGGTCAGGGAAATCTCCCGGCAACAGGTCTGACAGATCTTCCACCGTCCCCTGGCCCACCGAGAATTTGTAGCGCCCGCCGCCATCAAAGTTGGCGTAGGCCTCATCAACCGGCTTTTTGATGGTTTCGATGGCGTCCTTGAATGCCACCGCCTGCGCGAGTTGATGTTCGGCGGAGGCCAGTTGCGCGCGCGTGACGGCGATTTGCAGATTGATGTCCTGCGGGTTCGCCACCAGCGCCTGCGTGTCGCTGACCGCCCGCTGCGCGACGAGCAGACCCGCCTGGGCCTGCGCCAATTGCGCCTCAGCAACAGCGATCTGACCGGGACGCACGCCCGCGTTAGCCTGCGCCAGTCCGGCTTCGGCAGTATCCACGTAACCCTGCGCCACCGCGATCTGCGCGTCCACCAACGCCGTGTCAAACTGCACCACGATCTGCCCGGCGATCACACTGTTCGCTTCCGCCACCGGCAGCGAGGCAATCCGCCCGCCGAACTCGCTGGCAATCGTCGCCTCCTGCGCCTGAATCACGCCGGACGCCCGCAACGGCGTTATTTGTCCCTGCGCCACTGCCGCGCTCTGGCAGCCTACGAGTAACAACATTCCCACAAGCCATAGTCCTCTCATTCTTTTATTCATCATTCACCCCCAATTGGGAAATGAGTAAGAAGTAAAGAGTAATGAGTAAGAAGAGCCTGCTACCCATTACCCATTTCTCTTTACCCTTCCCTACCTCTGCGTCACTGCCGAAATAAACACATCCTCTAACGTCGGCGCAATCCATTCAATGGCGTGAACGTCTATGCCGGCGTCAGTGAGCAGCGCGCGAACCGGCGCCTTGAATGTCTCCGCGTCCGGCACGACGGCGTGAACTTGCGCGCCGTACAGCGCCACCTCGTCAAAGGGAATCTGCCCCTGTTCACCCGCCGCCTTGAGCACGCGCAACACACGATCCGGCGCGTCGCTGTTGATTTCGAGGACGTGACCGTGCATTTGCGTTTCCTTCAACTGCGCGGGCGTGTCCAGCGCGATGAGTTTGCCCTGACTGATGAAGCCGACGCGCTGACACAATTCTGCTTCGTCCATATAGTGCGTGGTGACGAGCACCGTGACCCCCTGCTTCGCCATCCCGTAGATCAAGTCCCAGAACTCACGGCGGCTGATGGGATCCACGCCGGCCGTCGGCTCGTCCAGGAACACCACTTGCGGCTCGTGGACGATGGCGCAGCCCAGCGCGAGCCGTTGCTTCCAGCCGCCGGAGAGGTTCGCCGTGAGCGCTCGCTCGCGCCCCACCAGGCCGGCCATCGTCAGGATTTCGACCTCGCGCCGGCGCATCTGTTCCCGCGACAGCCCGTAGGCCCGCCCGTAGAAGCGGATGTTCTCGCGCGCGGTCAAATCGCTGTACAGGGTGAAAAGTTGCGACATATAGCCGACCTGCGCCTGCATTTTCTTCGTCTGCGTGGCCGGATCAAGGCCCAGGACGCGCGCGTGACCACTCGTCGGCTTAAGCAATCCCAGCAACATGCGGATCGTCGTCGTCTTGCCGGCCCCGTTTGGCCCTAGCCAGCCGTACACTTCCCCGCGCGACACCTGGAAGCTCACGTTGTCCACCGCGGTGAAATGGCCGAATTTTTTGGTCAGGTTTTCAACGATGATGGGATAGTCGGGATTGGGTGCTGAGGACTGAGGACTGAGTGCTGAGTGCTGAGTGCTAGACATTTTTGTATTCCGTAATCCGTAATTCATAATTCGTAATTCGCCGACTCGCTGATCCGCTGATCCGCTTTCTCGCTGACCCGCTTTATCGCTGACTCGCCTGCTGTCGAATGAGTGAGATGAATGCCTCTTCCATCCGCACTTCGATTTCGCGCATCCCGGTGCAGGCGACGCCCTGGGCGGCCAGCGCCGCCGTGATTTCGGGGCCGCGCCGCTCAGGGTCGTCCACGAAGACGTGGAGCATCACGCCATAGGTCTGGACTTCCAACACACCCTCCAACCTAGGCACCAGGTCGCGGGCGGGGACAAACGGCAGCGGCGTGAATTCAAGCAGCCGCCCCGGCGCCAGCGTTTTGATGGTGGTCGGCGAGCCGTCGGCCACCAACCGGCCCTGATACATCAGTCCAACCCAGTTGCAGCGTTCCGCCTCGTCCATGTACGGCGTGCAAACAAAGATGGTAACGCCTTTTTCCGTGCGTAGGTTGCCGAGCAAATTCCAGAATTCACGGCGGCTCACCGGGTCCACACCCAGCGTCGGCTCGTCGAGCATCACCACCTGCGGCTCGTGGACGAGGCTGCACGCCAGCGCGAGTTTCTTCTTCATCCCGCCGGAAAGCCGCCCCGCCAGCCGCTTGGTAAAAGCTGTCAGTCCGGCAAATTCGAGCAACTCTGGAATACGTTGCTTCTGCTCTTTCCGGCTGACGCCATGCACGTCCGCAAAGAAGCGCATATTCTCCATCACCGTCATATCGGGCGGCAGCGAGAACTGCTGCGCGATGTAGCCCACGTGCTCACGGATGGCATAGGGATCACGCATCGAGTCGTAACCCAGGATGCGGCTCTCGCCGCCGTTGCGGGTGAGCAGGCCCAGAATCACGCGCGTCAACGTCGTCTTGCCGGCGCCGTCCGGCCCGATGAGGCCGTAGGTTTCCCCGCGCCGCACCTGCAACGTCACCTCATTTACCGCCGTCACCTCGCCCATCCGCGTCTTAAAGTGCTTGACCAGATTGCGCGTTTGGATCGTGACTTGGGGCTTGGAGGGCTGAGGACTGAGGACTGAGGGCTGAGGACTGAGGACTGAGGACTGAGAACTAGACATTTTTGTATTCCGCAATGCGTAATTCGCAATTCGCTGACCCGCTGATTCGCTGATCCGCTTTTTCGCTCATTGGCTAATCCAACCGCCGTTTAAACGTGACGCCCGCGGCCAGGACGATGACGGCGGCATAGATCAGCAGGGCGATCACATCATTCCAGAGAAAGGAAATACCGACGCCTTTGGTGATGATGCCGCGCGCGATGCGGATGAAGTACGTCGCCGGGATCAAGTTGCCGATGAATTGTACGACCGGCGGCATCGTCGCGCGTGGGTAGAGCAGACCCGACAGCAGCATCGTGAACATCATCAACATGGCCGAAATTTGCTGCGCCTGCTTTTGGTTCTTACAGATCGTCGAAAAAAGCACGCCCATCCCCAGCGAAGAGATGATGAAAAGCAGCGACAGCCAGCAGAACAACGGCAGCGATCCCTGGAAAGGCACTTTAAACCAATAGACGCCCAGGCCGATGATGATAAACAAGTCCGCCGTCACCACCAAAATCGGCGGCACCATCTTGCCCATAATCAATTCCAGCGGACGGGTGGGCGTGACCAGGATTTGTTCAATCGTGCCCAACTCACGCTCGCGCACCACCGAGGATACTGTGATGTTAACACACACCAGTTGGAGCAGCATCGCCGTCATGCCGGGGATGAGGAAAATTAATTCATCTATGTTGGGATTGTAGAGGATACGGATGAACGTGTTGATGGGCAACTGCGCGATATTCGCGCGGCCCATGCGCCGCGCGGTGTTCATCATCAGTTCCATCCCGTGCGCCTGCGCAATCGCCCCGGCCGCGCTGTATGCCGACTGCACGATAAAGGTGTCGGAACCATCGAGAATGACTAACGCCTGCGCGTCCCCCTGAGCCACTCGTTCGGCGAAATTCGGCGGGATGACCACGCCGACATACGCTTCCCCCTCGTCTATGGCGCGGATCACGGCGGCCTCGCTGTCCACGTACTCGGTCACAGCAAAGAAGCCGGACACCTCCAGCGCATTGACAAACGCGCGGCTGTGACTGTCCAGGCTCTGATCGGCAACGATGGTGGGCATGTGATCCAGCAGGGATGCCCCCATATACGAGACAAGAAACAACTCCACCACCGGCAACACAATCACCATCCCCAGGGTCGGCCAATCCCGCACCATCTGGATGGTTTCCTTGCGCACCATTGCCCACAAACGCTTCAGTCGTGATTTCATACGCATCAAAGAAGTAATAAGTAATGAGTAATGAGTGAAAAAACTCATTACTCATTTCGCATTACTCATTTCTCATTTACCCTTTCCCATTTCCAAAATCATTCCAGCCCTTGCCGGAACGCGCGGGAAGAAATCACCATAATGGCGACGCCAAAAATGGTCATTCCAATCACGGAACTCCAAAGCAACTCGATCCCTACGCCTTTGGTGATGATGCCGCGCGCGATGGGGATGAAGTAGCTCAACGGGAAGAGGTAGCCCAGGTAATACAGCGCCGGCGGCATGGTTGAGCGCGGAAACATAAACCCTCCCAGGACGACGCCCAGGAAGATCACCAACATCACCAACTGCTGCACCTGATGTTGGTTGCCGGCAATGGTCGAGATCAGTAGCCCCAGACCCAGCCCTGAAAACACGAAGATGAGCGAGAGGCCGAGAAAAAGCCAGAAGTTGCCCTGAAAGGGCACGCCAAAGAGATAGACGCCCAGGCCCAACACCATTAAAATGTTCATCATGGCAATCAAGATGTTCGGCACGATTTTACCGAGCAGCAGTTCGGTGGGACGGATCGGCGTGACGAGGAGCTGCTCAATGGTGCCGGACTCGCGCTCACGGACGACGGCGGCCGCCGTCAACGCAATCGTCTGCGTCTGCATCACCATCGCGACGATATTGGGCACGACAAACCACACTTGAAGCAGATCGGGGTTGTAAAGGATGCGCATCCGCGTGGAGATAGGCAGTCCGGCCTTGATCGGCAACCCGGAGCGCGCGATTTTCTCCAGCATCACCTCGGCAGCATAAGATTGCGAAATAGCCGACGCCATGTTGTACCCTGACTGTACCGTGAACAAATCAGACCCATCCACCAGGAACAAGACTTGCGCCTGCCGTTGTTCCACGCGGGTGGTAAAATCCGGCGGAATCACAATGCCGGCTTGCGCGCGTCCCGCGTCAATGGCCGCGATCACCTCCGCCTGGCTGGCGACGTACCCCACGACGTCAAAGTATTTGGAGTTGACCAAGGCGTCAACGTAAGCCAGACTGGCCGCATCCATACTCTGGTCGGCGACGACCATGGGGATGTGTTCCACGTTCATGTCCACCGCGTACCCAAACAGGAATAACTGCAACACCGGAATCGCCAGCACCATCACCAACGTGCTCCGATCTCGGAACGTCTGGATAAACTCTTTTTGGATGACGGCAAAAATTCTACGAAGCATCGTCACCTACAATAAGGAGCCACCGAAATGTGACCCGCGAAATGCAATTCGTAATTCGTAATTCGTAATTCGTAATTCGTGATTCGTGATTCGTGATTCGCTTTCTCGCTCATTCCTCGCTCCTCACGCGCAACTCCTCACTCGCCTGAACCCGCAACCCGTCCAGCAGCAGGGAGACCGCGGACTCCACCAGAGCGTGGAGCTCTTCCGGCGTCGGCGGCGGCGCAATGCCGCGCAAGGCTGGCGTGATCGGCATCAAGAACATCCCGATCACCATCGGCGTGATCAGGGCCGCATCAAAGGGACGAAAAAATCCAGCGTTGACGCACTTGGCGATAAAAGTCTGCACCAACCGGGCAATACGTTGCAAGCGGGCCATCACAAATTCCTGCAAAATATCATCATCCACCCATGCTTCCGTCAAGACGGCGCGCGTAAAAGGCAAGCGAGTCAGAAAGGAATTCAAGGAATGGTAGACCAGACTCACGATGTCCTCTTGATTCTCCAACTGCCCTACCGAGGCCAGCATCTTTTCGATAGTATTTTGTTGTTCATCCACAATCGCCAGCAGAATATCCCGCTTGCTGCTGAAGTAGTTGTACAGCGTCCCCTCAGACACGTCGGCGGTCAACGCAATCTCTTTCGTAGTCGTGTTGGCGTAGCCGCGCTCGGCGAACACCTCAGCGGCGGCTTCCATAATCTCCTGCCGACGGCGTTCAATGCGCCGCTCGCGGCGGGCCTGAAACAGTCCCTTGTGTTTCTTCTTTTCCATCGGCTCTTCACCACCCTGGTGCATTTTTATGAGTACATACTCATTTTATGAGCATATTCTACAATAAATGAGCCAGTTGTCAAGGTTTGGCGCTTTACCGAAATACGCTACAATGGAAGTCCTATGAGCCTGAACGTCCTAATACCCTACCACATTGCCAATCTGGCGTTGGTCGGGGCGCTGCTCCTGATGCTGCGCCCGAACGCGGCGGCGGCCCCCACCCGGCGCACATTTTACGTCTTCATAGCCCTGGGAGCGGCCATCGTGATACTTATCATCGCCGCCGGGGCCTTGCACATAGACCCCTACGAGGCCGCCCAATTGCCGGTTGCATCCCTGCTCGGTTATGGAACGCTGCTGTTTGGCGGGTTGGCCGCGCTCTATCGGCGCACCCGTTGGATCATGGGGAGTTGCATCCTGATGGTCTTCGTCCTCCTTGCCATTGCCGTGGACGCTTTCTTAATCGAACCGCACTGGCTGGAAGTCACCACCGTCACGCTGCGCAGCCCTAAAGTGATGGAGCCGCTACGGATCGCCGTCCTGGCCGACATCCAGACCGACCGCGCCGGCGCCTACGAAGCCCGCGTCATGGCCGAGGTGCTGCGCGCCCAACCCGACCTCATCCTTTTTGCCGGGGACTACCTCCACCTGAGCCGCCGCAGTCGGGGCTATGCTGCCGAGATGGGCGCTTTGAACGAGGTTCTTACGGACGCCGGGCTATCCGCCCCTCTGGGCATGATAGCCGTGATGGGGAACATGGACAGGCACTACGATTGGCCGCAGCTCTTCGCTGGACTGCCGTTGACGCGGGCGCAGACCACCACCCGCTACGACCTCGGCCCGGTCGCGCTGACCGCGCTGGGGATGCGCGAGTCTTTCAATGCTGACATCCGCGTGCCGCCCGCCGACGACTTCCACATCGTCCTGGGCCACAGCCCCAACTTTGCCCTGGGCGACGTGGACGCCGACCTGCTGCTCGCCGGGCACACGCACGGCGGGCAGATACCGGCCTTCCTCCGCGCCCCGGTGATGCTGCTGGTGGGCTTCCCGCGCATTTCCGCCGCCCACATCGCCGAAATCGCGCCCGGCAAAACACTCATCATCTCGCGCGGCATCGGCATGGAGCGCGGCGCCGCGCCGCAGATGCGCTTCCTCTGCCGCCCGGAATTAGTCATCGTAGACGTGCTGCCCCAATAAAACGTAAAACGTGAAACGCAATGGCTTTCAATGAAGCCCTCACGTTTCACGTTTCACGTTTTACGTTTTACGTTTTAGGAGTTATTTCTCCACTTCAAACCCGGCTTTCTGCCAGGCGTTCATGCCTCCCGTCATATTGTGGACGTTGGTGAAGCCCTGCTGTTTCAAAAACTGGTAGGCCTGCCCGCTGCGATTGTCGCTCCGGCAAGCCAGGATGACCGGCTGGTCGGTGGGAACTTCGCTCACCCGATCGGGCAGTTCCCCCAGGGGAATCAACACCGCGCCGGGGATGTGCCCTCCGGCAAACTCGGACTCCTCGCGCACGTCAATCACCGTGACGCCGCCCTCCGCCACGAGCTGCGAGACCGTTTCCACGGAGACCTCCGCGCCCAGCGTCGCCGCGCCCGTGGGCGTGGGCGCGGCAGCCGGCGTCGGAGTTCCACAGCCGACCAGCGCCACCATTACCAGAATTAACACGATCCAATGCCATTGTTTCACGGTTCACCTCATTGTTTGCAAATTAAGAAGATATTCTTCTATTTTATCAGACAAGGAAAGAATGGCAACCCCGGGCAAAAAAACACCCGCAGGGAAAAAAATCCCTGCGGGTAAACAGACTTGTATTCACCACCACTCTGAGCGGAGCGAAGGGTCTCGCTGCGTGCGGAATGACGAAGGGTTAGCGGCGTTTGCGAAGCACAAGCGCCGCGCCGCCGAGGAACAGCAAGCTGACGGGCGCCCAGAGCGCCGCGCCGGATGTCATACTGGCATAGGTGACAGCCGTGGGGGTGTCGCCACTCTTGCCTAGCAAGAAGCTGGAAAAGCCGCCAACGTCAGCCGTGACATAGTTATAACTGTTCGTGTCAGTACCGAACTCTACGCGAGCCTGCTCAACCCATTGGTTCGTCACATAGCGATACAAAGCGCCTTCGTCCCCAGAAAGAAAATCAATCCCGTTCATTTCCGCGTCGGTAGCCCACAACGTCAACGTAGCCGTAGCATTGTTGGTTGGTGTGATGGAGAAGCAGCGCTTGATGTAAGCGGGAGAAGTGGGATCGTTGGTGCAGGAGTCCGCATTACCCTGCACCGTGACGGTGACGACGCCCAGATCGTTGGGTGTCTGGATATCCACGCCGCGATACTTGTCGGCGCTGATAGTGAGGAAGTTGACAGTGGCGTTACTGACGGTCTGGGTTTGCTTGAGTGTGCCGTTGTTGATCAAGACGCCGGTAACAGTAGGGACCTGATTCACGGTCAATGTTGTTCCCGTATACACCATTAAATTATCAACTAAAATCGAACCCGTACCGCCAAGTTGTTGCGTGACGCCATTAAAGACCATAGCGAATGTCCCAGTAGAAGTGCCATCATCTAGCTCCCAAGTCCCACCATTCAACACAACATCTCCACCTATATTGTAGACTGCGTTTCCAGTATCATTTGTCCCACGGACTGTCCCACCGGTAACATTCAATGCTCCACTAAGATTCACAATCGCAGGCTGAGTGCCATTACTACCCACAACAATCCCATTTTGCACATTTAGATCACCAGCAATTGCATGTGTTCTACTATAAGCCCCACCAGTCGCAAAACGAATCTGCTGGGAATTACCTAAATTGATAGTAAGGTCTCCTCTAACATCCAAATTCAATGCAAAGGTACCCCCACTAGTGGGGGTAGGGGAGAAATTCAAGTTCCCATAAGTAGGGTGTGTAGTACCACTTAAGCCGGCCTGAGTGCCATTGAATGTGTAAGTGCTATTGACTGCATAGGATCGTGTGTTAATTATGCCAGAAGGAGCCCCTGAAGTTCCTCCCTGCTGCACTTCACCACCATCGTTAATTTGCAACGTGTCGGCTGTTAGAGCAAAGGAAGATAAATTTAAGACGCCTCCAGATTCGACAGTAACAACCCCAGTTCCGATGTTAGCAGCCGCACTCAATGTGATAGTATGTCTAATAGTAACGGAGTCTCCACTAACAGGTGCAGTACCATTACAATCGGTCCACGTTGAAGCATCAGCCCAATTTCCATTCTGTGTCGAGGCGCACGTTGCCGCCGAAACCTTCCCAGCAGGCATCCCCGCCCACATTCCCAAAGCCAACGACAGGCTAAGAGAAACCATCAACGCGGCATGTAAAACACGTCTCATAGTCATAATATTTCTCCTCCCTACCAATCCCAATCCTCAAAATCCGGCCCTTCCGATATACGGAGCGGGCTGCCCGCCTGGATTTCCAGGTCACCCTCAAACACGATTTCCGGCGCTTCGTACTGCATAGTCAATTCTCCTTTCTGATTTAAGTGATAAATTGAAACCAACGTCCTCATTATAGCCAATCTGGGATTGATCACAAACGGGCCACGCCTTCCGCATCAGCACGTACACCTTATGCAAAACTCGCGCATGTCGCCTTCAACGAACTTTTGACAAAGCCCCACAACCCACTATAATCCCCTTTCGGAAAGCCACCATGGTGTGTGCATTGCGTGTAGGAGTTTGAAAATTGAATATCATGTCGAAACATAGAACTTTGTTCATCAGGATCACCCTGGCAGGAATGCTCCTCGCCCTCAGTTTGCTCCTAAACTTGCGAGCCGCTGCTCCGATCCACGCCCAGGCAACAGAACCGCCGCCAGTGTACATCTACTTTTTCTGGGGAGAAGGCTGTCCTCATTGCGCCGAGGAGGAACCTTTTTTGGAAGACCTGGCCCGGCGCTATCCGCAGATCAAGGTGGAAGATTTCGAGGTCTGGTACGACACCGCCAACCGCAATTTGTTCAACAAAATGGCCGCTGCCTTCAATTTCACCCCAAGCGGCGTCCCGGTCACATTCATCGGGGGACGTTACTGGATCGGCTTCACCCAGGACATGGGCGAAGAGATCGAAGCCTACGCGGTGGCATGTATTGAAAGCGGCTGTCAGGACGCCGGCGCGGGCATCATGCCGGGGCACGAGAAATCTTCCGACGAAATCATCGCCGAGGCCACCCAGACCGGCACGCTCAAGATTCCCTTGATCGGCGAAGTCAACCTCAACACCCAGTCGCTCGCCCTCAGCACGGCACTCATTGCCTTCGTTGACGGCTTTAATCCTTGCTCGCTGTGGGTGCTCTCCATCCTGTTGGCGATGACGTTGCACACCGGCTCCCGCAAGAAAATTCTGATCATCGGCGTCGTTTTCCTCACAGTAACGTCGCTGGTGTATGCCCTCTTCATCGCCGGACTTTTCACCATCTTCACCGTCGTGAGCTTTCTGGGCTGGATTCAAGTCGTGGTAGCCCTGATCGCATTGTTCTTCGCGGTTGTGAACATCAAAGACTACTTCTGGTACAAAGAGGGTCTCTCGTTCACCATCGCCGACGACAAGAAGCCCGGCATCTACCAAAACATCCGTCGCGTGATGAACGCCGGTGATTCGCTTTGGGGGCTGATTAGCGCGACGGTCGTGATGTCGGCGGGCGTCTCCCTCATCGAATTCTCCTGCACGGCGGGCTTCCCCGTGCTGTGGACAAATATCCTCACCGCCCATGAAGTCACCCCACTCGCCTTTGTGCTCTTGCTCGCGCTCTACATGCTCATCTATCAGATTGACGAACTGGCCATCTTCCTGACGGCAGTGTTCACGTTAAAATCCAGCCGACTGGAAGAGAAGCATGGCCGCATCCTGAAACTCATCGGTGGATCGCTGATGTTGACGCTGGCGGTGGTGATGTTGATCAATCCCAAGCTGATGGACAACCTGGGCCACTCACTGATCATCTTCGCCGTGGCCTTCGGTTTGGCGATGCTGATACTCCTGCTGCATCGCAAAATTTTGCCAAGCTTTGGCATCACCATCGGCAGCGAGACAGTCTCGCGTCAACACAAACGACGGCAACAGAAAAAACGCCCATAAACGAAAAAGAAAGAGCGGTGAGAAAATTCTCACCGCTCTTCCTTTTAAGACAGGCAAGTTTAGCGCCACGCAAATCGCTACAGGGTAATACGGTAGACCGTATAGGGCGTCGGATTGATGAAACCGATTCGATTGGCGATGCGCCACGAGGCAATGTTATCCTCCTCGCAATGCCAATGCGGCGTCCAGCCGCGCTCGGCGCAAAAGGCGACGCTGCGGGCCGCGACCGCCAGCGCATAGCCATGCCCGCGATATTCCGGCGCCGTCGCCACCCCCAACTCATACGCATGACCACTCACGAAAACGGTCAGACACCAACTGGCGATGGCGCCCTCATGCAAGAGACAGAAACCAAAGCCGGTTCGCAAAAAGTCCGCGTGCGTGCGCCAGAAGGAATCCACCCAGCCCAACACCTGCTTCATATTGTAGATGTCGCGCTGCACCAGCCAGTGGGCATTCAAGCGAACGATAGAGCTGCCAACCGGACGCACCGCGCGCCATTTCACCGCCGGTTTGATAAAATCATAATACCGACGCCGCGTTAGCTCCGCCTGGAGTCCCGGAAAGAGCATCCCCCACTGCGATTCCCAGGCGGGGGTGTCGTAGAACACCGTGAAGGCAGGGATGTAGCGCGCCCGCGCGTGGGGAATCGCCTTGCCGGTGATCAGTTCGGCGAGCGCCCGGTTTGTCGTCGCGTTCTGCGTTTCACCCGCGATGAAGATCTCCCCCTGCATGTCCCACAGCCAGGCCGTGCGCGGATCGGCGACGTCGTCCACGTAGACCCAGGCGGGCGTGTTGCCGTCCAGGATAGAATCTACCGCCAGGTTGTAACGCAGTCCGGCAAACAGCGGCCGCACCCGCGCGTAGTCGGCAAGCGCCAGCTCGTACACTTACAACCCCATCATAAAGTCGAAGATGAGGTCATTGTTGCCCTTCAGCCCTTCGTGGCCGAAGTCGGGGTAGATGACCATCTGCTTGTCAGACGCGATCTTGTTGTAGGCGGCGAACTGCGTGGAAGGCGGGCAGATCGTGTCGCGCAGACCGATGTGCCACTGCACGTTGGTGCGAATACGCGGCGCGAGGTGTTGAATATCCACGTAGCCGAGTTTCTCAAAGACCGCGTCCTCCGCTTCGTGGCGTGGATCGAAGTGACGGAAGTACTCGCGCAGTTCGGAGTAGGCGCCCGTGTCCTGATCCATCTCCCAGACGCGCTTGTAGTCGCTGAGAAAGGGATACACCGGCGCGGCCCGCTGAATGCGCGGCTCCAGCGCGATGCAGGCCACCGTCAGCGCGCCCCCCTGACTGCCGCCCACCGCCCCGACGCGCGCGGGGTCCACGTCGGGCATCTCCATCACGATCTTGGCGAGCTGCGCCGTGTCGAGGAACATCTGGCGGTAATACAGCTTCTGCGGTCGGCCCTGAAGCGCCTCATCCAGCCCGCGGATGATGTGCCCGTGCAGGGTGTTGCCGATCACGCCGCCCACATCCTCCGAGCGCCCGCCCTGCCCCCGGCAGTCGAGCGCGGCCACGGTGAAGCCCGCCGCTACGTACCCCAGCTTTTCGGCCCAGTCGCCGGAATCGCCGGAGTAGCCGTGGAACATCAGGATGGCGGGATGGGGCGCGGGCGCGGCCTTCGGCTTGAGCAGCTTGGCGTAAATCCGCGCGCCGCCGACGCCGGTGAAGGTCATATCGTAGCAGTCGGCAAACGGCGCCTGAAACGCCGCCAGCGTCAGCGTCACCTGCGGATCGAGCGCGCGCATCTCGGCCAGCGCCGCGTCCCAATAGCCGTCAAAATCTACCGGCCGGGGATTGATCCCCTGATACGTCTTCAGCTTCTCCAGTGGGAAATCAAAAGTTAATGGCATAGGTTTCGTATCCTCCTGTAAAAAATTAGGGGTTAGGAGTTAGGAGTTAGGAGTTAGGGGTTAGGAGTTAGGAGTTAGGAATAGAACAACTCCTCACTCGCAACTCCTCACTCGCAACTCCTCACTCGCAACTCCTCACTCGCAACTCTCAAATCCGGGCCTTCATCCACGGGTTGCTGTTGTGGAAGTCGGCGACGGCGTTGCCGGGATGGACGAGGGCGTCGAAGAGCGGGCGATCCGCGTCGGACAACGTTATCTCCAGCAGCGGCAGGGCGTCTTCGAGGTGCGCCATCGTGCGCGGCCCGATGATGGGCGCGGTGACGCCGGGTTGATCCTTGCACCAGAGCAGTGCGAGCTGCGAGGAGGTCAGGCCGCGCTCCTGCGCCATCTGGCCCAGGGTTACCGCCACGTCCAACGCGGTCTGCGTCACCCGGTCGCGGAACATCGCGCCGGAGCGTTCCGCGCGCGAGCCTTCCGGGTACGCATCCTTCTGCTGATAGCGTCCCGCCAAAATCCCCCCGGCCAGCGGCGACCAGGGCAGCAGTGCCAGGCCGTACTTCTGGCAGAGCGGGACCAGTTCGTTTTCAATGCGGCGGTCGAGCAGGTTGTAGGGCGGCTGCTCGCTGATGTAGCGGGCGATGCCGAGCTGCTCGCTGGTCGCCAGCGCCTCCATCACCATCCACGCCGGGTGGGTGGAGCAGCCGATGTAGCGGACCTTGCCCGCGCGCACCAGGTCGTCGCAGGCGCGCAGCGTCTCATCCTGCGGCACAACGAGGTCGGGACGGTGCAGTTGGTAGAGGTCAATGGTGTCGGTTTGCAGGCGGCGCAGCGAATCCTCGCACGCCTTGAGGATGTGGTAGCGCGAGTTGCCCTGGTCATTCGGGCCGTTGCCTATGCGCCCGTGCACCTTCGTCGCCAGCACCACATGCTCCCGCTTGCCGTTCTCCTTAAGCGCCTTGCCCACAATGCGCTCACTCTCGCCGCCGTTGTAGACGTTGGCCGTGTCAATAAAGTTGATGCCGCCGTCCAGCGCAAAGTTGATGATGGCGATCGAATCCGCCTCATCCGTGGGGCCGCCGAAATTCATCGCCCCCAAACATAGCGGCGAAACCATAACGCCGGTGCGTCCTAAAGAACGATAGTCCATCAGAACCTCCTTGAGTAAAGAAATTGGAAATCAGGGATCAGGGATTGGGGATTAGGGACTGGGGGGGCAGTTTTTCCCCAATCCCTAGTCTCTATTCCCCAGTCCCTATACCCCGCGCACGTCTTCGATGGCGCGCACGCCACGGTGTTGCAAATCAGACAGGAAATCGGTGTAATGCTGTTCCTGCGCGGACGTGTGCAGTCTCCACCAAGACGAACAGCTCAGGCGGGTTTGCGGCGCGCAAATAACCCAATCCCTGCCGCAAGCGTCAAAACGGCCAGCGCCAACCACAGCAGTAAGCCTGCCCCATCCCCCTCACCGGTCTCCGGTAGGAGCGCCAAAAAGGGTGTGGCGGTAGGGAAAGGTGTAGTTTCAGCCGTGACATAAGGGGTGGGCGTAGCCTGCGGCTGGGGTGTGGATTGCCGCGGTCGTTCGATGACAGTAATAGGAACTTCACCCGCGCCGCTGGTCACGTCATTGCCATACCAGTCGCCGGCGGCGACCACGGTGGCGGAATTGACCACGCCGCTAGTAATGTCGCCAACAACCGTGAATACCGTCGTCACAATGACTATCCCGTGCGCCGGAATGTCGCCGGTGTACAGGGTAAGATCATCCCAGGCCAACAGTCCCACGGGTGGGTCGGAATGATCTGGGGGCGGGACGGCATAAAAGAACTGTAACTTTGCCGGGTTATAAACATCCTGGAGCATGACTTGCGTCATGGTCGTGTATCCGTTGTTGTGGACCTCAATCGTGAAAGTTACCAACTGGCCGGCCTGCGCCGTCATAGTTTTCGTCACCGGGGCGCTGCCGCCCACGGACTCATTGGCGTCGCTCTCATCTTCCCCGCCGACCACCTCGCCATTAGAGTTAATCGCATCGTGCGCCGCCGCGTAGTTGACCACCGCCGGAGCCGGGTGTTCCGCAATAAAGCCCACCACCAACACGATTTCCTGACCGGGGGGCAAGTCACCGAACGCATTGGTCAGATCGGCCCAATCAATCCGCCCGGCGCCCGTGTCCACGCTGTCCGGGGCGACGCTCGCGTCAACGTAGGCCAACACACCGGTGTTGTACTGGTCGGTCAAGGGCAGCACCGTCACCGTGAACGCCGAGTCGTTGCGGATGCGGATAGTGAAGGTAAGATATTCCCCCACATAGACCACATTACTGGTGCGTCCCAACCGTTTATCAACCACGATGCCGCCACTCTGGGCATGAGATGGCGCCGGCATCTGGATCCATAGCAACATCGCCAGACCCAGCCATGTCAACGCTAACGGCGCCGCCAACCGAAACCATCGTTTTCCTTGCATAAGTATCTCCTCCCTCTCCTAAAAAAGTATAGCGAAATCGGAAATTGGGAGCCGGAAATCGGTAGTCTGTCTCAATGACCGCTTGCTCGCCACTTTCCAATCACTGCTTTCTAGTTTCTGATCTTCTATAACCCATGCACCTGCTTAACTTGCGCTATATACTCGGTCAAATCCGGCTCAGGACGATCGGTAGGGCCAAAGGGGTCTACAAAATCGTCGCGGCCCAGCAGGGCGCGAAAGGTGTTAGCGACGCCGGCCGCTAATACTTCCAGGTTGTAGCCGCCTTCCAGGACAAAGATGATCTTGCCCCCACACAACTCTTGAGCGGCGGCCACCAGGGTTTGACATATCCAGGCATAGCCGTTCAACGAGAGATTCATACTGGCCAACGGGTCAGCCCAATGCGCATCATACCCGGCCGAGACGAGGATAAGTTGCGGGCGGAAACGCCGCAACGCGGGAATGATGATTTCGGTATACATAGCCTGAAAGCCAACATCCCCCACGTTGACGCGCAGGGGAAGATTGAGCAAGGTCCCCTGCCCGGCGACCGGCGCCACCTCGGTCATCCCCCCCGTGCCAGGGTAAAAAGGATACTGGTGGGTGGAAATATACAAGAGGTTCGGATCGTCCTCAGTCATCGGCTGCGTGCCGTTGCCATGGTGAACATCGAAATCCACCATCGCCACCCGCTCGATCCCACGCTTCTGCTGCGCCATCCGCGCCGCCAGCACAATGTTGTTGAACACACAGAAGCCCATCCCCTGGGAATGTAAGGCGTGATGTCCGGGCGGACGCACCAGCGCAAAACCGTTATTCACCACCCCATCCACCGTCGCCAGCGTCAAATCCACCGTGCTGCCCGCCGCCACCACCGCCGCTTCATAGGTGCTGCGGGTTACGTAGGTATCCATATCCAGGTATCCCCCCCCAGACAGGCTGATTTGATCGACTTCATAGATATAGGCCGTCGCGTGAATCGCGCTCAGTTCTTCCATCGTCGCTGCCCGCGCCGGGATAAGCTGGAGTTCCGGCAGCAGCCCAGAGGTCTCCAGTTCGAACATGATAGTCTCCAAACGATGAGCACTCTCGGGGTGGCCGTGTTTGGTGTGTTTGAGGAATATGGGATCGTACACGTACCCTGTCGTCATAAGCGCAAGCACCTCCCTTCGTGAAGCGGCTACGGATTGAACGGTTCTGCCCTTCGCACCGGCTGCGCCGCGGTGAGTAATGTATTTTTGATTGTAACACAAATAGAAGGTAATGCACTTCCCCCGCCCCCAGGGCTTTATCATTCTCGTTGCCCCACGCTTACCGGGCAGATTTTGCGGCTGAAGCCGCCGGTAAAAAGGTGGTTTTGTGGTGACGGGCGCTGGCCCGTCACCACAAAACCCCTTTAAGAATCACGGCTTTAGCCGTCGCCTGTATCGCGGCGCACCATCCGGCGGGAGAATGATAAGACCCTGCCCACGCCCCCGCGTCACTTGGACAAGCGTTCGGAGGAAGGTATAATAGCGACATTCAGACAGATTCGTGAAGGAGTCAGGATGAGCACAACCCCCATTCCACGCGCGTTCCACATCATGGCTAAACCGCGTGGCCCAATCTGCAATCTCAACTGCGCTTATTGCTACTACCTTCCCAAGGCAACCCTGTACCCCGACAGTGATTTCACAATGACGGATGAAGTCCTGGAAAGTTTCACCCAACACTATATCGCCGCGCAGCAAGTGCCAGAAGTGACCTTTGGCTGGCAAGGGGGCGAACCGCTGCTCATAGGTCAGGAGTTTTTCGAGCGCGCGCTTGCCCTGCAAGAAAAGTATCGCCGACCGGGGATGCGCATCCTCAATGCCCTGCAAACCAACGGCACGTTGATAGATGAGGCCTGGGCGCAATTCTTCCACGACCGTCGCTTCCTCATCGGCCTGAGCCTGGATGGGCCACAGGCTATGCACGATGCCTTCCGGGTGGACAAGGGCGGGCAACCGACCTGGGAACGGGTAATGCGCGGACTGCGCCTCTTGCAACAACACCAGGTCGAGTATAATCTCCTCTGCACCGTCCATCAGGCCAACGCCCCCCACCCGCTCGCAGTCTATCGCTTCTTCCGCGACGAAGTCCAGGCAGACTTCATCCAATTCATCCCCATCGTGCGGCGCGACAATGCCACCGGCCATCAAGAAGGCCTGACTGTGACGCCGCAGTCCGTCAGCGCCCAACAGTACGGCGAGTTTCTAATTGAGGTGTTCGACGAATGGGCACGGCGCGATGTGGGGCGCGTTTTCGTGCAGCTCTTCGATGTGGCGCTGGCTGCCTGGCTAGGGGAGCGACCGGGGCTATGCGTCTTTGAGCCGACGTGTGGCCTGGGGCTGGCTCTGGAGCACAACGGCGACCTTTACGCTTGCGATCATTACGTCGAGCCGCGTTACCGGCTGGGCAACATCCTGGAGACCCCGCTGGTGGAACTGGTGACGTCCGCACCGCAGCAGGCGTTCGGGCAGGCCAAACGCACCGCCCTGCCCCAGCAATGCCTGGATTGTGAGGTGCGCTTCATCTGCAATGGCGGCTGCCCCAAAAATCGCCTGCTGCCGGACGACAACGGCGAGCCGCGCCTCAACTACCTTTGCGCCGGCTACCGAACCTTCTTTCGCCACATCCGATACCCCATGGAAATGATGGTGGAGGAGTTGCGCCAGCAGCGTCCCCCGGCCAACGTGATGGCGCGATTGGCCCAGGCCGATGCCGCGCTCGCCGCAAAATGTGCGGTTGCCGGACGCAACGATCCCTGTCCCTGCGGCAGCGGCAAGAAATTCAAACTCTGCCACGGGCAGCGCGGGAAAGCTATGGAGTGAAGAGAGGAGTCCCAAAGCCCATGAAGCCAAGCGCAACCACTTTATGGATACTCGCAATCTGTCTCAGCGTGTTTGCCGCCGCATCAGGGGTTCCCCCCACCGTCACGCTCCCTCCTGTCTCGGCCCATCCGCAATCTCAGGCGACCACCATCCAGGTGCTGCTCCTGCAATCCTATCACAAAGGTATGGCCTGGGCCGATGACATCACCCTGGGCGTAGAAACCAAGTTAGAGCAGAGCGGCGTCCGAGCGGAATTGACCGTTGAATATATGGACACCAAGCGTGTCTTCGATGAGACCCACGCAGCCAACCTGCTGCGCCTGTATCAGTACAAATTCAAGCCCGACGATTTTGATATCATCATCACCGCCGATGACAACGCGCTCGATTTTATGTTAGCCCACCGCAATGAACTATTCCCAGGCATCCCTGTTGTCTTCTGCGGTGTTAACCGCTATGACGAGACCCGGCTGGAAGGGCAAACCGATATCACCGGGGTGCTAGAAAAGACGGCCAACGCCGAAACCGTCAAGTTGGCGCTGCAACTCCATCCCGACGCACAAAACCTCTACGTGGTGGTGGATCGCACCCCCACGGGCCTTACGCTGCGCGAACAACTGGATGCGGCGCTCGCGGACGTAGCGCTGGACGTCAACCTTATTTACCTGGATAATGTCAGCGTAAGTGAATTGGAACAGACGCTGGCGGGGCTATCGCCCACGACCGACATTGTCTACTTGATGACCTTCCACCGCGATAAAAACGGGCTGACCCTCACCAGCGATGAGATCATTCAACGGATGTACCGGGCCGCCAACGCCCCCATCTACGCCACCGGTAAGGAATTTTTAGGGCAGGGCATCGTAGGCGGATACCTGAATGCCGGTTTCCACCAGGGGAAACTCGCGGCAGAACTGGCGCTGCGCATCCTGGCCGGCGAAGACCCGGATACGCTTCCCGTCATCACCCAGGGCGTCAGTCCCATCATCTTTGATCATACCGTCCTGAAAAAATGGGGGATTCGCGAGTCCCACCTGCCCTTCGGCGCCATTCTGGAAAACCGGCCAGCCACTTTGTGGGAGGGCTACCGTCTCGTCATCTTCGGCGCGATCTTCGTATTTCTGGCATTGATCGCCATCATCATCGCGCTGGTCCTCAACATCCAGAAAAAACACCAAGCCCAAGAAGCCCTGCACCATCAAGAAGAGAAATATCGCCTGCTGGTCGAAAACCAGACGGACCTGGTCGTCAAAATCAATCGCGAAAACTGCTTTGAATTCGTCAGCCCCTCATACTGCCAATTGTTCGGCAAAACCGAAGCCGAATTGCTCGACCGACCTTTCCTGCCCCTCGTCCACGAAGAGGATCGTCCCGCCACCCTGGCCTCGCTGGCGCAACTCGCTACCCCGCCCCACACCTCCTATCACGAGCAACGCGCGCTGACCCGCCACGGGTGGCGCTGGCTGGCCTGGGCCAACCAGGCGGTCATGAATGCCGGTCAGATCACGGCCGTCATCAGCGCCGGGCGCGATGTCACCGAGAACAAACTGACCACCCAAGCCATCCAACGGCAAAATCGCGAATTGGCAATGTTGAACCGCATCATCCTCACCGCCGCCTCCACCCTGAACACGCAATTGGTGTTGGAAGTGCTCTGCCGCGAACTGGCAACCACCCTGGACTTACCCCAGGCCGCGGCCACCCTGGTAGACCCGGACACCCAAATCGCAACGGTGATTGCGGAATACCTGGCGCCAGGGCGCACCAGCGCGCTAGGGGTCCAATTCACCGCCGATAGCAGCTCTGCTACCCGCGCGATGTTTGAACATAAAGAACCCATCGCCATCAGCGCAGCGCAGACCGATGAATATATGGGGGACAGTCGCGCCATTATGCAACAACGGGGCACTCAATCTTTGCTGCTTGTCCCCCTGGTGATTCGGGGCCGGGTTGTCAGCACCATCGGGTTGGACTCCATCACGCCCCGCGACTTCACACCAGAGGAGATCGCCCTGGCGCAGAGCGCCGCCACCGTCACAGGGCAAGCGCTGGAAACGGCGCAACTGCATCAAGCCCTCCAACGCTACGCCGATGAACTTGAAGACATGGTAGCCAAACGCACGCAGGAATTACAACGGGCTATGGAACAGGCCCAGACCGCCGATCACGCCAAGTCCGAGTTCGTCAACAGCGTCAGTCACGAACTGCGCACGCCCTTGACCAACATCAAACTGTACATTGACTTGATCCAACGGGGATCAGAAAGCAAGCGGGAGTCTTACCTGGAGACCGTCGGACGCGAGGCCCAACGGTTGGAAAACCTTATTGTGGATTTGCTGAGCATTTCACGGTTGGATTTGGGGCGGATCACGCCGACGTTGGAACCGACCGACATTAACAAAATGGTGAACACGCTGGCGACCGACCGCCATCCGCTCTTTGCCAAGCAGGGCCTGCGCCTTCGGGTGACCCTTGATCCCACGCTCGACAAGGCGTCCATTGACCAAAAACTGATCGAACAAGTGCTCACCAACCTGTTGAGCAACGCCTTCAATTACACTACGGGGAATGAGATTTGGGTGCGCACCCAGAAAAAACTGGAGGAGAATCAACACTGGATCGCCATCAGCGTACAGGATGCCGGGCCAGGCATCGCCCCTGAAGAACAAGAGCATCTCTTTGAACGTTTCTTCCGTGGCGCTGCCAGCAAAGCCTTCAACCGGCCCGGCACCGGCCTGGGATTAGCCA
>Ga0116144_10001999_pt1 | contig 22959 bp, 17 predicted proteins | sample AD_UKC035_MetaG_FD_89746 | JGI IMG/M metagenome (GOLD analysis project Ga0116144, IMG submission 89746) | Active sludge microbial communities of municipal wastewater-treating anaerobic digesters from USA - AD_UKC035_MetaG | ecosystem: Engineered > Bioreactor > Anaerobic > Digestate | place: USA...
CCTATCCGATTTGGACGTGAGCCAGCAGCTTAAAGCCGCTATGCTTAAATTGACCAGTTCATTGGCTGAGGATCACCATAAACATGCCAATTACCTCCTTCAACGTTTGCACCTGGATGCGGCCAGCTGGTTTCAAACAGACGAACCGGTACCTCACCTGAAAACCGTACAAGAGGCAGTTTGGCAAGATCGTCAATTAGTATTTTCTTATTGCCGCCGTAACGGCGCGGTGAGTGAACATACAATTTCGCCCTATGGATTGGTGGCCAAAGCCAGTATTTGGTATCTGGTCGCTGCCACCGAACAGGGAATGCGCGTGTATCGGGTATCGCGAATTGAAGCTGTTCAAATGACCCAAACGCATTTTGCCCGCCCCCAAGACTTTGATTTGGCTGAGTTCTGGGTAGGTTGGATGACCAGCTACAAGACTGGCTTGCCAAAATATCCGGTGACTCTACGCATAGGCCCGGATTTGGTGCCAGTCTTGCCCTATATCTTGGGAAATGATGTCAAGGCGCTTGTTGAACAGGCCCAGCCCGATTCGGAAGGTTGGCGAATAGTAGAGTATACCTTTGAAAGGATTGAAGAGGCCCAAACATATATATTGGGAATGGGGGCATCCGTGGATGTCATTGCCCCTGAAGAGCTGCGGATTAGGGTACTGAAAATAGCCACAGAGGTTGTAGCACATTATTCTCGTTGAAATGTTACCCGCTAACGACGTGTGTGAGCCGCAGTGCCGGATTTGCACAGCCGCCACTCTGAACAAGTATGCTCATAAAACCAAAAAAGCCGCGATACAACGAGGTACTCCCTTTCTCAATGAGGGATAATTCCGGGCCTGGGTCGGGTGGGAGCCAGTTGAAAAATTTCCCCAATTGAGTATGGTATAGAAGACATAACCCCAACTATCCAGTAGGCGAGGTGGAAGATGGCGCAACGCCCCGTGTGGCTCTGGCTGCTGATTGGCTTGTGTACGATCTACTGAGTCTGGCAATGCCGGCGGTGGCATCCGCGCGCTTGAGTAAAACTCTTCTCTTCGGTATTTTTCGCACCACAGGTGCGAAAAATACCCCTGAAAAATACAGGTAGCAACTTGGGTTATTTTATCAGGACTTACGCACGTAGGTGGAATTCTACCGCAAAGAACGCGGAGAACACAGAGATTTTATCATTTCTCGGCGCTCTCAGCGGCCTCTGCGGTGAAAAAAGGCCTTGGTTGCGTAAGTCCTATTTATACAAGGAGGCGTGCTATGAAAACTAACGTGCTACGTTCCATAGTGTTGTTGTCCTTGCTGGTGGGGTGGGTCGGCCCGTTGCAGGCTGCGCCCCGTTCCCCGGCGCCAGCCGTACTTGCGGAAACAACCCTTCCTGCAAGCGGGCTTCAACCCGGCGCACTGGCGGCCAACGCCCCCCAGTCGCGCGTCATCCCCGTGCCGGACATGGTCTATAACACCCCCCACGTCCACTGGCTGCCGTTGACCTCGCCCGATGGCCGTCACGTCTTCATCGGCGGCGAGGGCGGCCCCTTCCCGCTGCTCGACCTGGAGACCGGCGCAGTGGTGGCGCAGTTCCCCAGTGCGATACCCAACGGGGCGGCCCTGCGCGCGGCCTTCACGCCCGACGGCAGCGGCCTCCTCATCAACAACGTCCTCTACAACGCCCTCGACGGGACGGTGCGCCGCGCCTTCAACGCTAACTGCGCGACCAACGCCTGCGCCGGGGTGGCGATCTCCGCGGATGGGACGACCGCGCTGATCGTGCCCGACGATGCCAACGGCGAAACGCTCCAGGCGTGGGACATCGCCACCGGGCAGTTGGTGCGCACCTATGACATGAGCAGCTACGCCAACGCCGCCGTCCGCTACGCCGATTTTTCGCCCGACGGCGCCTTCATCGCCTTCAACACGTATGGCGACTTCCACAGCAACGTTGCGAGCGCGTGGGTATTGGATGCTGTCACCGCGGGCCGCGTTTACACGATGCCGGTGATCACGTTGGATTTCGCCTTCTCGCCCGATGGCGCGTATCTGTTGCACGGCGGCAAGAACGGCAACACCCACCTCGTCCGCACCGGCGATTGGGGCCTGGAACGCGATTTCGGCTTCGTCGGCACGGTGGATAGCGTCGCGTATGCCCCCGATGGGCAGACCGTCGCCTTTCAAAACCAGCAGGTGCAGTACACCGGAGATCCCTTCTGGGGCGTGAGCGTCTTCCGCGTGTCTGACGGTGAGCGCATCGCCCTGTTGCACGGTGTATCCCTGGGCGGCCAGCAGCTCGCCTACACGCAGGACAGCCGCCAGGTGCTCTTCTCCCTGGCCGGCTACAATCAGAGCATCACCTGGCGTTACGATATCGAGCGCGGTGCGCTTGGCGACCCACTGGCGCTCGGCGAGCCGCTCGCGCCCGGCCTGCGCGGCTATCTGGGCGGCGCGGCCCTGGCCCCCGATGGCGCGGATATGCTCCTCTACGGCGGCACCGGCGTTGACTACTGGCCCGCTCTCAGTAACTACAGCTCGCTGTTCCTGGATGCAGCGACCGGCGCGTTCCAGCATCTCTTGAGCAGCGACGGTTTTCAGGTGCGGCAGGCCGTTTATTCGCCCGATGGCGCGCAGGTGTTGCTGCTGGGCGTCACGCCGAACAGCGGCAACACGGCCCGCCTGTTCAACGCCAGCGATGGCAGCCCCGGAAAAATTCTGCTGGATAACTGCGGCTTTCAAGGCTCTGCGTGTGGCGGGATGTGGTCCGGCGCGTTCTCGCCCGACGGCGCGCTCATCGCCGTGCCGGATGAGTGGGGACAGGTTTTCATCTTCGACGCGGCCAGCGGCGCGCAGTTGCGCCAATTCACCCACACCCGCGCCGCGCGCCCGCCGGATGTCGCCTTCTCGCCGGATAGCCTGCTGCTGGCGGTCGCCTCCGGCGCTTACGTGTTGGTCTTCGACGTGGGGACGGGCGCGCTGCTGTACGAAAACACCCCCACATGGCGTTACACCTTCGATCTCGACTTCTCACCCGACGGCAGCCAACTGGCTTACGGCAGCGCGGATGGCGGCGCAGAGGATACGCTCTACATCCTCAACACTGCCGATTGGTCGCTGCGCCGCGAGCAACACACCCTGCACGGCGGCGGCATCTTCAGCGTGCAGTACAGCGCCGACGGCGCGCTGCTCCTCACCGGCGGCAAAGACGGTCGCGCCAAGGTGTGGGACGCGGAGACGGGCGACCTGCGCTTCACCACCGCCGGGAGTGCGGCTTCCGCCGTCACCTGGGCCAGATTCGACCCCACCGGCGCCTTCATCTACACCGCCAGTGCGCTGGACGCCGGCACTTTCGGCTACGACCTGGGCGCCTACGACCGCCTGGTCCGCCGCTGGAACGTGGCCGCGGCCATGCCCACCGGCCGCGAGCCGGTCACGCCCATCCTGCCCGACATCATCTATCCCGGCAACGTCCTTGCCAACGGCTGGGCCGACTTCCGTCTGGACGCTGCGCCGGGCGTGGGGCTGGTCATCACCGCGACCGCCGCCACGCCGACCCTGAGCCTCTACGCCCGCTGGGGCGCGCAGCCCACCCAGGGCCTGGCCGATTTCCGCGCGATCGCCCCGACCACGCGCGGCGACGCCGTCCTGCTCATCCCCCAGAGCCAGGCGGACGCGCTCTACATCGGCGTCTACGGAACGGAAGCCGCCGATTTCACGCTGCGCGCCAGCTATCACGCCCGTTATCTGGCGGATGTGACGCCGCGCCAGGTCGGGAACGCCGGCGACGCCACGCTCACGCTGCACGGCCTGGGCTTCGGGCCGGGGATGGCGGTGGGGTTGTGCCAGGGCGGAGTGGAGCGGATCGCCGCGGCGGCAGTGACGGTGACCTCCCCACAAGTCGCCAGTGCGCGCTTCCCGCTCGCCGGCGCGACGACAGGGGGGTATGACCTGTGCGCGACGTGGGGCGGCGCGACGCACACGCTCGCCGGCGCGGTAACGGTTGCGCCAGGCGGTGGCCCCGATTTGCAGGTGGACTTCGCCGCGCCGGGCCAGCATCGCCCCAACCGCCCCTACATCACCCAACTCACCTACACCAACGCCGGCGACAGCAATCTCGCCGCGCCGCTGCTCATCCTCAGCAACGACCGGGGCGCGCTGGCGCAGACGCCCTGCGACGCGGTGTGGCAGGACGGGCCGGTACAACTGTTTGGCGCAGCCTCCTTCGGCCCGGCGGGCGTGCTTGCCCCCGGCGCAACGGGGCAGATTCCCCTGCACTACCTGGGCACGGACGACCCCGCGCACACCTTCGTCAATTTCACGGTCGAGGCGCTGCTGCCCAATGCCGAGACGATCCCCTGGAACGATTACCGGGCCGCCATGCGCCCGCCCGCCATCAGTGAGGCGGACTGGAACACGCTTTTCCCCACGCTCACGGCGCAACTCGGCGCCACCTGGGCCGATTACCTGAACACGCTCGGCGACAATGCCACGCGCCTGGCCGCGCGCGGGCAGCCGGCCGTGTGCGTGCCGGAGTTGCTGGCCCTGGAGGTGGACAGGGCGCAGGGCTTGCCCACGGCAGCCATCGCCGGGCGGGTGGTGGATAGCCAAACCGGGCAGCCGGTGCGCGGCGTCCCCATCACGGCCTACTTCCACGACGCAGCGGACGTGATGACCTTCCGCGCGGGCGAGACCGGCCTGCTCGATGGGCGCTTCGCGCTCGACGGGCTGCCCGCCAGGGCATATCGCCTGGCAGTGGAAGGCTACACGCTCACCCCGATGGGGACCGTCACCATCACCAATGACGCCGACATGAGCGGCTTGCTGCTGCGGGCGTCGCCCGTGGTCACGACGCCGGAAATCCCTTCGACGCCGCGCGCCATTCCGAGCTTTGCGCCGTCGCTGGCGCTGGATGACGCGGGGCGGGCCACGCTGGCCTGGCAGCAGGGTGATGAGGGGGTGATTGTAGGGCAATACGACCCAACCAGCGACGCCTGGGTGAATGTGGCCGCCTTGCCCGGCGTCAGCGGCGACGCGCCCGCGTTGGCCTATGGCCCGACTATTGCCAACGGCGCTCCCGGCTTTGCGCTGGCCTGGCGGCAAGGCTACGGGCAGGAGGGGATGCTGCACTACGCCATCGCCGCGCGCGGGCCATCCGACCGCCTGCTCTGGGGCGCGCCCATCACCCTGACGCAGGATGCCTACGGCGATACCGCCCCCAGCCTTGTAACCTTGCCCGATGGCAACCTGTTGGCGACGTATTTGCAGCGCGACTGGAGCGTGGACGATGACTTCGACCTCTACTATGAAGAGATTGCCCCGCCCGTGCTGGTCTTCACCCTGGCCGATGAGACCGGCGCGCGGTACGAGTTACGCGTCCCGGCCAATCGGTTGGGCGACACAACCGGCTGCGCGGCGGTAGACCTCAAGAAAGAGACCGATTTGCCCAAGTGGGTGCCCATCATCGGCGGGAAATACAAGTTTGAGACCACCGGAGAGGGCTGTATCACGACGGGCTGCGCGCCCGGCGCCGAAGTCACCGGCCAGATCAAGGTCAAGTTCACCGATTACGTTGAGGGGGCCGGCAGCATCGGCGGCAGCATCAGTTGGCAAACCGACAAAAAAACCTGCACCTACGTCTTCGACAAGGCCAGCGTGACGCTGGGCGTGGGCGCGACGGGCAAAATTCCGGCGGCCATCTTCACCGTGCTCGGCGTGAAAATCGAAGCCGGGGCCAAGCTGCTGGGCAATCTCAACGGCTCCGCCGGTTGGAAGGGCGGGTCGCCGGCGCGGTTGCCCGACGAGAGCGAGGTCACGCTCACCGCCGGGTTAGGGCCGTATGGCAAAGCCGAAATCTGGGGCGCGGAGGCCGAAATCGGCGGCACGGGCGAAGCCGGGCTGAAGTACAGTATGCCGTCCAACGAATTTGAGTTCACCGGTTTCTGCCTGCGCGTCAACGGCGAGGTCAAATACCGCATTGTCTCCCTGTCGTTTAGCAAGGCGGTCGGTAATAGCTGCAGTGGATTGCAGCAGATGGTGGCGCAAGCGACCGCGCCCAATGGTCCGCAACAGCGCGCGGGATGCGTCCCTGCCGTGCGCGACGGGATCCCGATGCTGGATTGCAAAACCGAGCGCGTCCAGGCGCAGCAAGGGACAGGTAACCGCTATCCCGGTCAGCCCGTCCTGGCCGACCTGAGCGCCGATCTGACACACGACGGCCCGGCGGGGCTGGTCTCGACCGCCGCCGCGCCTGGATTGCGCGCGAGCGTCCAGACCGCGTCGGAGACGTTGGCCGTGTGGACGAAAGATTCGCCGAATCCCACCAGCACGGTCGGCAGCAGTGTGGTCGTGGCGGCCTACGCCGGCGGCGCGTGGAGCGCGCCGGTTGAAATTGCCGATAGCACGCACTTCAACAACGCGCCGGCGATGGCCTACCTCACCGCGACGCAGCCCATCGTCGTCTGGGAACAGGCCGGCGGCGGCGGCATCAGCCTGAGTTCGACCATCACCGCCGTGATTGACGCGCTGGAGACTACTGACCTTTACTACAGCGTGCGGACGGGCGGCGTGTGGAGCGCGCCGGCGGCGTTGGCCGCGCCCGCCGGGAGCGATCTCGCGCCCCAGGTCGCCGCCGATGGGCAGAGTTCGGCGTTCGTCGCCTGGATGAACACTACCGACGCGGCCAACACTACCCTCTACACGGCCTTCTGGAATGGGTCGGGATGGGCTGCTCCGACAACGTTGGCGCATCCGGCGGGCATCGTGGATTCACTCGTGGCGGGGTACCTCGTCAGTGGGACGGCCTCCATCCCCCTGCTGGTGTGGGCGCAGACGACCGACGCCGACGACGCCACCCGCGATGATACGCGGTTGTTCTACAGTCGCTACGTGAGCGCGGAGTGGAGCGCGCCGCGCCTGGTGGTCGCGGACTCCGTGCCCGTTCCTGAGCCGGCAGCAACGGTCGCGCGCCCCGCGCGCGGGGTTAGCGCGACGCCCGCGGTCTGCGCCATGACGGACACGGCGGCGCTGCTTGGTTGGCCCCGGCCGCCCGCGAGCTGCTGCGAGGAACTCGGCAACGACACCCCCACGCCGCCTCAGCCCCCCCCCGATGATCCCGCCACGCCGGGGGTGCAAGGTTCGCAACCCGTCAGCGGCGGCGCCACCGAACTGATTCGCCCCAACGATCCCAACGAGAAAGTGGGCCTCACCGGCGTCGGCGATCAGCATCAGGTGTTGCCCGGCACACGCCTGGCGTACAGTATCTTCTTCGAGAACGTCATCACCGCCACCGCCCCGGCGCAGCAAGTCGTCATCACCGACGCGCTGGACGCCAACCTGGATTGGAGCAGTTTGCGCTACGAGAGCGTGGGCTTTGGGGATGAGGTCATCGCGGTGGGCAGCGACGCCGCGCGTTTCTCTGTGCTGCACCCCATCGCGGACTACCGGCCCGACGTGGAGCACACCTGGTGGGTGACGGTGGAAGGCGCGCGTGACCCGACGACGGGCGTGGTGACGTGGACGTTCCGTACGCTTGACCCGGAGACGGAGGACTTCCCGACCGACGCGCTGGCGGGCTTCCTGCCGCCCAACGATGCCAGTGGGCGCGGGCAAGGCTTTGTCAGCTTCTCCATCGCACATCAGCCCGCTCTCGCGCCGGGCACACTCATCCGCAACCGGGCCACCATCGTCTTCGATGACGAGCAAGCTATCGTCACGAATGAATACGTCAATCTGGTGGACGACTTCCACTGGTGCAATCCGCCCGCTGCCGTCGAAATCACCGGCGCACTCACCGCAGCCCTTTCGCTCCCCGCCGTCTTCACCGCCACCGTCCAACCGCTCACCAGCACTGCTATTCTGCCAATGAACTTCCCGCTCACCTATACCTGGGCCGCGACGGGGTTGCCGGCTCAGACGCGCGTCATCAGTGAGAGGGTGGACACGGCGACGTTCACCTGGCCGGAGGGGGGCGCGCAAACCGTCACAGTGACGGTACACGGCCCGTGCGGCGACGCGGTTAACGCCACCCACGCCATCGTCGTGAGCGACGGTTGGCGTATATACCTGCCGCTGGTGCTGCGCACCGCGCCGTAACGAGATGCCCGGTTGCGGGTTGACATCAGGGCAACACGCCGCCCAGGTGGCGTGTTGCCCTGATGGTGTCGTTGAAAGTGATTTACGGATGGCCCTGCTCCGCAAGCGTTCTTCTGAAATACAGTAGGGTTAATCCTGGGTTTGAAGCTCGGTTGGAGGGAGTTCCGGGGCGCTGATTGCATATCCCATGAGGGATAACATTCTCTCCACATAGCGCCGCCCCAGTTCTCTGATGCCGGCCGAATCAAAATGGGCATCATCTTGTGCGATACACCCCTGCGAGGAGATCGCGTGGACCGTCGGAATGGTATCCGGCAATGTAATGCGCAAAATTGAGGTATCAGTCCGATAGGAGATTTGACGCAAAATGAATATCCTGAGCAAATTTCTAGCAGCTTTCGTCGTGGGGGCGGCGTTGATGCTGGCGCTCTCTTTCACCATCTACCGCAAGAGTTACTACTACAAGAAAGCGATGGCCGAGGCAGGTCTGAGGGAAAAACCACCGGCGCGCAGTCGGCTGGTGACGGTGGGAATGATGATCGCCATGATTGCCTTCTTCGCGCTCTTCGATCTGTGGATTTGGGGAGGCGCGGCGCGCTCCTTTGCGTTTCTCGCCGCAATCAACCTGGGGTTGGTTGCGCTGTTGTCACTGTTCGATGCGCTGTTCATTGACTACTTTGTGCTGCTGGTCTGGCGGCCGGCCATCTTGCGAATGTCCGCAGGTCAGCCCACGCGTGCAGCCATGATGCAGCATATCCGACGCCAACTCACCGCCGGATGGATTTTTAAGGTGCCCATCGCCTTCCTGGGGGCCGTTTTGGCCGTCATCCTCAGCACTTTCTGATAGCCGTAGGGAACAACCACGTCCAACTTACCACCGGATTGCTTGACATACCTTGAAATTAGTTGTATAATCTAATCATTGTATAATCAAACTAATTTCAGTGAGAAGGATAGATGACGCTTCCCGATAAAACCTATCTGCAAATCAACCAGGCGCTCTTCAGCCTGACGCACGCTTACGAAACGCGAATGGAAGCCGACGCGGACAACACCGCCGGTCTGAGCCTTTCAGATTGCTCGGTGCTGATGGTGCTGCACCAGTTCGCGCCCACCACCGCCGCGCGTTTGTCGGAGATCATGGACATCAACCCCGGCACGATTTCGGTCTACGTGCAACGCCTGACAAAAAACGGGCTGGTGCGCCGCGAACAAGACCCGGACGACCTGCGCAACTGGCGGCTGACCCTCAGCGAACCCGGCAACATCGTCGCCAGCGCAGTGGTCGCCGCTGCCGCCGACTATACTCGCGCCTTCCTGGCCGCGCTGGACGAGGAAGAGCAAGCAACGCTGCACCGCCTGCTGCTGAAGGCGTCGCACAGTCTGGGATTCGATTGGCAATAAGCGATGAATCCTGCAACGACACCCCAACCGCTTCAGGGAGGGCAATTCGTCGTGTGGTTGGCCTCGCAATACCATCCGATCAATTTTGCCTTCATGGCCCGGATTCGTGGCGGCCTCACTCCCCGGCAGGTACAACAGGCGCTCGACAAACTGCGGATCAAATATCCCCCCTTATCCATGCGCGTGGGCAGCGAATCCGACGGAAGTGTCTACCTGATTTCCGATCCGGCCCTGAGGTTCCCCGTGCGCAGCGTCGCCCGCGACCATGCGGAGCGGTGGATAGCCGAAGTCACGACTGAGCTGGGCCAGGCTTTTGATCTGTTCACGCAACCGCCTCTCCGTCTCGTCTTGCTCCAGGACGAGGAACTTTCAGAGATCCTCTTTGTTTGCCCCCACGTTCTGGCAGATGGCCTGGCTGTTGCCTATCTGGTGCGCGATTTTTTGGCTTTTCTGGGCAATCCTGCGGCTGAGGAAGTCGCTATGCCGCTCGCGCCGCCCATGAGTACGTTGATCCCTGATTTTCCAGGGAAACGCATGGTTATCTGGCGGGCAAAACTAAAAGCCGGATTGTTCAAGCTCTTGCTGCGCCATGGGTCAAAAACCGATGAGGCCAAGACAGAGGCAGCGCATTGCGTCGCACCTCCATATCACTTGTGTCCCTGGGTGTTGACTGCCGAACAAACCGCCGCTCTGGCGGCGCGGAGTCGCGCCGCAGACACGACCGTCCACGCGGCCTTGTGCGTCGCTTTCTTGCGCGCTTTTGGCGAGTGTTGCGGAGATGGGTGGAAGCGCACCCTCCAAAGCCCGGTCAACCTGAGAGATCGCTTGCGCCGCCCGGTGGGTGAATCGTTTGGGTTGTTCGTCAACCTGGTGGAATTTAGCGTCAACTGTGCGCCTGAGCGCGATTTTTGGGAGGTCGCCCGCGAAATCAAACAAGCCTTTACCCGGCGCAGCGCGGATAAACACATTTTCAACTCTTTGATTGAAGCCAATGTCGCCATGCCCGCGTTGCGCGCTGTCATCACGCCCAAAATCGTGGCTCAATCTTTTATGACTGTGAAGCATGATCTTTCGATCAGCAACCTGGGCCGCCTGGATTTCCCGGTACGTTATGGCGCGTTAGAATTGGATGCACTCTTCGGCCCTATCCTCGGCGACGATCCGGAGGATAGGGTGTTAGGGGTCGTCACCATCGGCGGTGTCATGCACTTAAGCTTGTCATTCACCGATTCGAAAATGAGTCCCGCGCAGGCGGAACAACTCAAAGAATCAGCTATGGATTGGTTGGCCCAAGCCGCCAATGGATAATTCCTAGCGCCTTCATTTGCAAAGATAAAATTTTTTAGCGAAGTAGTTGGGTTATCAAACTATCTGACTGTAAAAGGACTGTGAACAAAATGAAGAAATTAGTTTTAGTGAACCCGGTCAATCCGGCCCGCATTGGCCTCACTGTCAACAAAAGCTCGCGCTTCCCGCCGATCGGCCTGGGCATCGTTGCGGCGCTGACGCCGGCGTCGTGGGACGTGACGCTGATAGACGAAAACTGGGAGCCGTTCGCGTACCAGGACGCCGACTGCGTGGGCATCACGGCCTTCACCGCGTCGGCCAGCCGTGCCTACGAGATCGCCGCAGTCTACCGGCAACGCGGCACGCCGGTCATCATGGGCGGAATCCACGCTTCGATGCGCCTCGACGAGGCCCTGCAATTCGTGGACGCGGTCGTCATCGGCGAGGCCGAGACCGTCTGGCCGCAAGCGCTGGCCGACGTGGAAGCCGGCCGGCTCCAGAAGCAATACCACGGCGGGTGGTCCGACCTGGCCGGCGCCCCTCAGCCGCGACGCGACCTGTTCCATCCCGGTTACATGTTTGCATCTGTGCAAACCTCGCGGGGCTGCCCCATGGACTGCGAATTCTGCTCGGTGTCGGCCTTCAATGGCAGACGCTACCGCCGCCGGCCCCCGGAAGAGGTGCTGGATGAACTGGAGACGATCCCGCAGCAGATGCTTTTCTTCGTGGACGACAACATCATCGGGTACGGCAAGGAATCGCGGGAGCAGGCGCTCGCGATCTTCAGAGGAATGGTGGAGCGCAAGATGAACAAGCTGTGGTTCTGCCAGGCCTCGCTCAACTTTGCCGACGACGAGGAGGTGCTGCGCTGGGCGAGTCGCGCCGGGTGCAAGATGGTGTTTTTGGGATTGGAAACTGAGGAAGTGGACGCCCTGGAGGAAGTCAACAAACGGCTCAACCTCCAGCGCGGCGTGGAGAATTACGAGCAGGCGTTCAAGCGCATCCACCGCGCGGGGATTGCCGTCCTGGGAGCGTTTATATTCGGGATGGACGACGACACGCCGGACAAGCTGCGCCGGCGCGCCGCGTACATGGTCAACAGCGGGGTGGACGTGATGCAGCGGACGTTCCTCACGCCGCTGCCGGGCACGCGGCTGTTCGAGAAACTGCATCACGAAGGCCGGCTGATCTACGCCGATTTTCCTCGCGATTGGGAGCGCTACGACATGGGCGAAGCGACGCACCGCCCGCAGGGCATGACGCCGGAGGCGCTCACCCAGGCGATGGCGGAATCGGGCCGGTGGATGTACTCCTGGCCGGTGCTGCTGCGCAAGGCGCTGCGCACCCTGTGGGAAACGCGCAATCCGGCAGCCGCTATGTTCGCCTGGAACTCCAATCTCAACTACCGCAACGTCTCCGGCGTCAAGTAAAGAGGCCGACGGGCTATGTTTCAAACGCACAAAAAACTGGGATTTTCAAAATCCCGGTTTTTGCGTCACACACTCATCCCAAGAGCGCTTCAATCATTTCAATCCTCTTTCAAAAGTGGTCGCTAATGCGGCCAGGGTAAAGGTGTGTGTTTGTGTGTGGGTACCCCTGCACGAAAACACACACTTCCTTTATCTATTCCGTGGGCGCCTTCTGCCCGGTCGCCTGTCGGGCGTCGCCGGCTGATCAACCGCATCACTTTAGCGCGGCCACGATCGCATTGACGTTGCATCGCATATAAGCAAGATAGGATGGCGCATCACCGTCCGGGTCGGTAAGCGATCCGGTGTAGAGGAATACCAACTGTATGCCGGTATCCTCGGCCACTCGTTGCGATAGCGCCGGATTGACCGTGCTGCCGACAAAAATTGCCGGGACAGCGTAGGCGCGAATGGCATCTTCGAGCGCTGCGATATCCTGGGCGGAAGGCTGCGCCGCCGTGCTGTAGCCCGGCACCACCGCGCCCAACTGTTCCAGCCCATAGTGCGCCGCTAAATAGTCGAAGGCCAGATGATCCGTTAACAACACGCGCCGCGCCTCCGGGATTTGCGCAATTTGTTCGACAATCCAGGCATCCAGCGCCGCCAGTTCTTCCCGGTAGGCGGCGGCGTTAGTCTGATAAGTTTTCGCGTTGACCGCATCCAGCCGGCTCAGAGTGAGTTCGATAGAGACGGTCCAAATCAAGACATTACGCGGTGAAGTCCAGATATGGGGATCCATCTCGTGGTGATGCTCGCCCTCGTGTTCATCCCCTTCGTGAGCGCCTTCATCGTGTTCGCCCTCGTGAGCGCCTTCATCGTGTTCAGCGCCGGCAAACTTCAGCAGCGCCAAATCCTGGGAGAGATCAATGAGTTCGGCTTCCCCACCGGCGTTTTCCAACAGATCGGTCAAAAATTCCTCCAACCCCGCGCCGTTGATAAAAACAACGTCGGCGTCGCTGATCGCCGCGACATCTTGCGGCGCCGGCGAGAACGAGTGCGGATCGCTGCCCGGCGACAGCAACACCGTGAGATCAATCGCCTCACCGCCGATTTGATGCACCACATCCCCCACGATCGTGGTGGTGGCGACAACCTTGAGCCGGCTATCCGGCGCCGCTGCCGGCCCACGACATCCGGGCAAGACCACCAGCGCCATCAGCAACGCAAAACTAGAGTAAACTATTTCCCGCAACATAAGAACCCCTTTCTCTCATTGAAAATTATTTTCATTAAAACGGTAAAAAAAGCGCGATGACTCGCGCCCTATCGCGTAAGACCCGGCGCCGGGCAGACGGCCCGACTCTTCTACCTTATCTACATCACGCGCTTTCCGCCGGGTGTTCCTGGCAATCCGGGCACAAACCGCTCAGCTCTAACAAATGCGCGCTGATGACATATCCCGTCTGCATCCGGACGCTTTCCAACAAGGCTTCCAACCCGTGACACGGAAACTCGATCACGCGGTGGCAACTCTCGCAGATCAGATAATGATGGTCGCTGCCGGCGCTGGCGTAGCTATGACAATGATGCTCGCTGTGGACGCGCCGCGCCAACCCCAACTCGTTAAGCAGATCAAGCGTCCGGTAGACGGTCACGAGACCCAATGAAGGGCAGAGAGTTCTGCCCAGGGCGTAGATTGTTTCGGGATTGAGTCCGGCGGCGTTCTCCTCCAACACTTGCAAAACGGCCAGGCGGGGCTGTGTCAGCTTGTAGCCAGCCTCGCGCAAAACCTGCGCCATCGGTGTTTGTTTCGGATCGGGCATCGTCCCTCTTATTGAAAAAAACTTTCAATATGATAGGCGTCATTGTAGCATAGTGAAGACACTTGTCAAACGGGGTTATTGCATCAGCAGCAGGCTAATCGCCATCACCGCCATGCCGCCGACCATGCCAAGAATGCTGTCGTGGCCCTTGCCGTAGGCGCGACTGGTGGGCAGCAATTCGTCTATGCTGATGTACACCATGATGCCGGCGATGCCGGCGAAAAGCGATCCCATCACCTGCGGCGGCATGACGTCGCCCGGCCCGCCGACCAGCAAGCGCAAGGCGACGTAGGCGATCAGGGCGCCGACCGGTTCGGCCAGGCCGCTCAGGAATGAGTAGATGAACGCCCGGCGGCGTTCGCCGGTGGCGTAATAGATGGGCACGGCCACGCTGACGCCTTCGGGGATGTTGTGCAGCGCGATGGCGATGGCGATGACCACGCCAACGCCGGGATCCTTCAGCGTCGCCAGAAAGGTCGCCAGGCCCTCCGGGAAGTTGTGGATGCCAATCGCCAGCGCCGTGAACAGGCCGGTGCGCAGCAGCGCATGGTGTTGGGCGCACGGCGCGGAGCCAGGCGAATGCGTGTCAGGGCATTCTGGGGCGGGCGGGTGGAGTTCGGCGGTCTCTTGCTCCGAATGGACATGGGGATATCTTCTCCAAAAATAGTCTGGTAGTCGTTAGTCAGTTCGTCGTGATTATACCGACAAAGCCGGTTTGCGGAAGTTGAGCGTGTAGTACCACCCGTTGCCGTACTGTCCGGCGGCCTCAAATCCGGCAGCCTGTGCCCAGGCGGTGGTGGTCGCGCGAAGCGGATAATCCGGGTCCAAGAACTCTTCCGTCATCGAAACGACGCCGCCGGGTTTGAGCACGCGATAAATCTCGCACAGAGCGCGCACCGGGTCGGGGATTTCGGGCAGCACGGTGATGAGGTAGGCGCGATCCACGCTGGCGTCTTCCAGCGGCAGCTCGTAGGCGTTGGCGACGTGGGTGTCCACGTTGGTCACGCCGGCGGCCTGGACGCGCGCCTGCACCTGCGCGATCATCTCCGGCTGGATGTCCACGGCGATGACTTTGCCCGCCGGCCCCACGCGCTGCGCGGCGTCCAGCGTGAACGCGCCCGGCCCAGGGCCAAGCTCCAGCACCGTCTCGCCGGGCCGCAGCCCTGCGTAGACGAGCGCATTGCGCACGTCCCAACGGCGCAGGGGATTGTCCACGATCCAGCTCGGCGCAAAGGGGCAAGGCACGCCGTCGCCTTTTTTCACAAATCGCACGATCAACTTCATGACGAATAGCCAAAAAAACAGCAGTCCGCCGAACGCGGCCAATAGCCACCAGAAAACGTTACACTTTTTCATTGCACTCCCTTGAAAATAGCCACAGAGATCACAGAGTTCACAGAGAAAACCCTTTGTGTCCTTCGTGTCCTTTGTGGTGAAAATTTTCTGCTTCTACCGGATTTAGTAGTTTTGGGGTCGGGCGCGTTGGTGGTATGATGTGGCCCTGAAATGTAACCCCCAGGAGGTTTCGATGTCGGCTGCTGCACCTCGCACCCGTACTTGTAGTCACGAGAAAAACACGGAGTATGCCGCCCGCAAGTCCAAACGGATCTGTATTCCAATTGACGCGGAGACTTATCAAGCGATTATTACCGATCGGCCAGCTTTCAAGGCCTATCTGGATCAGCAGATTGCTACATTCCCGGAACTCTTTCCGGCCACCATCACCCACGGCTATACCTTGCCGGGTTTCGTGCCGCTGTCCGCCAAAATGCCGGAGATACGGATGCGCCGGATCGCGGTGCCCGGTGCCGCGGCGGGCACGGTTGAGGTGTTCACCGTGGCGCCCTCGTTTGTGCTGCCCTATATGACCGGCTACACCCATGAAGTGGCGGCCGGGTTGTTTCTGTGCAAGTTCGATGTACCCGCCGGGGCGCTGGCGCGGGTGTTTGGGCGCGACGCAATGTATTGGGACCGTCTCATCCGCCAGTTCGGCCGGAATAGTGTGGTGGGCACCACGGTCAAAGCCCCGGAGACCCTGCCAGCACACCTCTTGGCCGACGAGAAACACGCCTGGTTGAACGGCGAAAAGGTCTACGTGACCACCACCGTTGGCGGCGAGTGTGTGCTGGGCGCTTCTGTGAGCCGGACCGCCGATACGGACGGCTTGCCGGAGGGCTACGGGCACTTCAAGGCCGAGGCGCAAGACTTGCCGCCCGACTACACCCCCGCCAGCGTGAACGTGGATGGCTGGGACGCCACCCAAGCCGCCTGGCAGGCGCTGTTTGCCACTCTTACCTTCATCCGCTGTTTCCTGCATGCCTTCCTCAAGATCCGCGACTGCGGCAAACGCCTCAAGACACAGTTCACCGACCTGTGTACCCGGGTCTGGCACTGCTAGCACGCTCCGGACAAGGATACCTTTCGCGCCCGCGTCGCGGCCTTGCAGCCCTGGGCCAAAGAGTCTCTGCCGCCCGGCCCGCCCCTGGACGCCGTCTTGAAGCTGTGTGCCAAAGCGCCCCTCTTTGCCCTGGCCTATGACCAGCCCGGCGCCTGTCGCACAAGCAATATGCTGGACCGCCACATGCGGCCGCTGGCCCGCAGTCTCGCCACTACCCCATACTTCCACGGTCATTTGATGAGCGCCGAGTTGCGCGTGCGCGCCTGGGCCTTGCTCCACAATTTCCTCCCCTATGGCCCGCGCGTGAGCAAAACCAATCCCTATCAATCCCCCGCCCATCAACTCAATCGCCGGGTGTATCACGCGGATTGGTTGCAGAACCTCCTCGTTTCGGCTTCCATGGGTGGCTGGCGCCAATAACCACAAAATCCGGTAGAAGCAGGCGATTTCTACGTACACCCGTTGATAGTGACTGGCGCCGCGCTGGGCATAGGCCTCAGGCACGGTCAGCACCGTGATGTCCGGCTGCGCCTGTAAGCATTGGGTAAGTGCTGTGATCTCATCCGGTAAACCTTGAATCCATAGTTTGAGCATTGGATTACCCCCTTCAGATGGTATAGGCTACCTACCTACCTACCTACCTACCTGGCCCTCAGTCACACACTTTCCGCCAAATCGGCGGTTTCCGCGGCATTTTGAGTGTGTGTCTCCCCCAGGTAGGTAGGTAGTTCGGCCTCAGCGCCGGCACATAACGACCAACCGGCGTTCTTTAACCACTGGTAAGCCGTGCGGCCGTAGTCGCGCAGTTTGTCGGCGCGGCTGCCGCCCGGTGTCTACCCGGTGGCTTCGTGGAGCAATTGTTTGACGCGGTTCTGTCCATACCCCTGGTGTGCGACCAGCAGACAGGCGGCCGCTTCCACCGGCGACACCACAAACGTGTTGCGTCCCACGGTTTCGGGAAGGGTGCCGAGCGCTTCAGGATCGAAGGCGGGCCATTCCGTCAGTTCCGGCGCGCCCCCGCGTTGGGCTTCCAGTTCCCGGCGGGGGATGTAAGCTGTTTGCAAGCGTTGCACGGCTTTCTCAGTGATGGCATAGCAGTCACCGGCGCCTAACAGTTGGTCCGCGCGCGGGCGGGCCTGACCGATCAACACTCTGGAAGCTTCAAATGAATCTGTGCGCAGCGCCACCCGCCCGCCCAGATTCCGTTTGATGTCAGGGTGCCTGAAGGTGCCTTGCAGCGGGTTCTGCGTCCCAACCAGCACGTGGATGCTCACCCCGCGCCCTTGAGCCGTCAACCGCCGCAACAATTCGGCGCAGGCGGGATCTGTCGTGAATTCTTGAATTTCATCCGCCACCAAGATGATGCGGCCGGCGTACCGCCCGGTTGTATAGCGCTGTCGCATCTCACCGGCGAGCCAGGCGAAGGCGTCGCGGACGGTGGCCAAATCCACCGCCAGCGGCCCGATCCGTCCCCGCAGGCCTTGCAGACAGCCCAACCCATCTCCGAACTTGCCATCGCACAACACCAGCCGATTGGCGGGGTCCTCCGCCAATTGCGCGACGGCGCTGCGCAGGGCAAAGGTCTTGCCGCTGCCGGTGTAGCCGCCAAACAAGTAATGGGGGCATCCCTCCAGGCCGAGCGTCACGGTCGCGCCGACAGCGTTCTTGCCGGCGATCCAGCGCCCGCCACCGCGGGGATGGCGGCCCAGGGTGCTCAGGGGAATATCTTTCTCAGCCCACTCATCGGGCCAGGCCACTTCCAGGCGCACATAGCGTGAAGTCATATACACCATCGGTTCGCCGGGGAAATCCCAGGGGACCAACTGGCGGTGCCGGGCGTAGTCTTGCACGCAGAGCGCCTGGCGCAGCGCCACGGCATCCATACCGGCGGCGATTTCCAGCGCGCCGGCGCGCGGGCCTTTGAGCGTCTCGATTTTATGAAGGGTCAAAGGGCGGTTCCCCAGGTATCCGGCCTGGGCCGCGCGGGCGACCTGCTCGGCCCATTGTTGGAGTGCAGGGTCACGCATATCCATTGGGTCACCTCCGTAAGGGATGAATGCACTATCCGGGCGGGGGGCATTGACACCGGGGCGTAGATTTCCCCAGCACGCGCTCCCCAGACCCAGCAGCAGCGCCAGTATCCAGAACCATCGGTGGCTATGCATGGACGGGACTCCGGGGCGCAGCATAGCTACCCGCGGCTGGCGCGGATAAGGGGAAACGGCTACCGGCAACAATACCAACCGTTGTAGCATCGCCACCGCTCAGGGCGGTAGTAGTAGGCGCTAACATCCAGAACCTCCGCAAGGGGAGTCGCCTTGGAGGGTGTCCGGGGAAGATGTCGCCCAAGTCGGATCGTCAGTTAGCCCCAACAGGTATTCCACGCTGGTGTGCAAGACTTGCGCCAGGCGCGCCACCGTGACGGCGGCGACGTGGGGATGATGGGGCTCCTGTTCCAGCCGCCAGACGTGACGGGTACTGACATCGGCGCGGCGGGCGAGTTGCTCACCGGAAAGCCCGAATTGTTGGCGCAGCGCGCGCAGTCGTTGTCCCTCAAAATGCGGATTGCGAATGGTTTCAGACATGGTTCAGCTCCTTGAGTGTATTTAAAATGAAAAACCGGCGGTTAACTGCCGTCAGGCACATGCCTGGCGTAAGCTAACCGCCGGTCAACTGGGTTTAAAACACAACAGCGGTTAGCTTACCTTGAACACGTATGTGTCAAAGGTACTTGCTAACCGCTGAATTGCTGTTATGATACGTAGACTTGAACGTTAAGAACGCAGTAGCGCAGGTCAATCCTACGCAGGAGAATGGGCGTTCAAATCATGGGTTCCCCTGAAATGGTACATCGGGCGGCAAAAGCCGCACTGTATTGTCTGATGTAGAGCGAGTCCAGTTAGTCACGCGGCGCCAGCCCCAGCAGTTGCCGCAACCACACCCGCGTTTCCTCATCCACCATCTTGACCAAATCGGTCCGCCGTTCCCGACCCCACTCGCCTTTGCTGCCCAGCCGCAGCACTTTCTGTGCCACCACCGAGCTGTGAAACACGCCGCTACTGTCGTCATTGTCAATGTAGCCTTCAACGCAAACCGTATCCCCGACCTGCACCTCGGCCAGCAGCGCGGCGTTCCCTTCCCAGCCGACGACGGTGTGCCAGGTCGTCTTCTCCTGCACCGCGCCGTCCAGGTCGCGCCACTTGCGCAGCGTCGCCAGCCGCACCCATTTTTTCGACCTCATGAGCGGCGTTGGCAGGCTCATGGGGGGGAGTGGTGTGTCTGGAATTATCCACCATATCTGTTCGGGAGTACCGCGCTCTCTGCGGTAAAATCTTTTTTGGTTCTGGCTTGTCCAGGCTAGGAAATACCGCAGAAACGTCAATGCCTGAGAACTAACGGAAGGAAAAGCTCATGGCGTGGCCACCATGCATTGTTGGAAAGTGGCGAGAAGCTGCCCTGGATATTCTGCGCTTTGAGAGCGAAATAGACCACGCCGCCCGTGTAGGAGACTGGCGTGATAAGCTGTTCAGGGCTGCCAGGGACTGAGGCCATAAAGGGCACGTTCACAGTCCCAGCGTCGTTCCAATTGGCCTCCGTGATAAGCACATCGCTATACCGCACTGTGTAAGTGAGCGCGTTCGAAGGCGCGGTCCAGCGCAAAGTAGCCGTGAGCGTGATCGGCAATGTACTCGTCCCACTGACCACGTCACTCACACGCAGGTCGCGCACACTTCCAACGATAGGGATGTCCGCCCCGATGCGCTCGGTCGCTATCACAAAGTCATCGTAATAGCGGCTCTGCGCCTTGGGCGACCCGCCATTCCAATAGGTGTCCAGCATCACTTCGTTGATCTTATCCTGGGTGCCGCCTCTCAAATCAACCCCCGTCCGTTCGACAATCAACTCGTCATCAGCCCAGAAGCGGTACAGTCCATCTGCCTGGCCGGGGGTGTTCAACTTGACCTCCATTTCGAGGCGTATCCACCGCCCGGCGTTTTCAGGAGCGTCGAAGAAAAAACCGGAACGCGCGATTGGCAACCAGCCGGAACTGTTGGCCTGGGAACTATTTCGGGCGTAGACGTCCGCCACAGCCTCGCCATCTTCGATCCAGAAGTGTACCGCGAATACGGAGGCCCAATCACCAGAGCGATGACGGTATCGCACTCGGGCCATTTTGGGCGGAAAGCCCTCGAAGCCTTGTTCGAACTTGTGATACCAGCGCACGAAGATGTGATCTGGGAACCCGTCATTGTTGACTTTACAAATCCAGCCAGCATCAACCTGTCCCTGGTCGTACTGTTGCTCAAGCGCGTGTTCGCCCGTAAAGGCGTCCGCAGTGGTCACGAATAGCCCGTTGGTGCTCACGTCTTCGTACTTGGACGCAAGGGGTTCGCTGTCTTCGAATCCGTCAGACCAGATTCGGGCGGACGGGTTACCCATAACGGTCAACGTGGCGCTCACGCCCAAAATAGCCAGCGTCAGGAATAACACAAACCCAGTATTCAACCTCTTGAAATATCTCATGGTTTTCCTCCAAAATAGGATAGCCACGCGGGTTTCCCGCGTAGGCTATCCTGCTAATCACCCAAAAGTTCACCTTTCGGTTTGTTCCGTCATCAACCCCCAACGGATCCCGTATTTATCAATGAGATTCGCCATACAAGAACTGTACGTCGTACTGTGCATGGGAACAAGCACGGTGCTCCCCGGCAAAAGCGCATTGTAGACGGCTTACACTTCTTCTTTCGTATCGAACGTGAGCACAACGAAAAACCCATTCCCATGACAGATTTCAAAGTCGATGATGTCAGAAAACATAAAACGTTGGTTGCCGATTTTCATTTCGGCATGATAGACGTAGGCTTTTTGTTCCTCGGTTAAGGGGTTTTTCCAATCTTCCGGTCTTGCATCGCTATAATGCAGGATGAAATCAGCTTTTGTGGAAAACACCGCTTCGTAATAATGGATGGCCTCTTCGCAATTGCCGGACATATTGATCACTGGGGTAATGAGCATAAAACACCTCCAATTCCAAAAGGACTCTCAAGAATCACAATTAAGTTTTTCGATGCTGGAGAAGCAAACCAATTGATAACAAAACACAACACTCACGTAAGCATATACGCATCATAACAAACCAGCTTGTCGGGGCCTATCCCTATCACTGCAAAGCCCACGGCCGTGTTCAGCCAGGCATAGCGCGCATCACCCGTGCTAAAGAAAAGGTGTTGCCGAAAATAATACAGAGAAGCATCTTTCTTCTTAGACATCGTTCCCTTAATCAAGCCGAATACATGCCCCCTAAGCACCCCCTCCGTAAAGAGAGATATCATCGCGCCATCGTCCGTTTTAAGAATGTAGCGGGTGTCCACACGCGCCTTTATCTCTCCAACGTTATACCGTGGAGTCCAGTCCGCGCCCAAAGGCATAATCGTTCCCTTCAGCCGTTCCCCTTCGAAAAAACCGCCAACGATGGGGATAATGTTAGCGTGACCCCCAGGAAACCGCCCAATTGCCATCGTGTCCGCAACTTCAACTTCCGCATAATAAAAATGAGTTGGTGTTGGCTATTCTTTATAATACCTTGGTAGTTCCAAGATTCAAATTAGAACCTATCCGAAAATTATGGCGATGCTGTACCGCTACGCCAGGCCTTGCGGCTAAAGCCGCCAACGAAAAAATACCCTTCAAACCGCGCCTTTAGACGTAAATCGCAGGCCAAAACGAATTTTCGGATAGAGTCTTAGCCACAATTAAAATCAGGTAGAATTTGCGCTGAGAGCGCTTATAGTATATAACGTGCACGCAATGTACATTTAACCCTAAAACCGGAGAGGTTATATGAAAATCAAAAGCCTGTACATTCTGCTGATCTGTTGCATTCTGCTGCCGCTCACAGCGTGGGCCGCGCCGGACAACATCGTTCTGGTTGACGATTTCGAGGCCGTGGACGATTGGACCGGCCTGACATTGGAAACGGACATCGTCTACCACGGTGATGGGGCCGGGCGCTGGGATGACCATCTCCAACAAACCCACATCGCCAAATCCTTCGATCCACCCCTCGACGCCTCGCAAATGCGCTTCTTCGAGTGCTGGCTGTACTCCGGTGAGGCCAACGGGGCCGAGATCACATTGGTACTCTACTCCCAAAATGAGGCTGACCCGGCGGGGGCCGATTACTACTACTACCCCATCGCCGTCACATGGACAGGCTGGCAACGGCTGCACATCCCGCTGGACAACTTCACCATCGCCCGCAACCCGCTCGGCTGGCAAGAGCTCCAGAGCGTTATGTTGAGCGCCAGCGGGTGGGGACACGAGCCTTTGTCGGACACCCTGCTGATCCTGGACGACATGCGCTTCGGCGCAGGCGCTATCGCCAACACGCAGTACACCGCAGCCTACGACGGCGACGATTTTCTCTACACCTACACCCTGACGCTGGAAGAGCGCATGGGGACGGCGCGTACGCTGTCGCTCCAGGCGGAGTTGCCGGACGATTACCCCTTCACGCTCACCTTCCAGCCTGACAGCGTGGCACTGCCCGCCAGCGGCAGCGCGCA